>Ga0209698_10000389_pt1 | contig 49725 bp, 48 predicted proteins | sample LitLauG_LLR_2012_FD_187203 | JGI IMG/M metagenome (GOLD analysis project Ga0209698, IMG submission 187203) | Freshwater sediment microbial communities from Pennsylvania, USA - Little Laurel Run_MetaG_LLR_2012 (SPAdes) (version 2) | ecosystem: Environmental > Aquatic > Freshwater > Creek >...
TTTCCCCATCGCCCGACTCGCGAGGTCCATGCGCCCCTCCACCGCGACCAGAATTCCGAGCGAAGCGTCCGACGCCGTCGGGCTCGTCATCGCGCTTTTGGTGCGCTATCCGGAGATCGCGACGCTGGTCTCGCATCCCACGGCAGGTTCGCTCACGCTGTCGTTTGCGGTGCGCGGGGCGATCGACCGGCGCGCCGAGCGCAAGATCAGCGAGACGCTCGTCGAGCACGTGCGGGCGCTCGCGCAGTTCGGCGAGGAGCCGGTCGGCACGCTCGAGGTCGAACTCGAGAGCGACGCCGAGATGAGCTTCGTGCGGATCACGCGCGACGCGGCGAGCTTCTCGCGCGACGAGCTGGCCATGCTCGTCGCGATGCTGGCCGACCGCTTCGGCCCGCGCCTCGTCGTGAGCCCCGTCGCCGAGGATGAAGCCATCGACGACGACGGCGCGGCCGACGAACTGGTCGAGTACGCGATCGACGCGCTGCGCGATCCCACGCAGAAGCGCAGCCTCGTCGGCTTCCGCGAGGAGAAGCGGGTGCTGGTCTACTTCATGAAGGCGCGGAAAAAAGCCAAAGCTCGCGCCCGGTCGTAACGCGCCGTTGCTGGTCGACTTTCACTCCCACACGTTGGAGAGCGACGGCACGCTCGCGCCCGCCGAACTCGCCGCGGCGATGCGCCGGCGCGGCGTCGAGATTTTCTCGATCACCGATCACGATTCGCTCGGCGCGTACGCCGGCCTCGACGGCGCCGCGGGCGCGGCCACGGTCGTCACCGGCGTCGAGATCAACACGACCTATCGCGGCAACGAAGTGCACGTGCTGGGCTACGGCTTTCCGCTCGACTCGGCCGCGATCGCGGAGACCCTCGCAGCCAATCGAGCGCAGCGCCGCCGGCGGGCGCAGCGGATGGTCGAGCAGCTGCAGCGCGCCGGCATCGACGTCGACATGCGCGCGGTCCGCGCCGAGGCCGGTCACGCGGAGAGTTCCCTCGGCAGGCCGCACGTCGCGCGTGCGCTCGTGCGCGCCGGCTACGTTTCCGGCATCGAAGAGGCCTTTCGCTCGCTGCTCGTCGCCGGGAAGCCGGGTTACGTCCCGTCGTCGCACATCACGCCGCTCGAAGCGGTGCAGGTGGTGGTCCGCGCGGGCGGCGTGGCCGTGCTCGCGCATCCGGGCCGCTTGAAAGACGAGGCGATCGTCGACGAACTGGTCGACGCGGGCTTGGCCGGCATCGAGACGTTCTATCCCACTCACGAGCCGGGGCAAGTCGCGCACTTTCGCGAGCTCGCCGCGCACTACGGGCTCGTCATGACCGCGGGATCCGACTTTCACGACGCGCGGTACAACGCGCGGGGCGTCGGCATGGACGTCGAGCGGGCCGACATCGCGGGCTTCCTCGACCTCGTGTTATAGCGCGCTATATAAAGAGGGAACGGGTTCAGCGGCAGCGCGCGCAGCGGCCGTAGAATTCGATCGCGTGCTCGTCGAGCGCGAACGACTGCTGAGCGAGCAGCGCTTTCTTGAACTGCTCCATCGCGTCGCAATCCACTTCGTCGACGTGGCCGCAGACGGTGCAGACCGCGTGATGGTGGTGGTCTTCCGTGCAAAAAACGTAGCTCGATTCGCCGCCGGGCTCCGTGCGGTTCGAGACGGTGCCGAGTTCGTGCAGGGTCTCGAGCGTGCGGTAGACGGTCGAGAGCGCGAGCTTCGGGATGCGGTCTTTGAGCGTACGGTGGATGGCGGCTGCCGTCAGATACCGCCGTTCGCTGCGCAGCAGGTCCACGATCGCCCGGCGCGTCGAGGTGGCGTAGAGCATCGGCACGGCGCGTACTTCTGGGCAGGCGCCGCGCGCCCCCGCGGCAGGCGACGGAGGCGCAATCGTCAATGGCACGAGGATGTTCGCGCGGAAACGCCGTCCGGGACCGCCGTACGTTCCCGGCTATTCGGTCTTCACGCGGCCGTTCACGAGCCTGCCGGGGTTTTTTCTCGAAGCGACGCGGACGTACGGGACGTACGTCCGGCTGAAGAACCCGTTCCGCGAGATCTTCTTTACGACCGAACCCGCTTACGTCGAAGAAACGCTCGTCGGCAAAGGCTCGGCGTTCATGAAGGGCCGCGGCACGCAGCGGCTCAAGCGCCTGCTCGGTAACGGGTTGCTGACGCTCGAACCGCCGGAACATTTGCGTCACCGGCGGCTGATCCAGCCGGCGTTTCACCGCCGCCGCATCGACGGGTACGCTTCGATCGTGGTCGAGGCGACGCGCGCGCGCGTCGCGAGCTATCGCGACGGCGACGTCGTCGACGTCGAACGCGAAACCAATCGGCTGGCGCTGGAGATCGTGGCGCGCGCCCTGTTCGGTTCGGATCTGAGCGCCGACATGGACGACATCTCGCGCTCGCTCGACGCGGCCATGGCGACCTTTCCGTTCGCGATGCTCCCGTACTCCGAACTGCTCGACAACGTGCCGATCGGTCCGACGCTGCGGCTGCGGCGTGCCAAACGCCGCCTGGACGCGATCGTGGACCGCATGATCGCCGAGCACCGCGCGGGCGGCGGCGATTCCGACGATCTGCTCTCGATGATGCTCGGCGCGCGCGACGAGGACGGCGCCGCCCTGAGCGACGCGCAGATCCGCGACGAGGCGCTGACGATTCTGCTGGCCGGCCACGAGACGACGGCCAACGCCATCGCCTGGGCGTTCTACCTCCTCCAGCGCCATCCCGACGTGGAAGCGAAACTGTTCGCGCACGTCGACGGCGTGCTCGGCGCGAGCGATGCGTGCGCGGCCGACCTGGCGCGCCTGGATTACGTGCGCGCGGTCCTCGCGGAGACGATGCGGCTCTATCCGCCCGCCTGGGTGACGGCGCGTCGCGCGCTGCACGACGTCGAGATCGGGCCCTATACCGTGGGCCGCGGCGACATCGTCATCGTCTCGCAGTTCGTGTCGCATCGCGACCCGCGCTATTTCCCCGATCCAGAACGGTTCGATCCCGAGCGCTGGTTCGGGCCGCCGCCGCCGAAGTTCGCCTACTTCCCGTTCGGCGGCGGTAACCGGCTGTGCATCGGCGAGCAGTTCGCCTGGATGGAGGGCATCCTCGCGATCGCGACGATCGCGCGGCGCGTGCGGCTCGAACGCGTCGACGCGGGCGAGGTGGGCACGCTGCCGCTCGTGACGTTACGGCCGAACGGACCGATCCGCGCCCGGGTCAACGTTCGCGCTCGCGCGCCGCTTCAAAGCGCACCCGCATGACGAGCCGTTCGGTCTCGCGCTCGTAGCGCGAGAGCGCGGTTTCCTGGCGCGCGACGGTTTCGGCGTCCTTCATGAACGCGTGGTTGCCGCGCACGTTCCACGCCGCGGCAGCCATCGCGCCCGCGGCGAATTCGGCGGCGCAGGCCAGGTCGCTCGTGAGATACGGGTTGTCGAGCGCGAGGGCGCGTTCGGCGAGTTGCGCGACGCGGTGCGCGATTTCCGCCGCGTGCAGCGGCGCCTCGGAAGCGCCGGCGAGCGCGTGCTCGACGGCCGCGGCGCGCGCCGTCTTCTGCGCGGCGTCGTTCTTGGGCAGCGCCTTCGCGGTAACCACGGCGCCGTACGCGGCTTCGTCGCGTTCGCGCGCGGCGAGCGCGGCCGTCCGCGTCTGCTCGGCGTCGCGCTCGAGTTCTTCCGCCAGCGGCCGGACCGCGGCGTATGCCGCGCCATGCCGCGTGATGCGAGCGACCATTGCGACCAAAGCGGCACCGAGCGCCGCGACTATCGTCGCAGCGCTGCCGCCGCCGGGCGTCGGCGCGGCCGACGCGAGCTCGTCGAGATACGTATCGAGATTCACGCGTTAGGATTTCGCAGAGGGTGCGGCGAACTCGTGCCGATTCGCTTCAGATTGTTTCAAAGATCAGCGAGAACCGCACACGACGCTCGAAGGAGCCGTTTACTTGCAAATCATCGACAAACCCCTCGGGGACGTCAAGGACCGCAGTCTCGCCGATCAGGGCCGCTCGCGCATCGAGTGGGCCGCCACGTTCATGCCCGTGCTCGCGCAAATCCGCGACCGCTTCGCCAAGGAGAAGCCGCTGGCCGGCGTGCGCATCGGCGCTTGCCTCCACGTGACGACCGAAACGGCCAACCTGATGCTGGCGCTCCAGGCCGGCGGCGCTCAGATCGAACTCTGCGCCTCGAACCCCCTCTCCACCCAGGACGACGTCGCGGCCGCGCTTTCGGAACGATTCTCGATTCCGACGCACGCGATCAAGGGCGAAGATAACGCGACTTACTACAAGCACATCGAATCGGTCATCGCCTCCAAGCCGCACATGACGATGGACGACGGCTGCGACCTGGTCACCACGATCTACACCAAGCACAACCATCTGCTGACGGAGATGATCGGCGGCTGCGAAGAGACGACGACGGGCGTCATCCGGCTGCACGCGATGGAGAAGGACGGCGTGCTGCCGTTCCCGGTAATCGCGGTCAACGACGCGCTGACCAAGCACATGTTCGATAACCGCTACGGGACGGGCCAGTCGACGATCGACGGGATCATTCGCGCGACCAACGTCCTGCTCGCGGGCGCCACGGTCGTGGTCGCGGGTTACGGCTGGTGCGGCCGCGGCGTCGCCTCGCGCGCCAAGGGGCTCGGCGCGCACGTCATCGTCACCGAGATCGACGCGCGCAAGGCGCTCGAAGCGGCGATGGACGGCTTCACCGTCATGCCGATCGCCGATGCCGCGAAGGTCGGCGACATCTTCATCACGGTAACCGGCAATTACCACGTGATCGGCGCCGCGCACTTCGAATCGATGAAGGACGGCGCGATCGTCTGCAACTCGGGCCACTTCAACGACGAACTCGATCTCGACGCGATCGAAGCGATGAAGGTCTCGAAAGCCCAGCCGCGTCCGTTCGTCGAAGCCTACAAGCTCAAGAACGGCCGCACCGTGCGCGTCCTCGCCGACGGCCGGCTCATCAACCTCTCGGCGGCCGAAGGCCACCCGGCGGCCGTGATGGATATGTCGTTCGCCAACCAGGCGATGGCGGCGGCCTACCTCGCGCAGAATTACAAGACGCTCGAGAAGAAGGTCTACTCCGTTCCCGATCACATCGACGAAGAAGTCGCCGAACTCAAACTGGCGGCGATGAACATCCGCATCGACACGCCGACCGCCGAACAGAAGAAGTACATGGCGTCCTGGTCGGAGGGCACCTAGTGGCCTATCGCCGCTTGTTCACGTCGGAATCGGTCACCGAGGGCCATCCCGACAAGATCGCCGACCAGATCTCGGACGCCGTTCTCGACGAGATCCTCAAGGACGATCCGCAGGGCCGCGTCGCCTGCGAATCGTTCGTGATCACGGGCCAAGTCCACATCGCGGGCGAGATCACGACCTCCACGTACGTCGACATTCCGCGCCTCGTGCGGCAGACGATCGGGGAGATCGGTTACAACGATTCGGCGCTCGGGTTCGACGCGGCCACCTGCGGCGTCAACGTCTCGCTCGACGAGCAGTCGCCCGACATCGCGATGGGCGTCGACGCGTCGCTCGAAACGCGCGGCGGCAACCACGATGAGTTCGAACTGACGGGCGCGGGCGATCAAGGGATGATGTTCGGGTACGCGTGCCGCGAAACGGCCGCGCTCATGCCGCTGCCCATCACCCTCGCGCACGACCTCACCCGGCGCCTCGCCGACGCGCGTAAGGACGGCTCGCTGCCGTACCTGCGCCCGGACGGCAAGTCGCAAGTGACGGTCGAGTACGCCGAGGATAAGCCCGTGCGGGTCGACGCGGTGGTCATCTCGACGCAGCACCATCCCGACGTGACCCTCGAGCAGATTCGCAAAGACGTCACCGAACGCATCATCGACGTCGCGATTCACGCGAGTTTGCGCGACGCGAACTTGCGCGTCTTCGTCAATCCCACCGGCCGTTTCGTCATCGGCGGACCGATGGGCGACGCCGGCTTGACCGGCCGCAAGATCATCGCCGACACGTACGGCGGGATGGCGCGTCACGGCGGCGGCGCGTTCTCGGGCAAAGATCCCACCAAGGTGGATCGCTCGGCGGCGTACGCGGCGCGCTACGTCGCGAAGAACCTCGTGGCGGCGGGCATCGCGGATCGCTGCGAAGTGCAGGTGGCGTACGCGATCGGCGTGGCGCATCCGGTGTCGGTGCTCGTCGAAACGTTCGGCACCGGGAAAATCGACGAAGCGAAGATCGCCGAACTCGTGACGGCGCACTTCGACTTGCGGCCGGCCGCGATCATCCACCACCTCGGTCTGCGCCGGCCGATCTACAAGCAGACCGCTTCGTACGGCCACTTCGGCCGCCCCGATCTCGATCTGCCCTGGGAACGGACGGACAAAGCCGAGGCGCTCGCCGCCGCGGCGGGCCTATCCGCGCGGCATCGCGAGCTGACGGCGGCGCGCGCCTAACGGCGCCTCAGCGGCGCTCGTCGCGCACGGCGGGAAACGCGGCGACGACGAGCGCCATCGCGAGGTAGCCGATCCCCGACACGACGATCGGCAGGCGCGCGCCGTAACGGTCGGCGAGCGCGCCGCCGATCAGCGCGCCCGGAACCGTGCCGATCAGCACGACCAGGCGCACCGCGCCGAATACGCGTCCGACGACCGCTTCGGGCGTCACGCGCATGCGCCAGCCGACGATCTGCGCGATCTCGAAGAGCACGCAGGCGTTGGTGATCGCGAGGAACGCGATCGCGGTCGCCAAGTTGCGCGCGAACATCACGGGCACAAAGAGCACACCGTCGCAGGCGTACGCGACGACGATCGTCCGGCCGAAGGGCCACGATTTGGGGACTTGACCCGCGAGCCACGAGCCGAACAGCGCGCCGACGGCGCCGATGCCGAGCGCGTACCCGACGACCGCGTCGCTCGCGCCGAAATCGCGCTTGAGGAACGGGATCATGACGGCACCCGTCATGAGTCCGAAGAAGTTGAAGACGAGCGAGAGCGCCGACATCGTGCGCAGGGCCGGATCGCGCCAAGCGAAGCGGAAGCCCACGGCGATGTCGCTCGCCACTTCGTGGAGGCGCGGCAGCGGGCCCGGCGCTTCGGGTCCGAGCGTATCGATCGTCGCGAGCGCGACTTGCGAGGCGAGGTAGGTGCAGGCGTTTGCGGCCAGGGCCGGCAGCGGACCGACGAGCGCGAACAGCGCGCCGCCGACGGGCGGCAGCACCGTTTGCGACAACTGCTCCGCCGCGAACAACGCCGACATGGCTTGCGTGGCGCGGTGCTTGCCGATCAAGTACGGCACGGCCGACGCTTGACCGCCGACGAACACGGCCGCCGCGATCGAGAGCACGACGATCCCGCCGTAGAGGATTCCGAGCGACAAGAATCCGCGCGCGTAGCCGACCGCGAACACGGCGAGCACGGCGAAGCGCACCGCGTCGCAGGCGATCATCACTTTGCGGCGGTCCAGCCGGTCGGCGAGCGAACCGCCGACGAGTCCGAAGAGCGCAAACGGCCCGAGTTCGAGCGCGTAGGTGACGCCGATGTTGAGCGCCGAGCCGGTCAGGCGGTACACCAAGAGCGGAATGGCGATGAGGCGCAGCCCGTCGCCGACGAAGCCGAGGGATTGCCCCGTGAAGAACAGTCGAAAAGCGCGATTGCGAAAAACGCTCTCGCTGCGTGCGGACATACGAAAATAAGCCTCAAGCGGCGGACGGAGAGGAAGCGCTAGCGGCTCGCGCTGCGGGAGCTATCGAACCCCCGGGCCGGCCGCGGTCAAGTCAGGCTAGAAGCCCGTCCTCGCCATGTCGATGAAGGCGCGCTTGAACAGGTCGATGATCCGTTGTACCACCGGCGTCGCGTTGCCGGCGTACTCGATGATGACGCCGTCGCCTTTGGCATGCGCCAGGGCCGCATTGGGCGAAACCGAGCAAACCAGGGCCACTGCAACGGCCAGCGCGCGGAACGAACGAAGTGCGGACATAAAAACCTCGGGCACAGGCGACAAGGTCGTAGGGAGTTCCGCGCGGCAACTTCGTCACCTTCAGAACGGACGCCACTTTTCGGGGGCTCGCGAGGTTCCCGAACGCGCTCCGAGGAGGGGGCGACTTGGTACCCGCGAACCCCGACGACCGGCCGGGCGAGCCGGCCTTTCGTTCCCGAATAGCTCAGTTGGTAGAGCAGCTGACTGTTAATCAGCGGGTCGTTGGTTCGAGTCCAACTTCGGGAGCCACGTCGGAAGCCCACGGAAGCCGTTCCGTGGGCTTCACCATAGGCTCGTTAGGCGGGCCTAACGAGCGGTGTTGCGACGCCGCCGGCCGACGGCGACGGCCGGTTAGTACGCGGCCGGCGGGTACGCCGCGAAACCGTTCGGCGCGATCAAACCGTTCGCGATGCTGCCGATTTGCTTGCCCGTTTGGTAATCGAAAATCGAGACTTGGCCTTGGCCGCTCACGTACAGCAGCGACTCCGCCTTGTTGAAGTCGAGTTGCTCCGGCTTGCCGAGCGGCGTCGAAAACGAGCGGCTCGGGCTCGTGTGCCCGGGCGGGTAGACGTAGACGATATCGTCGTTGCGGTCGCCGATGACGATGTCGTTATTCTTATCGAGTCGCAGCGAGCCCGCAAGCGGGATCGTGAATCCGAGATCGGTTCCCGTCGACGCTTTGGGAGCGAACTTTTCGACGTGGCTCACGCCGTCCGCGTTGCTGAGGTAGCTGACGTAGAGGTCGTTCTTGCTATCGGTAGCGACGCCGAAGGCTTCGCCGTTGACCGTCAGCGTTTTCGTCAGCGTCTTGCCCTGGGCGTATTCCGCGACGGTGCCCGTTACTTCGGCGACGTACAGCGTCCGGTCGACGCCGACGAAGAGGTCTCTACCCCAGACGCCGGTATCGATCGTCGTGCTCGGCACGCTGCCGCCGTGCAAGTATTCCGTCACGGTGGGAGCTGAGGTCGGCAAGTAGTTCGCGACGTAGAGCGTGCCCTTCGCATCGACGTACAGCGCCGTCGGATCGTCGACGCCCATCGTTATCGTCCGGCAGGGGCTCGGATTATTGCCGCCCTGCGGGTAGACCGCGACGTAATTTTTGGAATCGTCTCCGACGTAAACGACCGACGTGCCGCAGGCGGCCGGATCGGAAAAACGGGCCGCAGCAGGCCAGCGCGATGCGGCGCCCGCTGCGATGCCGGCCGTCAGCAAAGAGGCCGTCATGAAAATCGCACCCGCGGTGTAAATCGGTCGCATAGATTCTCCCTTCGTATGCGCCGCCTTCGCTAGTCTTCCGAGGTCGTCATCCTGCCTCGGCGCGCACACTCTCGAGCGCCGCGCGCCACGGATACGGCGGATCGCCGCAGACGACGAACTCCGGATTGTGCAAGTCGGGCTTATTGAAGGCGAGCGGTTCGCCGGCGAGATCGGTCAGCGTGCCGCCTGCTTCGGCGACGATGCACGCCGCCGCCGCGATATCCCACTCCATCGTCGGGCCGAGCCGCGGGTACAGATTCGCGGCGCCGTCGGCGACCAAGCACAGTTTGAGCGAACTGCCGCGGCTCACGCACGGCGGATTGCCGAGCCGTTCGAGTAATCGCGGCAGTACGGCGCCCGCGTGCGAGCGGCTGGCGACGACGCGCAGTCCGTCGCGGCGGTAATCGGAGGCGTGGACCTGCGTCGTTCCCGCCAGGTCCGTGCGCCACGCGCCTTCGCCCTCGGCGGCCGCGTACGTAACGCCGAGCGCCGGCGCGTGCACGACGCCGAGGACCGCGCGGCCGCGCTCGATGAGCGCGATGTTGACCGTGAACTCGTCGTTGCGGCGCAAGAATTCTTTGGTCCCGTCGAGCGGATCGACGAGCCAAAACCGTTCCCACGCGCGCCGCGTCGCGGCGTCGACCGATTCGGATTCTTCCGAAAGCAGCGGCGTCTCCGGCGCGAGCGCGCCGAGTTCGGCCGCGATGACGTCGTGCGCCCGGCAGTCGGCCAGCGTCAACGGCGAACGATCGTCTTTGAGCGTCGCGCCGAAATCGCCGCTGCGGTACACCTCGAGGATGGCGTTGCCCGCATCGCGAGCGATGCGAACGATGTCGTCGAGCAGCGGCATGTCGCGCGCTTTGGTCGAACGACTGGGAAGAACCTGTGAACGGCTGCGCGCCTTCGCGTGCATCTGCCGCCGCCGCTCGTGCGGTTATATGAAACGTCATGAACACGTTTCGAACGCTAGCCGCCACGGCGGCGTTGCTCGCCGCCGCCACTTTACCGGCCGCCGCTGCAGTCACGCACGCGCCCGTGCCGCTCCCGGGTACGACCGTTTTCGATACGAAACTGACGCCCGATTGGCGGGGCGTCGGCGCTTACGAAGGCACGCTGAGCTTGACGATCCATGCCGACGGCATCGTGAACGGCTCGTATCGTGCCGCCGACGGCACCCGCCTCAGCTACGTGACGGGCGGCCTCGACGGCAACCATCTGTGGCTCGATCTCGGCCGGAGCGGCCTCGATCACATCGAAGGCACCTTCGACGGCCGCTCGATCGTCGGCGGCACGTATCTCGCCGGCCAGGATTACACGTTCGTCGCCACCCCGCGGCCGTAAGCACCGGTGGCCCGCGAACTCGTGGACCGCTACCTCCTCGGAGAGGCCGTTTCCAAGCCCGACGTCGTCACGGCGCTGCTGGCCGAACGCTCGGCGGACGCCGCCGCCGAGCCGTTCTACCGCGCGCTCGAGGCCGTCGGCACGCGGGCGGCCGACGAAGCGTTCGTGGCCCTGCGGCTGGTCCTCGCGGGCCGTAGCGCCAACGACGCCGCGGTGCGGCGCCTGCGGGGTTTGGCCGCGGTGGCGCGGGCCTCGGCCCTCGGAAACGCCGCCGGCGTCCGCGCGGCCCTCGCGCGTGACCGCGAGTGGCTGGCCGACGTGGCAGCCGTCGCAAGCGGGGATGCCGCCCTCCTCGAGGCCGCCAGGGCGGCGTATTTCGCCGAGCTGACGCCGTAGCGTCCGGACGCAGGAGGCCCCCCGGGCCTCAACGGAACGCAGCGCACGACCCGCTACGTTAGAGAGTCGAGATGTCTCGGTCCCCTTGGTTCCTCGCCGCTTTTGCTTTGCCGCTAGCGTTTTCGCTCGTGCCGTTCGGCACGCGCGCGAGCGCGGCCGTGCTGCCGTTGCCGGCCGCGGTCGCGGTGCGCGCGGACGACGATGCCGATAAAGCGACCGCCGTGCCGGCCAAGAACGCGGGGTCGATCGACGGTCAGGTCGTCTCGGTCGATTACAAACTCGGTCACATCGGCGTGAAGGCCGGCGGAACGCAGTACGACATCGTCGTGTCGCCGAGCACGGAGTTTCGCGGCCACAACAACAATTTCCACACGATTGCCGACATTCAAAAAGGCGCGCACGTGCACGTGATGATGAGCGAACGCGCGGGAACGTACACGGCGCAGATCATCCGGCTCTTCTAGTGTCCGCCGCTTCGGGACACTAGCGCCGGCGTGGCGCGGCTGCGGCTCGAGGGGATCGAAAAAACGTACGTTCGCGGGCGCGAACGAATCGCCGCGCTGCGCGGCGTCACGCTCGAGGTGCGCGACGGCTCGTGCGTCGCCTTGCTCGGACCTTCGGGCTGCGGCAAGACGACGCTGCTGCGCGTCGTCGCGGGACTCGAGCGGCCCGACGCCGGCACCGTGCACTTCGACGATCGCGAGCAGAGCCGCACGCCGCCCGAGCGCCGCCGCGCGGGCGTCGTCTTTCAAGAAGACGCGCTGTTCCCGCACCTGAGCGTCTTCGCGAACGTCGCCTACGGTTTGCGCGCGCGGCGCGTCGCGCCGGAAGCGGTGGAACCGCGCGTGCGCGCGGCCGCGCGGCTGGCGCACGTCGAAGACGTGCTCTCGCGGCCGGCGCGCGCGCTCTCGGGCGGCCAGCGGCAGCGCGTCGCGCTCGCGCGCGCGCTCGCCATCGAGCCCGACGTGCTGTTGCTCGACGAGCCGCTCTCGCGCCTGGACGCGCCGCTCCGCGCCGAACTGCGCGTCGAACTCGCGCGCTTGCGCGGCCTCGCGGGGACGACGACGCTGCTCGTGACGCACGACCAAGGCGAAGCGATGGCGCTCGGCGATCTCGTGGCCGTCATGCGCGACGGCCGCGTCGAAGCGCTCGACACGCCGCTCGCGCTCTACGAGCGTCCGCCCAACACCTACGTGGCCACCTTCGTCGGCTCGCCTGCGATGGCGCTGGTGCCCGCGGCGGCGTTCGGCTTCGCGAGCGGCGCCGTCGCGACGATCGGCTTGCGCGCGGAGGCCGTGTCGCTCGCCGCCGGCGGCGAACTCACGGGCATCGTGCGCGCCGTCGAAGATTTCGGCGCGGAGGCGTTCGCGTACGTCGACGGTTCGTTCGGAACGCTCGTGGCGCGGGCGCCGGAGCGGGCGCGCGTCGGCGCGACCGTGTCGCTGGCGATCGATTTCGCGCGCGCGCACGCCTTCGACGCGGCGGGCGCGCGCGTGGCCGCCTTCGTCCGTGCCTGACCTCGCGGCCCTCGCGGGCCGCGTCGTCTGCGCGGGCTTCCCCGGCAACCGCATCGACGACGCGGTGCTCGCGGAATTGCGCGACCTGCGCCCGGGCGCGCTCGTGCTGTTCGGACGCAACGTGTCCGACCGGGCGGGCACGCGCGCGCTCGTAAACGCCGTGCGTGCGGCCGCGGGCGGCGACGCGCCGGCGCTGGTCTGCGTCGATCAAGAAGGCGGCCGCGTGGCGCGGCTGCGCTTCGGCGCGGAACTGCCGGCGATGCTCGCGCTCGGCGCGGCGAACGATCCCGCGCTCGCCGAGCGTTCCGGCGCCTTCATCGCGAGCGAACTGCGCGCCGTCGGCGCCAACGTCGCTTTCGCGCCGGTCCTCGATCTCGCGCTCGAGCCGCGCAACGCGGTGATCGGCACGCGCTCGCTCGGCGACGATCCGGCGCGCGTCGGGCGCCTCGGCGCGGCGCTGGTGCGCGGCTTGCAGGCGGGCGGCGCGGCCGCGACGGTCAAGCACTTTCCGGGCCACGGCGCGACGCACGTGGATTCGCACCTGGCGCTGCCCGAACTCGCGCAGGACGGCGTCACGCTGCGCGCGCGCGATCTCGCTCCGTTTCGCGCCGCGTTCGCCGGCGGCGCGCGCGCGGTGATGTCGGCGCACGCCGTCGTGCGCGCGCTCGATCCGGCGCGGCCGGCCACGCTCTCGCGCGCGGTGCTGACCGGCTTGCTGCGCGACGAGCTGCGCTTCGGCGGCGCGTGCTTCACCGATTGCTTGCGCATGGAAGCGATCGCGCGCGACTTCGGCACGACGCGCGGCGCGGTGCTTGCGCTCGACGCGGGTGCGGATTGCGTCGTCGTGAGCGCCGATCTGGCGCTCGCGCGGGAAGTGCGCGACGCGATCGCTGCGGCGGTGCGTGCGGGAACGCTCGCGCTCGAGCGATTGGAAGAGGCGGCGGCTCGCGTCGCGGCGCTGGCGCGCGCGTTTCCGCCGGCGCGCGAACGTGCGGCACCGTTTGAGGATGAGGCGCTGCCCCGCGAGATCGCGCGACGGGCGATCGTCGTGTTGCGCGGGGATCCGGTGCTCGACCCGGCGCGGCCGGTAACGGTCGTCTCGTTCGAAGGCCACGAGGGCGACGGCGCGTCGGATGCCCCGGGCGAACGGCCCTCGCTCAGCCTCGCGCTGCGGCGCCGGCGCCTGCGCAGCGAACTGCTGCGCGTCGCGGCGTCGCCGGACGACGCGATGCGCGACATGCTCGTCGACGTGCTGGCCGCGCAAGGACCGCGCAACGTCGTGATCGTGATGCGGCGCGCGCACCTGCGCCCGGCGCAGCGGCTGGCGATCGAGGCGATCTTGACCGTCGCGCCGGGCGCGGTGGCCGTCTCGGCGCTCGAGCCGTTCGACGCGCCCGTTGCCGCGCGCGCGCGCGCCGTCGTGGCCACGTTCGGCGACGACGAGCCGAGCGTCGAAGCGCTGGCCGACGTGCTCGCCGGGCGCGAAGCCGCGTGCGGGACGCTGCCCGTCGCGGCGAGCGCGCTCGCGTGACCGCGGCGACCTCCGTGCGCGCCGCGGAGATCGTGCGCGCCGGCCTCGGCACGCGCTACACGGCGGCGCTGCTGCGCGTCGAGCGCGGCGGACGCGCCGCGTTCGAAGCGGCCTTCGGGACGCTCGACGCGACCGCGGGCGCTCGCGCGACCGAGGTGACGACGCGCTTCGATCTCGCGTCGCTCACGAAAGTCTACGTGGGCGCGGCCGCGCTCTGCGCCGTCGCGGACGGCGCTTTCGCGCTCGACGAGCCGGCCGCGCGGCTGCTGCCCGAGTGGCGCGACACGGCGCACGCCGCGATCACGCCGCGCATGCTGCTGGCGCACACCTCGGGGATGCAGTCCGGAGCCGACTACCGCACGCTCTTCGGCGAGAACGTGGAACGTTTCGCGCTCGCGCGGCCGCTTGCCGCCGCGCCGGGCGAACGCGTGATCTACAGCGATCTCGGTTTCATCGCGCTCGGCGTGCTGCTGGCGCGCGCTCGCGGGACGTCGCTCGCGCGCGTGATGGCCGACGCCTGCGCGCGGCTCGGCTGCGACGCGACCGCGTTTCGGGCGCGCAACGACGCGCCGGAAGCGATTCCCGCGACGGAGTGCGATGCGTGGCGCGGCCGCGTGCGCGGCGCCGTGCACGACGAAAAAGCGTACCTGATGGGCGGCGTCGCGGGGCACGCCGGGCTCTTCGGCACCGCGCGCGACGTCGCGGCGCTGGCCGAAGCGTTCCTCGGGTCCGTGCGCGGCCGCGCCGGCGCGCTCGCGGCGGACGCGGCCCGCGAAGCGATCGACGAGCACGGCGCCGATGCGGTGCTGCGCCGGGGGCTCGCCTGGGCGCTCAAAACGAGCGACGAGAATTCGTGCGGCGCGGCGATGTCGCGCGCGACCTTCGGTCACACGGGGTTCACGGGCACGTGCGTGTGGGCGGACCCGGCGCGCGATCTCTCGGTCGTGCTGCTGACCAACGCCGTGTACTTCGGGCGCAACGATCTGCGCGACGTGCGGGCCGCGGTGTGCGACGCGTGCGTCGCGGAATTCGGCTGATGCGCGCAATCGGCTTGATGTCGGGCACGTCGCTCGACGGCATCGACGCCGCCTGCGTCGAGCTGCGGCCGCGCGGCGCCGGTTACGTGCTGCGCCTGGTGCGCGCGCTCACGATGCCGTTCGAACCGGCCCTGCGCGCGGCGTTGTTCGACGCGGTCCCGCCGCGCGCCGCGTCGCCGGCGCAGGTCGCCGCCCTCGATCGCGAGCTCGGTGCGGCGTTCGCGGCGGCGGCGCGCGCCGTCGCGGGCGGCGAACCCGTCGATTTCATCGCGAACCACGGCCTGACGCTCTTCCATCGCGGCGAAGCGCGGGAGACGTTGCAGATCGGCTCGCCCTACGCGTTGCGCGACGCGCTCGGCGCGACGGTCGTCTTCGATTTTCGCCGCGCCGACTGCGCCGCGGGCGGCAACGGCGCGCCGCTCGTCCCCTATGTGGACGCGCTGCTGTTCGCCGACCCGCAGGCCGACGTCGTCGCGCTGAATCTCGGCGGCATCGCCAACGTGACCGTGCTCGCGCGCGGGGCGGGACCGTCGCAGGCGAGGGGCTGGGATACGGGGCCCGGCAACATGCTGCTCGACGCGTTCGTGCGGCGGCGCACGAACGGCGCCGAAGATTGCGATCGCGACGGCGCGTACGCGCTGCGCGGCTCGGTCGACGAGCGCGTCTTGCACGAACTGCTCGCGCGCGAAGCGTTCTATCTCGCGCAACCGCCGCCGAAATCGACCGGGCGCGAGCGTTTCGGCGAACAGCTGCTCGACGCGCACGCCGACCTCTTCGAGGCGTTGACGCTGCCGGACGGCTGCGCGACGCTGGCCGCGTTCACCGCGGCGACGATCGTCCACGCGCTCGCCGCGTACGCTCCGCCCGCGCCGCGGACGATCGCGAGCGGCGGCGGCACGCACAACCCCGCCTTGATGCGCGCCCTCGCGGCGCGCCTCGAACCGTTGGGCTCGACGCTCGCGTCTTCGGACGAATACGGCGTCGACGCCGACGCGAAGGAAGCGCTGGCCTTCGCGCTTCTCGGTTACGAAACGCTTCGCGGCCGGCCGGCGAACGCGACCGGCGCGACGGGCGCGGCTCGGCCCGTCGTGCTCGGCGCGATCGTCCCGTGCGCTCTCGAGGCGCTGCTCGCAAAGATGCGCGCCGAACTGACGGCGAACGCCCCGGCATGAGCGAACGAATCGCCGTCGGCGTCGACGCGGGCGGCACGTCGACAGTCGCGGCCATGTCGCGCGACGGCGCGTACGAGTCGAGCGCGCGCGAAGGTCCCGCGAACCCGTCGTCGGTGGGCGTGCCCGCGGCGGTCGAAACGATCGCGACGGCCGTGCGCGAACTGGTCGGCGACGTCGATCCGGCCGCGCTCTTCGTGGCGGTCGCCGGCGCCGGGCGCGTGCACGTGCGCGACGCGTTCGAAGCCGCGCTGCGCGCCGCTTTTCCGGAGACGCCCGCGCTCGCGGTCGAAGACGACACGCGCGTCGCGCTACGGGCGGCGCTGCCGCAGGGTCCCGGCGTGGTGCTGATCGCGGGCACCGGCAGCGTCGCGTTCGGCGAGAACGGCGAGGTGCGCGCGCGCGTCGGCGGCGCGGGGTATCTCGCGGGCGACGAAGGGTCCGCGTTCGCCATCGGCATGGCGGCGGTGCGCCTCTTGCTGCGCGCGTACGACGGTCGCGGCCGGGCGGACGAAACGACGGCGCTCGCGGCGCGCGTCCTCGACGCGCACGATCGCGACGCCTTGCTCGACGCGCTGTACGGCGCGCCCCTCGACGTGGCGAAGATCGCGAGCATGGCACCGAGCATCATCGCCTTCGCGGGCAAGGGAAATCGCGCCAGCACCAAGATCGTGCAGGGCGCGGCGCAGGAGCTCGGCGACTTGGTGCGCGCCGCCGTGCGGCAGTGCGGGTTGACGGACGCCTCGCCCGCGGTCGTGTTCGCCGGCGGTTTGCTGCGCGAAAATTCGCTGCTGACGTTTCTGCTCGAGACGCGCGTGGGCAACGAGGTGCCGGGCGCGAACGTGGTGCGCTTGCGCGACGAGCCTGCCCGCGCGGCGCTGCGTTTCGCGGAAGCGCTCGCGTGAGCGAGGGCGCGCCGCTCGCGCCGACCGAAGCGCGCAGCGCGCGAACGCGCGGTCTCGATACGCTGGACGGCGAGGCGCTCGTCGCGTTGCTCGCGCGCGAACACGCCGAGGCCGTGGCGGCTGCGGCGGCGGCGACGCCGCAGATCGCGCGCGCCGTCGATGCGATCGTCGCGCGGTTGCGCGCGGGCGGCCGCCTGCACTACGTCGGCGCGGGCACGTCGGGGCGCCTCGCGATGCTCGATGCCGCGGAATGTCCGCCCACCTTCGGCACGCCGCCGTCGCTCGTGACCGCGCACGTCGCGGGCGGCCGCGAGGCGCTCGTGCGCGCCGTCGAAGGCGCCGAAGACGACGCGGCTGCCGGCGCCGCCGCGATGCGCGCGGAGGTCCGGCCGAGCGACGCCGTCGTCGGCATCTCGGCGGGCGGCGGCGCGCCGTTCGTCGTCGCGGCGCTCGAGACGGCGCGCGCGCTCGGCGCGTTCACGATCGCCGTGACGAGCGCCGCGCGCTCGCCGCTCGCGGCCGCCGCAGAGATAGCGATCGTGACCGACACGGGAGCGGAGCCGATCGCGGGCTCCACGCGGCTCAAAGCGGGCACCGCGCAGAAGGTCGTGCTCAACGCGCTCTCGACCGCGACGATGGTGCGCCTCGGCCGCGTGTACGACAACCTGATGGTCGACGTCGTCGCGACCAACGCCAAACTGCGCGAGCGAGCGGTGCGGCTCGTGTGCGAATTGACGGCCGTCAACGAAGCGCGCGCGCGCGAACTGCTGTCGCTCGGCGGCGGCAGCGTGAAAGTCGCCGTCGTGATGGAACGCCGCGGCGTGACGAGCGGCGAAGCGCGCGCGCTGCTCGACGGCGCGAACGGCATTTTGCGCGCGGTCATCGAGCGGTAGCACGCGGTCGATGCGTGCCTTCCGAGCGCTCTGTGCCGGAGCGATCGTCGTTGCAACGGCGCTTGCGGGCGCGCAACCCGCCCGCGCGCAAACGGCCGCTGCCGAAGCGGCGCCCGGGCCGATCGTGTTCGTTCCACTCGACGATCGGCCCGTGACGTACCAACTTCCCGTTATGCTCGGCGCGATCGCGGGGCAGCCGGTCGTCACGCCGCCGCGCGCGATGCTCGGCGAGTATTTGCGGCCCGGCGACCCGGACGCGCTCGCGAACTGGCTGCAGGGCGACGCGACGCGCGGCGCGAGCGCGCTCGTCGTTTCGACCGACATGGTCGCGTACGGCGGGCTCGTCGCGTCGCGCATCCCCGGCGTGACGGTCGCGGGAGCGGTCGCGCGGCTCCGCGCGCTCGCGCGCTTGAAAGCGGAGCGCGCGATTCCGTTCGTGGGCGCGTTCGGGACGATCATGCGCCTCGCGCCCACGGGCGTGCCGCGCCTCGGCCCGGCGGCGAACTACTACGCGACGGGCGCGACCGTCGACGCCATCCAGGCGTATGCGAATCTTCCCGACCCGCCGCAGACGCCCGACGAGCAGGCCAAAGCCGCGCGGCTGCGCGAGCGCATCGGCGCCGTGACGCTCGACGCGTACTTGGCGACGCGCGCGCGCGATCGCGACGTCGACGAGTGGGCGCTGCAGTTCGCGGCGGAGGGCGGCTTCGATCGCATCGTTATGGGCCAGGACGATGCCGGCCCCACGGGCCTGCACTTGCGCGACGTGGCGGCCTTGCGCGCGGCTGCGGCGCGCTTCGAACTCGGCGCGCGCGCGTCGATCGAACCGGGTGCGGACGAACTCGGCATGATCGTGCTGGCCGAGGCGTTCGCCCGCAACGCGCGCTGGACGCCGACGGTGAGCGTCGTCTACTCGCGGCCGGACGGCGCCGAGTACAACGATCGTTTGGAGTTCGTTCCGATCGGAACGACGATCGGCGATATCGTCGCCGCGTGCGGCGCGCGCCGCGTCGCGAGCGACGCGGACGTCGCGCTGTTCGTGCGCGTGCCGGGCACGGCGCCTGCCGACGAGGACGCCTTCGAGGCGACGCTCGCGGCCGACGTCGCGCGCGGCCGCAGCGTGGCCGTCGCCGACCTGACGTTCTTGCAGGGCGAACCGGGCCCGGAGCAGCGCGAACTCGCCGAAGCGCTGATCGCGCGCGGCATCGCCGGCAAGATCGACGCGTTCGCGTCGTGGAATACCGACGCGAACACCGTCGGCACCGCGCTGCCCGAGGCGATCGCGGTCGGCGCGGGCAAACGGCGCGGCACCTTCGATGCGCGCGCCCACGCGCAGTTCATGCTCGATCGCTACGCCGACGATTACGCGTTTCACCAGTTCGTGCGGCCCGTCCTCAACGAGGAGCTGCGCGCCGAGAACGTCGATACCACGCTGCTGCTGCCCGACGTCGCGCGCCGCGCCGCGGCGCGCAATCGCGCGCTGCTGTGGCCCCGGACGCTCGCGCTGCTGGCGCAAATCTACCCGCAGTACCGCGACGCCGGCCTGACGATCACCTTGCCGTGGAATCGTACCTTCGAGACGGCGCTCGACGTGCGGCTCGCGCCGCGCTAGGGTTCGCGCCGCTGGCAGAGTTCCGTCAGCACGCCGCCCGTGCTCTTGGGGTGCAGGAAAGCGATCGTGTTGCCGTGCGCTCCGCGGCGCGGCGTCGTATCGATGAGTCGCACGCCGGCCGCCTCGAGGCGCGCGAGTTCCGCGACGATGTCGCGCACGCGATAGGCGATGTGGTGCATGCGGGTCGGCGCGTCGCCCCGAAACTTCGCGATCGGCGAGGCCGGGTCGAGCGGCCGCAGTAACTCGATCACCGAGTCGCCCGTGCGGATGCCGACCGCTTCGACGCCTTGATCCGCGATCGTCTCGCGATAGAGCTGCTCGAAGCCGAGCGTGCGCGTGTACAGCGCGATCGTCGCTTCCAAATCGGCGACCACGATCGCGACGTGATCGATCGTCCAGCCGTTAGGGGCGTTCACGCGAGCGACTCCGTGGCGACGTGCCGGCCGAAGACGGCGCGCAGCGCGTCGCAAATTTCGCCGAGCGTCGCGCCGGCGTCGACCGCTTCGAGAAAGCGGGGCATCAGATTCGCCGTGCCGGCGGCCGCGGCGCGCACCTCGTCGAGGCGCCCGGCGACGGCGGCTGCATCGCGTTCGGCGCGATATCGGTTTAGGCGCGCGACCTGCTCCCTCTCGATCGCGGGATCGATGCGCTGCAGAGGGATCGTCGCGCCGGCCGCGTCGGGTTCGGCGAACCGATTGACCCCGACGACGACCGCGTCGCCGCGCTCGATCTCCTGTTGCGCCCGATACGACGACTCCGCGATGCGCGACTGCATCCAGCCGCTCGCGATCGCCGCCACGCTGCCGCCCGCTTCGTCGACCTCGGCCATGAGCGAGGTCGCGCGCGCGACGATCGCGGCCGTGAGCGATTCGAGATAGTACGAGCCCGCCAGCGGATCGGTCACGTCCGCGACGCCGCTCTCGTAAGCGATGATCTGCTGCGTGCGCAGCGCCACGCGCGCGGATTCGGCGGTCGGCAAGGCGAGCGCTTCGTCCTTGCCGTTGGTGTGCAGCGACTGCGTCCCGCCGAGCACGGCCGCGAGCGCCTGCAGCGTGACGCGCACGACGTTGTTGTCCGGTTCCTGCGCGGTCAGCGTCGAGCCGCCGGTCTGCGTGTGGAAGCGCAGCATCTGCGAGCGCGGGTCGCGCGAGCCGAACTCGTCGCGCACGATGCGCGCCCAGAGCAGCCGCGCCGCGCGGAACTTGGCGATCTCCTCGAAAAAATCGTTGTGGGCGTTCCAGAAGAAGGAGATGCGCGGCGCGATCGTGTCGACGGCGAGCCCGGCTTCCGCGGCGGCGCGCAAATACGCCTTCGCGTTGGAGAGCGTGAACGCGACTTCTTCGACCGCGGTCGAACCCGCTTCTCGAATGTGATAGCCCGAGATGGAAATCGTGTTCCACTGCGGCACCTCGGAGGCGCAGTAGGCCATGACGTCCGTCACCAGCCGCATCGACGGCGCGGGCGGGAAGATGTAGGTGCCGCGCGCGACGTACTCTTTGAGGACGTCGTTCTGAATCGTGCCGCCGAGTTTGGCGAACGGGATGCCGCGCCGCCGCGCGACCGCCAGGACCATCGCGAGCAGGATGGCCGCCGGCGCGTTGATCGTCATCGAGACGGTCACCGCGTCGAGCGGAATGCCGTCGAAGAGCGTCTCCACGTCGCGGACGTGATCGATCGCCACGCCGACCTTGCCGACCTCGCCGCGCGCGACCGGCGCGTCGGAATCGTAGCCCAGCTGCGTCGGAAGATCGAAGGCGACCGAAAGGCCGGTCGTGCCGCGCTCGAGCAAGTAGCGGTAACGGGCGTTCGACTCGGCCGCCGTGGCGAAGCCGGCGTACTGGCGCATCGTCCACAGGCGCGAGCGGTACCCGTCGGCGCGGATGCCCCGCAGGTACGGGTACTCGCCGGGCGCCGCGTCGCCGGTCGTCGCGCGCGCGTGTTCGCCGTCACTTCGGTCGTAAATCGCCTGCAGCGCGATGCCGCTGCCGTTCGCGGCGCGAGGGCGCGGCGAACGTTCGTTTGTAGCCATGATTACACCCTTCGCGTTTCGAGAGGCGCCGGCTTGCCGCGCAGCGTACACACGCGGGTCTCCATATGTCGCACCCGCGAGAGATCGACGTCGCATTTCCCGCTCGGCCGGAGAGTTCGCCGAAGATGCGTCATGCCGTCCGGTCGTTCCTCGAAACGTTGCGGCTGGACCGCGCCCGGGTCGACGACGTCGTCCTCGCGGTCGGCGAAGCGGCCGGCAACGCGATCGAGCACGCCTATCGCGGCGCCGACGGCTCGGTGCGCCTGCACGCGAAGGCCTGCGACGGCCGCATCGTGATCGAAGTCCGGGATCGTGGCCGCTGGCGGCTCGAGGGCGATCCGGAGCGCGGGCGCGGCCTCGGCATCATGCGCGCGCTCGTCGACCGCGTGCTGATCGAGAGCACGCACGACGGCACGAACGTCCGGCTGGAAGTCGCGCTCTAACGGTCGTTCTCGCGCGCGGCGAGCGCGTAGATCGCGCTGAGCGCGAGGCTGAGCGGAATAGGCCCGAGCGTTTTCCAGGTCGCGACGACGTGGCCGCGCGCGATTTCGATGCCCGGCAACGCCGCGGCGCACAGTTGATCGAGCGCCACGAGCCAGAGCAGCACGCGGTAGCGCTCCAGATCTCGCAACAGGACGACGTAGATCAGAAACACGACGACGTATTCGCCGCCCACGATCGTCGTCAGCGCCGGGTCTTTGGTGGGCACGTCGAAGAGCGGCCCGAGCAGCGGCTGAAAGAAGAGCGCCAGGATCGCGACGAGCGCGTCGATCAGCGCGCCGAGCGCGAGCGCGCCGCGCAAGAGCCCCGCGGGAATCCGCATCGTCACGCGAAGGTGACGAGCGGCGCGCCCGCTTCCACCGTCTCGCCGCGCACGGCGGGCACGGCGGCGACGGTGCCGGCGCGGTGCGCGCGAATCTCGTTCATCATCTTCATCGCCTCGATGACGGCGACGACTTGGCCTTCGTGCACCGCGTCGCCCGGCGCGACGGCGAGTTCGACGACGACGCCGTGCATCGGCGCGACCACGGCGTTGCCCGCCGCGGCGCTGCCGTTTTTCGCGCGCGGCGCGACCTTGACCGCGCTCGCCTTGGGCCGGGCGAAGCCGCCGCGGCCCGGCAGCGCGTCGAGGAGGCGGACGACGAAGAGCCGGTCGTTCACCTCGACGCGCACGCTGGCGGCGTCGCCGTTGGCGTCCGCGGCTGCCGGCGCGGGCGCGGCCGAAGCGCCCGCGGGCGGCGGCGCCCACGCGGCGGCGAACGCTTCGAGCGTCGCCGTGCCGTAGTCGCCGCCGGCCACGGCCGGCGCATCATTGAGGTCGCGCAGAAACGGCAGGGTCGTCGGCACGCCGCCGACCGTGAAGTCGTCGATCGCGCGCCGCAGCCGGGCGCGCGCCTCGTCGCGCGTCGGCGCCCAGACGACGAGCTTGGCGATCATCGAATCGTAGTCGGGTAAAATCGTCGTGCCCGCGGCCGCCGCGGAATCGACGCGCACGCCGAAGCCCGAAGGTTCGCGATAGGCGGCGATCGTGCCGGGCGCCGGGCGAAAGTCTTGCGCGGGATCTTCGGCGTTGACGCGCACTTCGATGGCGTGACCGCGCAGCACGATCGCATCCTGGCCGTAGCCGAGCGGCTCGCCCGCGGCGACGCGCAGCTGTTCGCCGATCAGGTCGAGGCCGCTGACCATCTCGCTGATCGTGTGCTCCACTTGAATGCGCGTGTTCATCTCGAGGAAGAAGGACTCGTCCCCCGCGACGAGCGTCTCGATCGTGCCCACGCTGTCGTAGCCGATCGCGCGCGCGGCGCGCAAGCCCGCCTCGCGCAACCCTTCGCGGACGCGATCGGAGACGAGCGCGGGCGTCTCTTCGTACAGCTTCTGATGCCGCCGTTGCAGCGAGCATTCGCGCTCGCCGACGTGCACCACGTTGCCGTGCTTGTCCGCGAGGATTTGCAGTTCGACGTGCTTGGGGTTATCGAGGTAGCGCTCGACGTAGACCGCCGGATTTTTGAAATATGCCTCCGCCTCGCGGATCGCATTGGCGTACGCGCTCTCGATCTCGTCGCGCGTGCGCGCGACTTTGAGGCCTTTGCCCCCGCCGCCGCCCGAGGCTTTGAGCGCGAGCGGCAGCCCGAACTCATCCGCCGCGGCCAGCGCTTCCGCGAGCGACGCAAGCGGTTTGGTGGCGCCGGGCACGATCGGCACGCCGGCCGCGACCATCGCCTGACGCGAGCGCACCTTGTCGCCCATCGCGTCGATGGCGTCGGGGTGCGGGCCGACCCAAGTCAGGCCGGCGGCGATCACGGCGCGCGCGAAGGCGGCGTTCTCCGCGAGGAAGCCGTAGCCGGGGTGAACGGCGTCGGCGCCGGCGCGGGCGGCGACCTCGAGCAGCCGCTCGACGTTCAGGTAACTCTGCGCCGCCGCGGCCGGGCCGAGCAGGTAGGCTTCGTCCGCGTACGCGACGTGCAAAGCGCCGCGGTCCGGTTCGGAGTACACCGCGACAGTCGCGAGCCCGCGTTCGCGCGCCGTGCGCATCACGCGCAGCGCGATTTCGCCGCGATTCGCGACGAGCAGCTTGTTCATCGGAACGCGGCGGCCTCGTCGTCGAAACGGCGCGCGGCTTCGCGCCAGCGCGAGCGTGCGGGCGGTTCGGGAGCCGGCGCGTCCGCGACGGCCGCGAGCGCGGCGACGAGCGCGGCTACCTCGTCGGCGGACGGTGCGGCGAGCGTGCCGCGCGGCGTGCGTACTTCGAAGGTCACTCGGTTTTCGCGGGCTCGGGATACATCCCCATCGCGTGGTAGCCGGCGTCGACGAAGTGGATGTCGGCCGTGATCGCCGTCGATAGGTCGGAAGCGAGGTAGACCGCGGTCTTGCCGACGTCCTCGGGCGTCACGTTCCGCCGCAGCGGCGCGGCCGCCGAGACTTTGTCGAGCATCTTTTTGAAGTCGCGCACTTGGCGCGAACTCGCCGTGCTGATCGGACCCGCGGAAATCGCGTTGACGCGGATGCCGCGTTCGCCCAGATCGTAGGCGAGGTAGCGCACGATCGACTCGAGCGCGGCCTTGACGATGCCCGCGACGTTGTAGTTCGGGACGATCGCGGTCGAGCCGAAGTAGGTGATCGCCATGATGCTCGCGCCGTCGCCGAGCACGTCGACCAGCGCGTTCGTGAGCGCGATGAGCGAATAGGCCGAGATATCGACGGCGAGCGCGAAGCCCGCGCGCGACGTCGTGTACACTTTGCCCGCGAGGTCTTCTTTGTTGACGAACGCGATCGAGTGGACGAGCGTGTCGAGCCGGCCGTAGCGCTCGCGCACCGCCGCCGCGAGCGCCGTCAGGGACTCGTCCGAGGAGACGTCGCACGGCAGGGCGGTGCCGCCCAGTTCCGCCGCCAGTTTCTCGACCTCGTCTTGCACGCGATCGCCCTGGTAGGTGAGCACGATGCGCGCGCCGTGGGCGTGCAATTGGCGCGCGATCCCCGTGGCGATGCTCCAGCGGTTCGCAACGCCGGTCACGAGCGCGATCTTGCCCTCGAGCAGAGGGCGGGTCTGCGAGTCCATCGCCTTCCTAAGACGACGCCTTTCCGGCGGCGCCCTGCAAAGGCCGCCGAATGCGTTCGGGCGGCCTCAGCTCACTCCACGGGGCCGGCGTCGGGAACGCGCTGCATGATCTCGTGCGCGAGCAGATTAGGATCCCGATCCTTCGCAAGCGTCACGGCGACGCGCGGGAAACGCTCCCCGCGCGTTTCGATCACGAGGCAATCCCGGCTGCCCTCGGCGTCGACGAAAATCAACCCTTGAGGATTCGCAAAAACGCCCGCCGACTTGTAGAAGCCCGCGTTCAAACCCTCGAGCTTGTACTGCAGCTCGAGATCCTCGAAGCCGCTGACGTAGGCGTTCGTCACGTGTTCGAGCGGAATGTCGAACGACCCGTGAAACGCGAGAAGCCGATCGACGAGCGACAGCCGAATATGAAGGTTTTTCGCGTCGAACGTTACGTCAGCCACATTTCCTCACAGCTCGCGACGCCGGGAAACGCTACCGTTTCCGGTCAGAGCGGAATATTCCCGTGCTTGCGCTTCGGCCGCTCGACCCGCTTGTTCGCGAGCATGGCGAGCGCGCGGGAGACCGCGCGGCGCGTCTCGGACGCCCGAATCACGTCGTCGACGTAGCCGCGGCTGGCCGCGATGTACGGGTTCGCGAAACGCCGCTCGTAGTCGGCGACGAGTTCGGCGGTGCGGGCTGCCGGGTCCGCGCTCTCGGCGATTTCGCGCCGAAAGATCGTCTTGACCGCGCCCGCCGCGCCCATGACGGCGATCTCCGCCGTCGGCCAGGCGACGTTGTAATCGGCGCGGATGTGCTTGGAGGCCATGACGTCGTACGCGCCGCCGTAGGCCTTGCGCGTGATGACCGTAATCTTCGGGACCGTCGCTTCCGCGAACGCGTAGAGCAGCTTCGCGCCGTGCTTGATGATGCCGCCGTACTCTTGCGCGGTGCCGGGCAGGAAGCCCGGCACGTCCACGAACGTCAGCAGCGGGATGTTGAAGGCGTCGCAGAAGCGCACGAAGCGCGCCGCCTTGATCGACGACGCGATGTCGAGCACGCCCGCCAGCACCTTCGGCTGGTTCGCGACGACGCCGATCGTAGCGCCGTCGATGCGGCCGAAACCGATCACGATGTTGGCCGCGTGCAATTCGCCGATCTCCATGAAATCGCCGTCGTCGACGACGGCGTGGATCGCCTCGACGATGTCGTAGGGTTTGTTCGGCGCGTCGGGGATCAGGTCGTCGAGTTCGGGGCAGAGCCGCTCGGGATCGTCGCCGCTCTCGGCGCGCGGCGCGTCGTCGAGGTTGTTTTGCGGAATGAACGAGAGCAGCCGGACCGTCTGATCGTTCATCTCGTCTTCGTCGGCCGCGATGAGGTCCGTCACGCCGCTCTTGGTCGCGTGGGCGTAGGCGCCGCCCAACTCTTCGAACGTCACGTCCTCGCCGGTGACCGTTTTGATGATCTCGGGACCGGTGATGAACATCTGCGAGATCTTGTCGACCATGATCGTGAAATCGGTGATCGCGGGCGAGTAGACGGCGCCGCCCGCGCACGGCCCGGCGACGAGCGAAAGCTGCGGCACGACGCCGCTGGCCTGCACGTTACGCCAGAAGATCTCCGCGTAGCCGCCGAGGCTGACGACGCCCTCCTGGATCCGCGCGCCGCCCGAATCGTTGATGCCGATCATGGGCGACCCGGTGCGGACGGCCAGATCCATGACCTTGCATATCTTCTCGGCGTACACTTCACCGAGCGAACCGCCCAAGACCGTGAAGTCTTGCGAGAAGAGGAACACTTGGCGGCCGGCGATCGCGGCGCGCCCGGTGACGACGCCGTCGCCGAGAAATTCCTTTTCGTCGAGACCGAACGCCGTCGTGCGGTGCACCGCGAACATATCCATCTCGACGAACGAATCGGGATCGACCAGCGCCTCGACGCGTTCGCGCGCCGTGCGTTTGCCGCGGGCGTGCTGCTTCGCGTTCGCGTCGTCGCCCGCGGGCGCGAGTGCGCGGCGTCGTAGCGCCTCGAGCGCCTCGAGTTTGGCCCGATGGTCGTCCATCACAATGTTGCGAAGTTCGCGAGCGACGGCGAAACGGACCTCCGCCGTGCGGCAGGGAGGAGGTCCGTTCGGCGCCGAACGCGCGAGGAATCCACTCTATTCTCCGTCGCTTTAGACGGTAAGGGTTTGCCGTGTTTCGACCGACTTCACTTCTTCTAGCAAGCGCGATCTTCGGCAGTGCCGTCGTGGCTTCGGCCGCGGCTGCGAGCGCCGGGACGTTGCGTTTTGGCGACGCCTTCAGCGAACCGACCATTACGGTCGGCAAGACCCACGTCATGCGGCCGCGCTCCCGCTGGAGCTTGCCCGCTCGTTATCCGCTCTCCGGCCTGCTGCCGTACAACGGCGGCCTCGTCGAGCGATTCCCTAAGATCTACCTGATTTACTGGGGATTCGGTAAGTACGGCGATCCCTCGGGCGAAGCCAAGTACCTGACGAACTTTATGACGGGCGTCGGCGGAAGTTCGTGGCTCAACACCGTGACGCAGTACTACGACGCCAAAGGCAATATCAAGAATCCCTCGAGCCAACTGGCGGGCGTTTGGAATTACAACACGATCGTTCCGTCCGGCCCTTCGGATTCGCAGATTCAGGCGGTCGCGCAGCGCGGCGTGAAGCATTTCGGCTATAACCCGAACGCCACGTACTTCGTGATGACGCCGACCGGCCACAACACGGGGGGCTTCGGCACCCAGTTCTGCGCGTATCACGGTGCCTTCTCTTCGGGCGGCCACGTCGTCGCGTATACGAACATGCCCTACATCACCGACGCCGGTCAGGCGTGCGGCCAGAACTTCGTCAATTCGGGCCCGAGCGGGCTCCTGGACGGGGTCAGCATCGTGGCCGGCCACGAGCAAGCCGAGGCGATCACCGATCCCAATCCGCCTTCGGGCTGGTCGGGCAATTACGGCGAGATCGGCGACCTGTGCGCGTGGGCGTCCAACTCGACCGACATCTCGCTGTCCACGGGAAGCTTCGCCGTTCAGCCGCTTTGGAGCGACGTCAACAACAACTGCGTGACGAGCTACTAAAAGCTACCAGATCCCGAGCTGCACCTTCGCGTCGTCGGAAGCCATCGTCCGTGGATCCCACGGCGGCGTGAAGGTGATCTCGACGTTGGCCGATTTCACGCCTTCGAGCGAGAGGACTTTGGACTCGACCGAGGCTTTGAACATCGGTCCGATCGGACACATGGGGGACGTCAGCGTCATCGAGACGTTGACGTCCTCGTTCGCTTCGCCGGCGACTTCGATCCCGTAGATCAAGCCGAGGTCGATGATGCCGATATGGAGTTCGGGATCTTCGACCGAACGGAGCGCTTCGCGGACTTCGTCTACTGATGGCATGGACCGTCAGTTCGACGCCGGGCCGAGCGCTCCCAGGGCGGCCAGCGCCGCGCGGGCGCGCTCCGCGTCCTCCGGCGTATCGACGTCGAGAAAGGGCCGCTCGTCGTCGATCGCGACCTCGACGCGTTGCCAGCGCGCGTCGGCGCGCAGCGTCCGCAGCGTGTCGCCGTCGGGCAAGGCGGCGATGGCCGCGCGCGGCCGCGGCCCGAAGACGACCGGGTGCCCCGGCCGGCCGTCGCGCACGGGGTAGGCGACGTCGGCGTCGCCGCGCGCCGCGATTACGAGCGCGACGAGCGCCGCGTCGACCAGGGGCGTATCCGCGAGCAGCACGGCGAGCGCCGCCTCGCGATCGGCGACGGCCGCATCGGCGAGCCGCAGCGAATGCGCCATGCCGCGCTCGGGCGCGTCGTTGACGATCGCGCGCACGCCCGCCGGCACCTCGGCGCGATTGCCGGGCGCGGCCACCACGATGCGTTCGTACGCGGCGGAAGCCGCGAGCGCGCGTTCGAGCAGCGTCGCGTCGCCCAGGCGCAGCGCCGTTTTGGGCCGCCCGAACCGCGCGCCGCGTCCCGCGGCCAGGATCGCGCAGACGGTGGCGCGCGTCCGGCCGTTCAGCGGAGCGCGCGCTCCGCGGACGGCGGCGGGTCGTGCAACGGAACGTTCGAATCGCGCAGCCGCCCGCCGCGCCTTCCCGCGCGCGCCGCGACGATTTCGGCGGCGATCGAGATGGCCGTCTCCTCGGGCGTGCGCGCGCCCAGGTCGAGGCCGACCGGCGCGGACAAGCGCGCGAGCTGCTCCTCGCTCGCGCCCTCCGCGCGCAGCGCCGCGAGCCGCGCGGCGTGCGTTTCGCGGCTGCCCATCACGCCGATGTACTCGGCGTCGGTCGCGAAGGCCGCCTTCAGCAGCGGCACGTCGAATTTCACGTCGTGCGTCAGGACGAGCAGCACCGTGTTGCGCGCCACCTTCGCCGCGGAGAGGAAGTCGTCGGGCCAGGCTACGACGATCTCGTCGGCGTCGGGGATGCGCTCGCGCGTCGCGAAGACGGCGCGCGGGTCGATCACGGTCACGCGATAGCCGAGAAATTTTCCGACGGTGGCCACCGCGCGCGAGAAGTCGATCGCGCCGAACACGAACATGTCGGGCTTCGGCGCGAACGATTGCACGAAGACGCGCACGTCGTAGCCGACGGGTTCGCCGTCGGGGCCGAAGGTGCGCTCGCCAGTCCGGCCGGCGGCCAGCAGCGCGCGTGCTTCGGCGGCCACGGCCGCGTTGAGTCCGGGCGAGCCGAGGTCGCCCGCCGCGCCCTGCGGATCGACGAGCAGTTTCGCGCCGGGGCGGCCGGCGTCGATGCGCGTCGCCAGCGCCACCGGTTGCGACGCGGCGAGCGCGGCCGCCAAGCGATCGAAAAGATTCATGCCTTTACCAATCGAGCCGCTCGACGAAGACGTGGATCGTCCCGCCGCAGGTGAGGCCGTACTCGGCGCCCGTCGCGTCGTCGATGCCGAAGGTGACCAGGCGCGGCCGCCCGGTTTGGAGCGCGTCGCGCGCGTGGTCGAACAGTTCGGCTTCGACGCAGCCGCCGCTGATGAAGCCCGCGACGTCGCCACGTTCGTTGACGGCGAGCGTTGCGCCGGGGTCGCGCGGCGCCGAGCGCTCGACGCCGACGACCGTCGCGAGGGCGACGCTGCGGCCCTCGGCCCGCCAGCGCAGCACCGTTTCGAGAATATCGGTCATAGGCGGCTCTCGTTCTCGACGGGACGGAGCCGCCCCTGACGGCCGGCTTACGGAAAGGCGCCGTCCCCGGGGAGGGGCTCGACGAAACTTTACGCATCCTTCCTCTGTTATGCCCGAGAACGATGCATCACGGCGACTCTTTTGGCCGACAAAGGGGATAGGGAGCGAACCCGGCAAGTCGTGACCGCATTCGTGTGCCGGAGCCGCGCAGCCGCGGCAGGCGGACAGGGAGTCTAAGTCTGTATGTCAATGTGGGAACCGTTCACCGAGCGAGCGCGCCGCAGCATCGTGCTGGCGCAAGAAGAAGCGCAGCGCCTCGGTAACAACTACATCGGGACCGAGCACATTCTGCTCGGCATTATTTCCGAAGGCGAGAGCCTCGCCGCCAAAGTCCTCGAGACCCTCGGCGTCAATTTGGCGAAGGTTCGCCAGGAAGTCGAAGCGATCGTGGGGCGCGGCGGGCAGACCGTGCAGCAAGAGATGGTGTTCACCCCGCGCGCCAAGCGCGTGATCGAGCTCGCATTTGAGGAAGCGCGCCAGCTTAACCACAACTACATAGGGACCGAGCACCTGCTCCTCGGCTTGATCCGCGAGGGCGAGGGCGTGGCGGCGCGCGTGCTGACCAACCTCGGCGTCGACCCCGCCAAGGTCCGCGTCCAGACGACCTCGCTGCTGGGCGCCGAAGGCCAGCCCGTCGCGCCGAAGGGCAAGTCGAAGACGCCGACGCTCGACGCGTACGGCCGCGACCTCACCGCGCTCGCGCGCGACAACAAGCTCGATCCGGTCATCGGCCGGGCCAACGAAATCGAACGCGTCATCCAGATTCTGGCGCGGCGCACCAAGAACAATCCCGCGCTGATCGGCGAACCCGGCGTCGGCAAGACGGCCATCGCCGAAGGCCTCGCGCAGCGCGTCATCAAGGGCGAAGTTCCCGAGCCGCTGCGCGAGCGGCGCGTGATCACCCTCGACCTCGCCGGCCTCGTGGCCGGGACGAAGTACCGCGGCGAGTTCGAGGAGCGCATGAAGCGCGTCATGGACGAGATCCGCGCGGCCTCGGGCGAGATCATCCTGTTCATCGACGAGCTGCACACGCTCGTCGGCGCGGGCGCGGCCGAAGGCGCGATCGACGCGTCGAACATCATCAAGCCCGCGCTCGCGCGCGGCGAGCTGCAGTGCATCGGCGCGACCACGCTCAACGAATTCCGCAAGCACATCGAAAAGGACAGCGCTCTCGAACGGCGCTTCCAGCCGGTCATGGTCGGCGAGCCGTCGGTCGAAGAGACGGTCGAAATCCTCAAGGGCCTGCGCGACCGCTACGAAGCGCACCATAAGGTGACGATCACGGACGAAGCGCTGGTGGCCGCGGCCAAGCTTTCGGACCGTTACATCTCCGATCGCTTCCTGCCCGACAAGGCCGTCGACCTGATCGACGAAGCAAGCTCGCGCGTGCGTCTGCAAGCGACCTTGCCGCCCGCGGAAATCCGCGAAATCGACAATCAGATCCGCAAGGTGAAGATCGAAAAAGAAGCGGTCGTCAAGTCGCAAGAGTTCGAGAAGGCCGCGGCCATCCGCGACCGCGAGGAGAAGCTGCGGCTCGAAAAGCAGCGGCTCGAACAGGAGTGGAACGAGAAGAAAGTCCACGCCGACAAGACGATCAAAGTCACCGAAGACGACATCGCGCACATCGTCAGTTCGTGGACGCGCATCCCGGTCTCGAAGCTCGCGCAGGCCGAGACGGCCAAGCTGCTCTCGATGAAGGAGCAGTTGCACAAGCGCGTGATCGGGCAGGACGAATCGATCGAGGTCGTCACGCGCGCCATCCGGCGCTCGCGGGCGGGGCTCAAGAATCCCAAGCGGCCGATCGGCTCGTTCATCTTCCTCGGCCCTACCGGCGTCGGTAAGACCGAAGTGGCGCGCAGCCTGGCCGAGTATCTCTTCGACGATGCCGAGTCGATGATCCGCATCGACATGTCGGAGTACATGGAGAAGTACGCCGTCTCGCGGCTGGTCGGCGCGCCTCCGGGCTACGTCGGCTACGAAGAGGGCGGCCAGCTCACCGAAGCCGTGCGGCGCCGGCCGTACTGCGTCGTGCTGCTCGACGAGATCGAGAAAGCGCATCCCGACGTGTTCAACCTGCTGCTGCAGGTCCTCGAAGACGGACGGCTCACCGATTCGCAAGGCCGCGTGGTCGACTTCAAAAACTCGGTGATCATCATGACCTCGAACGTGGGCGCGTCGGGCATGCAGACCACGACCGACATCGGCTTCCGGCCGCAGAAGTCGACGGGCGAAATGGACCAGGCCGCCTACGACAAGATGAAGTCGAAGGTGCTCGAAGAGGTCAAGCACACGTTCCGCCCCGAGTTCCTCAACCGCGTCGACGAGATCGTCGTCTTCCACCAGCTCTCGCGCGATCAGATCGAACAGATCGTCTCGCTCGAACTCGAGAAGGTCGTGCGCGAAATCAAGGCGCAGGAGATGCACCTCGAAGTCGTCGACGAAGTGAAGGCGCTCCTGGCGCGCAAGGGCTGGGATCCGCAATTCGGCGCGCGTCCGCTGCGGCGCGCGATCCAGCGCGAAGTCGAAGACGAACTCGCCGAGGAGCTGCTCAAAGGCAACTTCGTGGCGGGCGACCGGATCTTGGCGGAGATCAATCCGGACAATCCGGAGAAGCTGCGCTTCTCGAAGATCCCGACCGTCGAGCCCCCGGCCGCGCCTCCGCCGGAACTGACGGTCGGCTGACGGTTCGTTGACCGGCTCGTTGCAAGCGGTGCCCGCGGCGGCTAGCGTCGCGGGCTCCGCATGACGCCGTTCGCCACCTGGCGCGCGCGCCTGCCGGCCTCCATCGGCTCGTGGTTCGCGCGCGACCTGGTGCGCGTCGCGTTGACGCTCGTCGAGGCGAAACGCGTCGCGCTGCGCGCGGTGGAAGATCTCAAGATCGTCGCCGTCGTCAAGGATCCGCGCGGCGCGCGTGAGGTGACGATCGAGTGGAGCGCGGGCACGGGGCCGCTCGCGCTGCGTCCGCTCTGCTCGTGCGGCGGCAGCGGCATCTGCGAACACGTCGTGGCGACGCTCGAGACGGTGCGATCGCAAACCGAACTCGAGGAGACGTCGCCCGCGGCCGCGGAGGCCGATCTCGGCTGGCTGCCCGCGCCGCGCGTCGAAACGAAAATGGCGCGCGCGCGTTGCGTGTGGCCGGTGTTCGCCGCACCCGACGGTGCCACGCTCACCGCGTCGCTCGTGCTCGATTCGCCGCGGCTGCGCGGCGCGGCGCGCGACGCGGCGGCCATCGTCGCGATGATGGACGCGACGCCGCTCGACGACTGGGACGAACTCGACCGCGAGTTGATGCGCGACGAAGCGGTGCAGGAAGCGTTCTCGGGGCGCAACGCGCAACGCGCTCTGGCGCGCGCGCTCTTCCGCCTCTCGCGCCATCCGCGCTTGCGTTTCGACGACGATCCCGCGGCCGGCCGCCATCCCTCGGAACTGCCTGAATTCCACATCGACCTGCGCGGCTTGGCGCTGCGCGCGCTGCGCCGCGGCTCGTCGTTCGCGCCCTCGTTCGAAACGGTCGACGGCACGCGCGTCTCCCCGGCCGAAGCGTTCGTGCTCGACGGTCCGCCCACGTGGGTGGCGACGCGCCGCGGCGTGTACCTCGTCGACGGCACGTTCGACGCGAAGAAGGCGATCGAAGCCGCGCGCACGCTCAACGGGTCCGTTCCGAGCGGCCCGCTTACGCCGCGCACGATCGCGCGGGTGGCGCCGTTCCTGACGCCGGAAGATCGCGGCGCGCTCGGCATCGTCGACGCGGCGGAGCCCTCGGCCGAACTCGCGCTCGGTTGGGCGAGCGGCGCCCTGCTGGCCGCCGTCACCTTCATCGATCGCGCGACCGGCGCGCGCGCGCCGTACTCCGCGCTCGGCGCCATCGCGCCGCACGGCGAGCGCTTCGTGCGCTTTACGGCCGAGCAGACCGCGGCGCTGCGGGCGCGTCTGCTCGACGCCGGCTTCGTGCCGCGTTCGGCCGACGGATTTGCCTTGCACGGCGCCGACCGCGCCGCGCACTTCGTGCGCGACCTGTTGCCGCAGTGGACCGACCTCGAACGGCGGCTCGACCCGGGCCTCAGCGATCTCGTCGGCGGGCGCACCGAACTCGACATCAACGTCGTCGCGGAACGTTCGGTCGACGACGCCGACTGGTTCGAGTTGAAAGTCGACGTGTTCGTCGGCGGTTCGGGCGAGGCGCTCACGCAAAAGGAACTCGCCGCGCTGCTCTCCTCGAGCGGCCGCTTCGCCGAAGTGCGCGGCAAGCTCGTCGACGTCGAGAAGCTGCGCGAACGCAACGCGATCCTCTCCGACATCGCCGAGCGCAAACGCAGCGGCCTCGCCGCGCTGCTCGCGCTGCGCGACGAACTGCACGACAGCTTCGGCAACGTGCGGCTGCCGCCGGAAGTCGAGAAGATGCGCGAGAAGCTGCGCGATTTCAAAGGCATTCCGGAGGTCGAACCGCCGCCGATGAAGACGGGGGCGCTACGCGGCTACCAGCGGCGCGGACTCGATTTTCTCGCCTACCTCGCCGAGTTCGGGTTCGGCGGCATCCTGGCCGACGAGATGGGCTTGGGCAAGACGCTGCAGGTGCTCAACTACCTGCTGCGGCGCAAGATGCTGGAAGGGCCGGCGCCGTCGCTCGTCATCGCGCCGACGTCGGTCACGCACACCTGGGAAAACGAGATCGCCCGCTTCGCGCCCGACTTACGCGTCCTGCGGCTGCACTCGGGCAGCGAGCGTGCGGCCCGCTACGAGGACGTGCCCGAGGCCGACGTGGTGATCACCTCGTACGCGCTCGCGCGCTTGGACGCGCAGCAGCTCGCGCACTACCATTTTCGCACGCTGATTCTGGACGAAGCGCAGAACGCCAAGAATCCGTCCTCGCAGATCGCGCGCGTCGTGCGCAGCCTGCACGCGGACCACCGCCTGGCGCTCACGGGCACGCCCGTCGAGAACTCGCTGCGCGACCTGTGGGCCATCTTCGCCTTCGTCGAACCGGGATTGCTCGGTTCGGAGGGTTCGTTCCGGCGGCGCTTCGAGATTCCGATCGCCGAGAACGACGAGCGCGCGATCTCGACCTTGCGTTCGCGCCTGGAGCCGTTCTTGCTGCGCCGCACGAAGGAAGACGTCGCGCCCGAACTGCCGGAACGCATGGAGGTCTCGCTCTCGTGCGACCTCTCGCCGTTGCAACGGCGTCTCTACCGCGGCGTCGCCGAGGCCGCGCGGCGCGACGTGTTCTCCATCGTCGAGCGCCAAGGCATCGAGCACGCCCAGGTGCACGTGCTGGCCGCGCTGACGCGGCTGCGTCAAATCTGCGCGCATCCCGGCCTGCTCTTCGAAGAGCACCGCGACGATCCCGACGCGAGCGCCAAGTTCGAAGCGTTCCTGGAAACCGTCGACGAGATTCTCTCCGGCGGTCACCGGCTGCTCGTCTTCAGCGCCTTCGCCTCGATGCTGCGCATCATGCGCGGCGCGCTCGACAAGCGCGAGATCGCCTACGGCTACCTCGACGGCTCGACCAAAGATAAGGACCGGCAAGACGAGGTGGCGCGCTTCATGAGTCCCGACGGCCCGCCGCTCTTTCTGTGCTCTCTCAAAGCGGGCGGCGTCGGCCTGACGCTGACCGCCGCCGACTACGTGATCCTCTACGATCCGTGGTGGAATCCGGCCGTCGAACGGCAAGCGATCGACCGGACGCACCGCATCGGTCAGCAGCGCGCCGTGACGGCGTACCGGCTGGTGACGGCGGGAACCGTCGAGGAGAAGATTCGCGCGCTCGCGGAGCGCAAGTCGAATCTTTCGCGGAACATCATCAAGGCGGACGGGGCACTGGCAAAGGCGCTCACGCGCGAAGACCTCGAGATGCTGTTCGCCGATCCGGACTGAACCGGCGCCGCGGGGTTACTTCGGGCATTTAGTAACGGAAGCGCGGGCCCCAACCCATGAAGTTTTCTTCCGCTTTCGGTTGGGGGATGGTGGGTCGAATTTTTTCGAGTTCGCGGTCGGACGAGTGGGGTTTTTTCATGTCGAGCCTCCTGTATCGCTCGTAACGTTATAGCGCGCGAGCGAACGAAATGTTTCGCAACTAGCGCGGATCGGGCGGATCGGGCGGATCGGCCGGGTCGAGCGGATCGGCCGGATTCACGCGCGCGCCGGGCAGAGCGAGGCCCGCGACGTTGCAGGCGATGAAACTCGCGCCGTCGGTTTTCGCGCCCGCGAGGTTCGCGCCGCGAAAGTCGACCGCTTCGAAACGCGCGCCGCGCAAATCGGCGCCGCGCAGATCGGCCCCGGAGAGATTTGCAGCCGCGAGTTCGATGCCGTGCAAGTCTTGCCCGTGCAAATCCAAACCGCGCAGGTCGCAGCCCTCGCAGCGATCGACGAGCGAACGCATTCGCGTGCCCGTCGTATCGGCATCGCGCAGGCTCGTGCCGACGAGCCGCGCGCCGTCGAGATTCGCGCCGGCGAGCGAAGCGCGCGCGAGATCGGTCCCCGTGAAGATCGCACCGCGCAGGTCCGCGCCGTCGAGCCGCGCCGCGCGTAAGTCGACGCCGGTGAGCCGCGCGTCGCGCAAGTTCGCGCCGCGCAGATCGGCGCCCGCGAGATCGACGTTCGCGAGTGCGATGCCGTGCAGGTCGAGCCCGCGCGCGACGATGCCGTGCGCGTCGCAGCCGAGGCTGCAGCGTTCGAGCCAAGCGCGGTCGACGCGGCCGTTCGCGGGCCGTTCCGGCTGCGTCCCCGGCACGCCGTCGGCGAACTGGTTCGCGACGCGCTCGGCGGCCTCGCTGCCGATGCGCGCGCCGAGCGCGGCGGCGTCGGCCGCAACGGCGCTGAGCGCGACGTCGTTCGCCGCCGCCGCGACCGAGGCCGCGTGGCCTGCAGACGTCGACGCCGCGGCGCGTTCGAGCGCACGCACCCGCTGCTTTGCGGCAGCAGCGGCTTTCGCTGCCGCCGCGGCGCGCGCGGCGACGGCGGCTGCCGACTTGGGCGCCGCCTCCGCCGCCATGCGCGGTGCGGGGGCCGGGGCGGCCGCTTCGGGCGATGCCGCGACGCCCGAGGTCGCGATGCGGTGTTCGACGACGTGCGCCGTCGGCGCGACCGTATCCGGGACCGTATCGACGATGGCGATCGCGGGCGCGCGCATCCCCTGCACGGCGACGGCGAGCGCGCAGAGCGTTGCGACGGCGAGCGCGCCGAACGGCGAGAGGCGCGGTAGCGCGTTGCGGCGCGCGTCGAGCAGCTGCTCGATGCGAATCGTGATTTGCCGCGGCGTCAAGAGCGCGCCGGGCGCGACGATCGGCGCGGCGGGCAGACGCGACGCTTCCACGAGCTTCCACAGGCAGGTTGCGTAGCGATGCGCGCGGCCGGTCTGCGCGATCACCCAGTCGTCGCAGGCGATCTCGCGTTCGAGCGAGATGCGCCGGCCGACGAGCGCGACGACGGGATTGAACCAGAAGACGCGTTCGATGACGCGCTGGACGAGGTTGGTCCAGTCGTCGTAGCGATTGAGGTGCGCGTATTCGTGCAGCGCGATCTGATCGATGTCCGCGATCTCTTCGACTTCGACGACGCGCGCCGGCAAGAGAATGGTCGGCGTGCGGAAACCCACCGCGACCGGAACGTCGACCGCGTTCGACACGCTGACGACGACCGGCCGGCCTATCCGCGCGCTATGCCGCCAGCGGCGCAAGCGCCGCAAGACGCTGTCGTCGAGCGGTTCCGCCGCGCGTTTGGTGCGCTGCAGCGCCGCGAGGCCGCGTGCGAGCGAGAGCAAACCGCCCGCCGCCACGAGCAGCCACAGCGCGAGCAGCGCCGTAGCGACGCGCGGCAACGCGTCGATCGCCCCAAAGGCGCGCACCGCGGCGGCGATCGCGCTCGCGGCCGGCGCATTGGCGGGCGAAGCGTTCGCCGGCGAAACGTTCGCCGACGCGACGTTTCCCGATTCGTCGCGAACCGTAGTCCCCCGCGCCGTGCGGGCGGCCGGGACGCCGGCCGCGATCCGGTGCGCCGACGCGCGTTTGGGCGCGGGCGCGTTCGTCCGAGCGGACGTAGCGAGCGCGCGCTGGGGCGGCGCCGCCGTCCGCACGGTGCGATGCTCGATGCGTCCGAGCGAAACGCCGATGCTGACCGCGGGCAGCGCCGCGCAGGCGACGAGCACCAGCCACCAGAGGACGTGGCGGGTCGTCGCGCTCGGCCGCGAGAGGCGGATCGCGAGGAAAACGAACGCGGCCAGCGCGGCGGATTCCACGACGCCGGTACCGAGGGCCGCCAGCGCCGCGCGGGCGACGGCTTCGAACGTGGACGATTGCGGCATCATGGTTTCCTTTCGCTCTTCGCGCGATCGAGCAGGGCGCGCAAACGCGCCGCTTCGCGCTCGTCGATGCCTTCGGTGTCGAGCAGCTTGAGCATCAGTTCGCTCGGAGAATTGTCGAAGAAGCGCGAGACGACGTAGTCGACGACGTTCGTCCGCGCCTCATCGCGGCCGACTTGCGGCGAATACACGAACGCGCGCCCGGCCGCGCGATGCGTCACGTAGCCTTTCTTTTCCAGAATGCGCAGCGTCGTGAGCACGGTGTTGTAGGCGAGCGGCGGATCGCCGAGCGCCTCGACCACGTCGCCGACGGTCGCGTCGCCGCGCGCCCAGAGCACGTCCATCAAGCGCAGTTCGGCTTCCGTCAGCGTCGGCGATCGCTTGCGCGCCATCAGTAGAGGCTCGCGACGATTTCGCCGTTGACGGCGTGCAGCGAGATGCGAGCAGCGCCCGAGCCGAGCACGGCCGTGCCGCTATGTCCCACGAAGTCGCCGTCGTGTTTGGTGAAATTCACGCCGTTTTCGCCGCGGATCGTTCCGCTCAGCGTTTCCGCCTGCAGCGTCGCGTCGGCGCCGCGCGGCAGCGCGAGGCGAATCGTGCCGTTGACGGTGTTGAAGCGGCTGTCGGCGAGCGCCGTTCCCGGAAGCAGCCGGACGTCGAGCGTCCCGTTGACCGAGGTCGCGCGCGCGCGGCCGCTGGTCGAGAGGGTCACGTCGCCTTGCACGGCGCTGACGTTCACGTCGCCGCGCAGCCCCGTCGCCCGCACGTCGCCCGAGACCGAATCCGCTACGAGCTTCACGCCGGCCGGCACCGTCACGGTGACGTCGACGGTCACGTCGTCGTGCCACGTGCGGCGCTCGCCGCGATCGTCGCCGCCCGAGCGGTCGTGGCAGTCGCGCTGCCCCGGCAGCGTCGCGCAGACGACGACGCGGTCGCCGCTACGGACCGCGCGCACCGTCACTTGCGCCGGATCCAGGTCGCCGCCGGAGGTGACGTGCGCTTGAATCGAAGCCCGCTCGCCGGACGCGGCGCTCGCGACGATCGCGCCCGAGAGCACGTCGATTTCGAGCACCGAGCCGGCGGCGAGCGTCCGGCTGAGGTCCGTGTCGTGGGAGCGCGCGGCGCGGGCGGGAGCGGGCGCGGCGGCGAGCGCGAGCGCCAGGGTCAGCAGGGCGGCCGGGAGTCGAATCATCACGCGCTCATCCTACGCCCGCGCCGTTCGGGCTGTCAACTATGAAATTAAGAGTAGCCCCGGGGACCCTCGTCGCGGCCGACCGAACTACCGCCGATGGAGCTGCCGAGTTACGCCTGCGGTGCCGCCGTTACGCCGTTGCTCGGCGAGACGGTGGGCGCGTCGCTCGACCGGGCCGCGGCGGCGCACGCGGGCCGCGAAGCCGTCGTCAGCCGGCACCAAAACGTGCGCGCGACCTACGCCGGCCTGCGCGGCGACGCCGCCGCGTTCGCGCGCGGTCTGCTGGCGCTCGGCGTGCGGCACGGCGACCGCGTGGGCATTTGGGCGCCGAATTCGTACGAGTGGGTCGTCGCCCAATTCGCTGCCGCGAAGGCGGGCGCGATCCTGGTCAACGTCAATCCGGCCTACCGCACGTGGGAAGCCGCGTACGCCCTGCGCCAGAGCGGCGTCTCGGTGCTGATCGCGCAGACGCGCTTCAAATCGAGCGACTACGCCGCCATGCTGCGCGAGATCCGCGGCGAGTTGCCCGACCTGCGGACGATCGTGCTGCTCGGCGACGACGAACTCGACGCGCCGCTGGCCGACGCGATGCGTTGGAGCGACGTCGTCCATGCCGCGCGCAACGTCGCCGAAGAAGCGCTCGCGGAGCGAGAGGCCGCCGTGCAGTTCGACGAGCCGGTGAACATCCAATATACCTCGGGGACGACGGGCTCGCCCAAGGGCGCGACGCTGTCGCACCACAACGTGCTCAACAACGGCTTCTTCGTCGGCGAAGGCTGCCGCTTCACCGAAGAGGACCGGGTCTGCGTGCCGGTGCCGTTCTACCACTGTTTCGGCATGGTGATGGGAACGCTCGCGGTCGTGACGCACGGCGCGACGCTGGTCGTGCCGGGCGCCGCGTTCGATGCGGCGGCGACGATGGAAGCGGTCGCGGCCGAACGCTGCACGGCGCTGTACGGCGTGCCGACGATGTTCATCGCCGAGCTCGCGCTGCCCGACTTCGCCGCCTACGACTGCTCGTCGCTGCGCACGGGCATCATGGCGGGCTCGCCCTGTCCCGTCGAAATCATGAAGCGCGTGCAGTCCGAGATGCACCTGACCGAAATGACGATCTGCTACGGCATGACCGAGACGTCGCCGGTATCGACGCAGACCTCGCCCGACGATCCCCTCGACAAGCGTACGGCGACCGTGGGCCGCGTGCACCAGCACGTCGAAATCAAAATCGTCGACGAACGCGGGCGGATCGTGCCGCGCGGCACGCCGGGCGAACTCTGCACGCGCGGCTACGGCGTCATGCTCGGCTACTGGAACGACCCCGAGAGCACTGCGCGCGCGATCGACCGGGCGCGCTACATGCATACGGGCGACGTCGCGACGATGGATGCGGAGGGCTACGTCGCGATCGGCGGCCGCAGCAAAGACATGGTGATCCGCGGCGGCGAGAACGTCTATCCGCGGGAGATCGAGGAATTTCTGTATCGGCACCCCGCCGTCAAGGACGTCGCCGTGATCGGCGTGCCCGACGCAAAGTACGGCGAAGAGCTGTGCGCTTGGATCGTGCTGCACGAAGGCCACCCCGAGGACGCCGAGGCGATTCTGAACTTCTGCCGGGGCAGCATCGCGCACTACAAGGTGCCGCGCTACGTGCGGTTCGCCGCCGAATTCCCGATGACGGTCACGGGCAAAGTGCAGAAGTATCGCATGCGCGAGATTTCGATCGCCGAGCTCGAAGGGACCTAAATGCCGGAGCACGCGGCCGCCGCCGCCAAAACGCCGAAAATCGCCCTGCTGCTGCGTTTGCTCGCCGCGATCGACGAAGGCACGCATACGCTCGAAAGCCTCAAGACGCGCCTCGATCCGGAACGGCCGCCGAGCACGCGCAGCATCCGGCGCTATCTCGCGACTCTGGCCGAAGCGGGCTTCCCCTGGTACTACGATCGCGAACGCGGCACGTACGTGTTCGAGCACGGCTATTCGCTGCGGCGCTTGGAGCTCTCCGGCAACGAACTCTTCGGCTTGCTCGCGCTCAAAGGCATCGCAACCTCCCTCGGCGGCAACATCGGCGCTTCGATGGACGAGGTCGCCGAGAAGCTGACGCGCGTGGCCGACGGCAAGGCGGCGCGCGCTTCGGCCAAGCCTTCGGTCCGGGTGCACCTCGCCGATCCCCAACTCGACGGCGAGCGCAGCGCGAACTTCGAAACGCTGCAACGCGCCCAGCGCGACCGTCAGAGCGTCCGCTTCGCGTACGTGGATAAGGCCGGGAAGCGGTCGCAGCGGCACGTCGACGTGTACGGGTTCGTCGTCTCGGGCGGTCGCGTCTACGCAGTGGCTCACGACCGCAGCCGCGCCGCGCGGCGCGTCTTCGCGCTCGACAATATCGCCGACATCCGCATCGCGCCGCAGCGCTACACGATTCCCGACGATTTCGACATCGAAGCCTTCGCGGCGAGCTCGGTCAGCGGCATCATGAGCGCGGGCACGCTCACGCGCGTGACGGTGCGCTACTCGCCCGTGGTCGCGCGCGCCGCCCGCGCCGACCGCGTCGTGCGCGAGCGTGCGATCCGCGACCGCGAGGACGGCGGCGTCGACATCGACTACGACGTGGCCGATCCGGGCGAGTTCGTGCGCTGGTCGATGAAGTGGGGAGCGGAAGCCGAGATCCTCGCGCCGCCCGCCGTTCGCGCCGAAGCGCGCGCTCTGGCGCGGGCGATTCTCACGCGCTACGATGCCGCCGAACAATGACGAGGGCCGCACGATCGCTCGCGCGGCCCCGACGTGTGATCTTTCGCTCGTACCGGATGCCCGCCGCGAAGCGGTGTACCGAAGCTCTTGCGAAGCGCCGTCACGTTCAGCGCCCTTCATTTCTGAAGTGAGTGGATGATAGCGCGCCCGAAATCGCGCTGCAAGAGATGCGGGGCGTTACGCACAACCAATCCACAAGAAAATGCGTTTATCCGCCGAATCCACAAGACCTCACGCCGCCGGAGTCCTCACTTGAATTCTTTTCGCACGCCTCGCTGGTGCTCCGCGGCCGCCGTCGCCGCACTCGTCCTCGCTGCCGGAACGCTCGTCCGCGCCGAACCGCCGGCCGGTCAGACGATCGACGGCATCCATTGCGACGCCGCCGAAGGCGCGGTCTTCCACATCCACCAGCACCTCAGCATCCTCGACCGCGGCAAGCCCGTGACGATTCCGAGCGACGTGGGCCGGCCGATCGCCGGGACGTGCCTGTACTGGATCCACACGCACAGTGCCGACGGCCTGATCCACGTCGAGTCGCCGAAATTCCGGACGTTCACGCTCGGCAACTTTTTCGACATCTGGGGCGAACCGCTCTCGAAGAAGGCCGCCGGGCCGGTCCAGGTCGGCACCAAGACGCTGCGGGTCTATCTCGATGGGAACGCGTACGCGGGCGACCCGCGCAAAATCGAACTCACGCAACACGCCGACATCACCCTCGAAGTCGGGCCGCCGTTCTCGAAGCCCGTGCCGTTCACGGATTGGCAGGGGAACTGAGCCGCGCCGCTCGCTAGCGGAGGAACGTAAACGCCCCACCCGCGACGTGCAGGATCGCCGCGCGCGCGTGAATCTCGCGCGACGGTAAGAAGTTTACGGGTCCCATTACGGTCAGCATCGAGCCCGCGTTCTTGAACGCGTTGCAGAAATCGCGCGAGGTCGTCGCGCCGCCGCGAACGGCGAGCGCGACGATCTCTGCGGTGGCGTAGGCCTGCGCGGCAAACGCGTCGGGCATCAGGCCGAAGCGATGCGTGTAGCGGTCGACGAATTCGGGATTGCCCTCGTAGCCGTTCTCGCGAAAGTACGGCGCTCCGACGACGAGGCCGTCCGCCGCGTCGCCCGCGAGGTCGATCAGTTTCGGTGAGTAGAGGCCGCTGCCGCCGATCAGCCGGCTCGCGAGGCCGGCGCGGCGCGCCTGCACGGCGAACGCCGCGCCGTCCTGCAGCCGCGATGCCAGCACGAGCACGTCGGGCCGCTTGGCGGCGATGTTCGCGACTTGCGATTTGAACGTCGTGTCGCCCGTGCGATACGACTCGACGTCGACGAGCGCCACGTGCTGACGGTCGAGCGCCCATTTGAAGAGCGCGAAATCGCGCTGCGAAAATCGATCGTCGCGCGCGTAGACGATGGCCGCGGTTTTGAAATGCCACATCGCAACGGCGCGGTCGACGGTTTGCGGCACGATCTGCTCCTCGGTGATCGCGCTGCGAAAGACGCAGGGCCCGAGTGCGGTCAGGTTCGGCGCGAGCCCCGACGGCGCGAGCACGGTCACGTTCGCCTGCGCGGCGATCGCATCGGCGCTGCGGGCTTCGCCGGAGAGCGTCGGTCCCATCAGGAGCGGGACGCCTTCCTTCACGAACGTGCGCGCGAGGCCGGCCGCTTGCGACGCAACGCTCGCCGAATCGCGCACGTCGAACGTCAGCGCGACGCCGCCTGCATCGATGCGTCCGGCGCGGACGTCGTCGTTGGCGAGGTCGAGCGCATATTTTTGCGACGAGCCGTACGCCCCGGCCGGACCGGTAACGTCGGCGATGACGCCGACGCGCACGACTTTGACGGAGCGCGGGCCGCTCGCGCCGGGCGCCGCGTTCGGCGCGCACAGCGCTGCGGCGAGCGCGAACGCGAACGCCTTAGGCCGCATGCGGCCCCTCCAGCAGCGACCGGACGTCGCGCGCGAAGGCGGCGAAGCGCGCGTCGTTCTCGGGCGTCGCCGGCAGCGCCGTGTAAACGACGAACGCGAAGCGGCGTCCGTCCGGGAGCACGAGGATGCCGCCGTCGTGCGACACGTCGTCCGTGTCGCCGGTCTTGTGGGCGAACGTGTCGCCCGGCCGCAATCCCGCGCTCAGCTTCGCGTTCCAACGCTGGGCGAGCAGGGCGTCGTACACCCAACTGCGGCCCCGCGCCGCCTGCCGCGCCAAGAGGTGCAGCAGCGCGGCGGCATCGGTCGCCGGATGCGCGTTGCGGCCGGTCGCGGCGGGATCGTCGATCAGCGGCAGCGAGCCTGAGAGCTTGCGGCATACCGCCGTCTCGCGCAAGCCGAAGGCCGCACACGCAGCGGTAATCGTGTCGCGGCCCAGCACGTCGATGAGCAGGTTCGTGGCGACGTTGTCGCTGTCGGAGAGCATGGCGCGCCCCAGTTCGCCGAGCTCCGCCTTGTAGCCGGGCACGAAGGGCGACGGCGCGTCGTTCGCCGTCATCGCCGCGGCCGTAACTTCGACCGGGTCGTCGAGCCGGTAGGCCCCGGCCTCGCAGAGGGCGGCCAGCACCATCGCGATGGGCAGCTTGATCATGCTAGCGGGGTAATGGCGCCGTTCGGGCGCGACTCGGAGCGAAAATCCGGGTACGTCCAGAGCGTCGAGGACGATCGAGGCCTCCGCCAGCCCGTGGTCCGCCCCGAGCCGGAACAAAACGGTCTCGTCCAGCATCACAACGCTATGCAAGCGGGTACTTGCACGACGGCGTTCGGCATGGTATCCTCTGCGTGCAAGTACTCACTTGGCCTCGAAAGGCGTGCTCCGTGTCCGGCACCGTTCCCGCTCCCACGTTCACTCTCCAACGGCCGCTGACGCCCGACGTGCTCCGCACGCTGCGGAGCGACGCGGCGCGCGCCGTCGAGGGCGGCGCGTCCCACCTCGCCATCGACGTGAACGAGGTCGGCATCCTCGATTCCGCCGTCATTTCCACGCTGATCGCGGTTCTCCGCGACGCCCGGGCGCGCGGCGCCTCGGTCGAGTTGCGGGCCGAGCGGCAGAGCATCCTCGACACCCTGCGCATCACCGCGCTCGATAAGATCTTCACGATCTGCGCGCCGGTCGCATCCGCCGTCCTCGCGGCGCCGCCGCCGGCCAAGCGGCCGCGCCGCTCGCGCCTGCTCGCGTCGATCGGGGCGCGTCCGTAGCCATGCTGCACGCGCCGGAATCGGCCGCCAAGCCCGCAGTCGAGGAGACGCGCGGTAAGATTCTGGCCGCCGCTCGGAAGCTGTACGCGAGCAAGGGCAGCCGCGGCACGACCACGCGCGAAGTCGCGGACCTCGCGGGCGTGAACGAGGCGACCGTCTTCCGGCATTTCGGCACCAAAGGTCAGTTGCTGGCCGCGATGCTCGACCATTACAGCACGTTCGACGAACTGCCGCAGATGCTCGAGTGCGTGCGCTCGCAGCCGACGGTCGAAGCGCAGTTGCAGGCGCTCGCGCTCGCCTCCATCGAGTCGATGAAACGCAAAGAAGATCTGATCAAAGTTTCGATGGCGGAGGAGATCGCCAATCCCGACGGCTTGGCCTGCGCGTGGCGCGGCCCGAGCGAAGCGCGCTCGACGATCGCCGGTTTCTTCGCGGAGAAGACGGCGAGCGGCCAACTGCGCGGCGACCCGCAGATGCTGACGCGCGTTTTCATGTCGCTGTTCTTTTCGTACGTCATGGCGCGCCGGATTTGGGCCGATCTCAACGTGCCGAAGGAGCGCGCGGTCGAAACGATGGTCGAACTCTTTCTCAACGGAGCACGAGCGAACTGATGGAAGGTACACGTCACGCGGCGGTCGCGGCGCCGCCCGCCGGCCGCCGGGACGGCGAAAGCGTCGCCGACGACGGCGTGAAGGCCGGCCCGAGCCCCGCCGTGCGCGTCGGCATCATCGTAGGCGCGTCGATCCTCGTCCTGCTCGCGCTCGTCTACGGGATCCGCTTCCTCGTCTACGCGAGCGCGCACGAGACGACCGACGACGCGACCGTCGACGCCGACGAAGTGCAAATCACGAGCAAGATCGCCGAACGCGTCGATCGCATCCTGGTCGATACCAACGCGCCGGTGCGCCGCGGCCAATTGCTGGTCCAACTCGACGACGTCGACGAGAAGACGCGCCTCGCGCAAGCGCGCGCCGCGGTAGACGCGCAGCGGGCGCAGGCGCGCGCCGCGCAGGAAAACGTCGCCTTGACCGCCGCCACGCAGAGCGCGCAAAACGAGCAAAATCGCGGCTCGATCGCCCAAGCCGACGCCGCCATCAGGAGCGCGGCGCAGCAGGCGAAGTCGGCCGCCGGCCAGATCGCCGTCGCCGGGGCCCAGGTCGATGCGGCTCGCGCGCAACTCAAGGTCGCGCAGGACGCGGTGCCGGGCGCGCTGCAGAACTTGCGCAAAGCGAGCGCCGACCTGCAGCGCACGACGTCGCTGGTGTCGACGGGCGATCTCGCGGCGTCGGAACTCGATTCCGTCCGCGCGGAATACGAGGCGGCACGCTCGCAGTATTCGCAAGCGGTGGCGCAAGCCTCGGCCGCGCAAGCGAACCTCGCCGAAGCGCAGCAGCGTCTCGCCGCTCAACGGTACGCCACGTCGAGCACGGCGGCGCAGGTCGGCGTGCAAGAGGCGCAGTTGACGACCGCGCAGGGTCACTTCGCGGAGTCGAGCGCGCCCGAACGGGTCGGCGCCGAGCAGGCGCAGGCCGACGCGGCGCAAGCGCAGGTCGTTTCGCTCGACGCGCAACTCGCGACCGCGCAAAACAACCTCAACTACACGCGGATCACCTCGCCGATCGACGGCTACGTCGGCCAGAAGAACACCGAAATCGGCCAAACCGTCGCCCCGGGCGAATCGCTCTTGACCTTGATTCCGGCACGCCACGTCTACATCACGGCGAATTACAAAGAAACGCAGATCGGGCGGATGAAGGTCGGCCAGGAAGTCGATATCAGCGTCGACGCGTACAAAGGCGTGAAATTCGTGGGACACGTCGACAATCTCTCGCCCGCGTCGCAGAACAAGTTCAGCCTCGTGCCGGCGCAGAACGCCACGGGAAATTTCGTGAAGGTCACCCAGCGGCTGCCGGTGCGCATCCTCGTCGACCGCGTCGAAAACGGCCGGCTTGCGGACTACGCGTTGCGTCCCGGAATGTCGGTCGAGACCTCGGTCAAAGTGAAGTAGCGAGTCGTGGCTTCGGCAGCCGCCGCTTCGCCCAACGGCGCGAAGGTTGGCCCCGCTTTGTCCGATTACGCGCCCCGCAGCGTCATCGAGTACGGGCGGCGCCGCGCCCTGATCACGCTCGCGATCGTCACGGCGACGCTGCTCGAAATCGTCGACACGACGATCGTCAACGTCGCGCTGCCGAACATCGAGGGCAATTTCGGCGCGACCGTCGATCAAGCGGCGTGGATCGGGACGGGCTACATCATCGCCAACGTGATCGTCATCCCGATCACGCCCTGGCTGCAGCAGCGCTTCGGGCGGCGCCAATACTACGCGGCGTCGATCGCGATCTTCACGATCGCGTCGATGATGTGCGGGCTCTCCGGCTCGCTCGAAGAACTCGTCTTCTGGCGCATCATCCAGGGCATCGGCGGCGGCGGCCTGATCTCGACCTCGCAGGCGATCTTGCGCGAGACCTATCCGAATAACGAACAGGGTAAGGCCGCCGGACTCTTCGCGATGGGCGTCATCGTGGGGCCGACGGTGGGACCGACGCTCGGCGGTTTCATCACGGATCAGTTTTCGTGGCGTTGGGCGTTCTTCATCAACCTCGTCCCCGGAATCATCGCCCTGACGATCGTCCTCTTGATGCTGCGCAATCCGACCCGTCCGCAGAAACTCAGCATCGACGCGATCGGCCTGGGGTTGCTCGCGCTCGGGATCGGGTCGCTGCAGTACGTGCTCGATCAAGGTCAGCAGAAAGACTGGTTCGGCGACGAATCGATCACCGTCTGCAGCGCGCTCGCGGCCGTGGGGCTCGCGGCGTTCCTGGCGTGGGAGTGGCGCGAGCGCAAGCCGATCGTCAATTTGGGCGTGCTGCGCTATCGTTCGGTCGCGATGGGGAGCCTGCTCGGCGTGGCGCTCGGCATCAGCCTCTACGGCAGCGTGCTGATCCTGCCGCAGTACGTGCAGAGTTCGCTCGGCTTCACGGCCACGCTCTCGGGCGAATTGCTGGTCTTTCGAGCGGGCGCCGTCATGCTGGTTACGCCGTTAGCGGCGGCGCTCTCGTCGCGCGGGGTCGTCGATTCGCGCTGGTTCGTGTTCTGCGGGTTCACGCTGATCGGCATTTCGAACTTCATGCTGGCGAACGTCACGACGACCGATTCGTCGTTCTGGACGTTCTTCTGGCCGCTCGCGATCAGCGGGCTCGGGCTCGCGCAGATTTTCGTGCCGCTGACCGTCTCGGTGCTCGGCTCCGTGGAGCCGCGCGACATTCCGGCGGCTTCGGCCATGTTCAATTTGGCCCGCCAGATGGGCGGCAGCATCGCGATCGCGGTGCTCGTGACGATCCTCGCTCGCCAAAACGCGACGCACCATTCGGAGCTCGCGTCGCGGGTCGTGCTCTCGCGCGGCGCGATTTCGCAGTACGTCGCGGGACACGGCGGGCAGCAGTCCGCGCGGGCTCGCGGCGATCTCAACATGCTCGTGAACCAGCAAGCGGCCGTGCTTTCCTACGCCGATACCGCGCGGTTCGTAGCGATCGTGTCGCTCGTGCTCGCCCCGATCGCATTCGTTTTGAAGCGGCCCAAGCCCATGATGGCCGCTGCAGAATAAGGAGTTCAGGTTGATCTATCTCGTAGCGTTGACCCTTGCGACCGCGTCGCCCGTCGCGGCGCCCGCGCCGCCCGCGGCGTCGCCGATTCCGACCGCGAGCCCCATCGTGAGTGCGACCGCCGTGCCGGACGAAAGCGTGAACCTGCCGCCCGTGCCGCAGGTCGAACCCGACTTCCGCGGAGCCCTCTCCGCGCCGCCTCCGCCCGGCATCGTCGGCGTAGACGAGCCGTTCGTCGGGCTCTCGCTCGACGACGCCATCGCGATGGCGCTCGCGCACAACACCGATCTCGCGGTGTCGCAGGCGAACCGCCGCATCGCCGCTTTTGCGATCGTGGCCGCCCGGGGCGCCTA
>Ga0209698_10000390_pt1 | contig 49696 bp, 57 predicted proteins | sample LitLauG_LLR_2012_FD_187203 | JGI IMG/M metagenome (GOLD analysis project Ga0209698, IMG submission 187203) | Freshwater sediment microbial communities from Pennsylvania, USA - Little Laurel Run_MetaG_LLR_2012 (SPAdes) (version 2) | ecosystem: Environmental > Aquatic > Freshwater > Creek >...
ACTAGCGACTTGCTGCTTGCAGATGTTCCAACGCAGGCACAAACGGAGTATTTAAACTTTCCCGTGAGTGACGCTGCCGGAGGCGGGCATGGGAAACACGGTGACAAGCTCGCGTTCCAACTTAAATTGTATGGCCTCCGCCGCCAAAGGGGCCCGAAATCGCATCCACTGTAACAGCATTAATTCCGTTGCTCGGCTGAATGCACCACTGCACATAGTCGTTCACGGCCAGTGGCAAGGTCGGGAGATTCACTTGTAATACTCCATGATTGTCCACTGAAATTGTAGTACTCTGCAAATCTCATTAAATTAGGATTCTCCTCCAGCAGCTTAATGCTGGGCATTTGACAGAGGATACGGATGTTGTCCGGATTACAGTTTGCGGCCGTAGACTACGTAATCCAGGCCGCCGAAGAATTTTTCTCTCATGGCTTTCGGAAGTTCGGCTAGTTCCGGGATTTCATTTACTGCGGGAGAAATTCTTTCGATTTCCAGGCGACCGAAGCCCGCTTCCTCCATGTAAAAGCCAAGCAGCGAAGGAGGAACCGGGCGGGTGTGCGTGGGGTCGATATAGAAGTGTGTGGCGAAGATGGCCAGGCATTCCGGGTTGGGCGTCTCTACGATCGCCAGGCCTCCACGGCGGACCTTCTTTGCCATCAACCGGATCAAATCCGGGAGGCGATGCGGCTCGATGTGCTCCACGACTTGAGCGCAGTAAATGCCACCGAGCGACCCGTCGGGCAGCGCGTCCAGAAAGGCGAACAGGTCGGCCTTTTCGGCGCGCAGACCCTTGGCGCGGCACAGCGCCACGCATTCGTCGCTTTGGTCGATGCCCGTCGCGTGCAGGCCTGCGTCGCGGGCGGCTTCTAAGAACTCGCCGCGGCCGCAGCCCATATCGAGGACGGGAGCCTGGCCTCCATAGCGCAACACATAATGACGCTGACGGTCCCGAATGGCGTCTTCAGGTCCGCGGAAATTTTCGGCAAAGCGGAGCCAGTCGATATTGATCGGCGCTTGGGTGGGCGCAGAAGGGGGCGCGGCGACGGGATTTGCCACTGCTTTCTGGCGGACGACCTTCAGCTCGTTGTGGATCAGCTTTTCATACTGCGCGCGGACCTCTTCCAGGTCGGCCCACAGACGCTTCTGGATGTCGTCCGCCGTGCGATTCAGTGCCCCTTCGAAATCGCGATGCTGCGCTTTCGCGATCTCGCGGAAATTCTGCTCCTGCAGCGTCACGCGATGCTGGAATGCGCCTTGCAGCTCCGATACGGTGCGCAGCAGGTGGATTTCGTTCAGCGCGCGGCGCTCCTCAAAACCTGTGCGCCACTCGGCCCAATGCTGGCGGACGTCCTTCAGTTCCTGCGCTTCGCGATAGAGCGCGGCCATCTCTTCGCGATGCGCGCGGTCGAGCGTGGCGGCATCGTTGCGCAGCACACCGATCTGGCCGGCCAGCGCGGCCAGCGCGCGATTATTCTCCGAGAGCGCTTCCATGGTGGCCTGCACACAGCGCATCGCCGCGCGATTGAACTCCACCTGTTCGCGCACGTGCCAATCGAGCGCGCGGGCGATCTTGCGCTTGAACCATTGCGCGATGTTGTTTTTCAGCCCCGGCGGACGAGGGTTCACGGTGCCGATGGCGGCGACCTTGGCCTCCGCTGCGTCGCGGGCATGCACCATTGGCATCAGGTTCGGCGCGGCGACGCCTTCGAGGCCCAAGCCGTTCTGAGGATGGCGGGCGCGCACGCGGTCGCGCACGGCCTGGATGGCCGCGGTTAGTTCATCGTCGAGCATTCTTGCGTTTCCAGCTTGCCTTGATCTTGGTGTAGACACCGCCGCGTGGCGTAAAGTCGCCGGTGAGTTCGGCACTCACAGGCTTGGCCGCTTTCACCACGTCGGCCAGCATGCGATTCACGGCGTTTTCCTGAAAGATTCCCAGGTTGCGATAGGCCAGCGTGTACATCTTGAGCGACTTCAGTTCGAGGCACAGCTTATCCGGAACGTAGCGCAGGGTCAGCGTGCCATGGTCCGGCAGACCTGTTTTCGGGCATACCGAGGTGAACTCCGGCATGGTGATTTCGATCTCGTAGCGGGTTCTATATTGGTTGGGCCACGTCTCGATTTCAGGTAGATCGGCGTGGACGCCCGACGCCGCGTGGTCGTCCGTATACTGGCGCTTCATCGCTGCTCCTGCAGGGCATTCGATAGCAAGCCCAGAAACTGGCCGACGTCGGTCACGATGCCGACGGCTTGTCCCGTGCCGCGATCGCTGACCTTCGTCGCCACGGCGGGATTGATATCGACGCACACGATTTTCACCCAACTGGGCAGCATATTTCCGGTGGCGATCGAATGCAGCATCGACCCGAGGCACAGAACCAGGCTCGCTCCGCGCAACTGCTCTGCGTAGGCGTCCTGGGCGATGTTCACGTCGGTGATGGTATCGGGCAGAGGACCGTCGTCGCGCAGGCTTCCGGCCAGGACGAACGGCACGCCGGCGCGGACACATTCGTACATCACGCCGCTTTTTAGTTTGCCGGAATCGACCGCGGCGGCGATGCTGCCCGCGTGATTAATGGCGTTGATCGCGCGCATGTGGTTGCGATGGCCGTGCTCTTCCTGGCGGCCGTCCGTCTGGCGCACGCCGAGCGACGTGCCGAGCAGCGCGGCCTCAATATCGTGGACGCCCAGCGCGTTGCCGGCCAGCAGCGCCTGCACCCAGCCATCGCGGATCAGCGACGCGAGCGCGGGCCCACCGCCGGTGTGGATCACCACTGGTCCAGCGACGACGATGATTTTCTGCCCCGCCACGCGCGCCTGTTCCATCAGCGTGACGCACTGGCGCACGGCCGTATCGAGCTGGCGCTCCGAAGAAATGCCGTTACTCATGAAGGCGAAGGACAGCCGGTCACGCTCCTTCGATTCGGGCAGCACGCGGATGCCACGCATGCCTGTCACCACCATGTCGCCAGCTTTGAGATCGCGCAGGCGGCGGCAATTGGCGGCGCCGTCCTTTAAGACGATCATGGCATCCATGCGCTGGCTGCCTACGTCGATCCATTCGCCTTTGTAGCGAATCTGCGTGCGGTGGTTTGTTGTGGAATAAAAATCCAGCGGCGCGCACTTGTCTTTTTCGACGCGCTCCACGGCGGCGTCGGAGGCGTCGACGGGCGTACAGCCCAGCGCCAGAAGCGTGGAGAGCAGCTGCTCCATGTCGGCGTGCTGGTCGGTGGAGACCTTCATGCGGAGGCGCGACGGCTCGGCGTTGGTTTTGCCGACGCGGAACTCCTCCACCTCGAACTTTCCGTTATATTCGACAACCGAATCGAAGATGCGCTCCATCAGGTGCGAGTCGATCAGGTGGCCTTGGGCTTCGACAACTTCCTGGAACATGAAATTTCAGGATAGCAATGTTGAGAAATCTGCGATGCTGCGGCGACTATCCTATATGCCAAAACGGCTTTTAGCGCTGGCGGTGTGCGTTTCGGGACTTGCTCTCGCCCAGGGGCATGCCGAGTACATTGGCGGCACGTCGCCGAAGCTTGCCGCGGGGACGGCAGGCGCGATGACCGTCAGCGACGCGCAGTATTTCGCCTTTTATTCGAAGAAGGTAAGCGTAAGGGTGGCGTACAACAAGGTGAATTTGCTGGAATACGGCCAAACGGTGAGCCGCCGGCTGGATTTGGCCATCGTGATCTCGCCGGCGTTCCTGCTGGTGAAAAAACGCAAGCATTTCCTGACGGTCGGGTATGAGGATGAGGAGGGCCGCCAGCAGGCGCTGGTGTTTCGCGTGGATAAGAACGATATTCGGGCGATGCTGGCAAGCATGGAAGCTCGCACGGGGCAGAAAGTGCAGTTTCAGGACGAGGAAGCCAGAAAGGCTGGCCGCGGATGATCTTTTTGCTGGCGCTAATGCTGGCGGGCGACGACCCGGCCAAGCCTGACATGACGGCGCAGTTGCCGAAGATCCGGCGCGTGTTCGTGGACCGCTTATCGGGCGGCGAAACGGCGGCGCAGATGCGGGACTTGATCATCACGGCACTCGAAAACACCAAGCTGTTCGTGATCACTGAGAATCAGGACAAGGCCGACGCGTTTATCCGGGGCTCGGCTGAGGATTTGATTTACACCGAGCAGTTCCAGTCGTCGGAGGGCGTGAATATGCACACCAATTCGAGCGATTCGGAAAGCAACAGCACGGATACGCGCTACAACGGAGCCGGCGGGGGCACGAGCTCGCGCAGCTCTCGGTCGATGGGCAGCGGGATCGGCGGGCAGGAGTCGAGCAATATAAAGGAGCGCCATCATGAAGCGCTGGCCACGGTGCGGCTGGTGAATAAAGATGGCGACGTGATCTGGTCCACCACGCAGGAAAGCAAAGGCGGCAAATTCCACGGCGCCAGCGCGGATGTAGCGGAGAAGATCGCCAAGCAGTTGGCGGTGGAGGTGGAGAGGGCGAAGAAGGTGGGGAAATAGGGATAATAGCGGCAGAATGAAGCTGCTCAGTTTCGCTATTTGCCTTGGCTTGTGCGTGCCGATTTTCGCTGCGGACCAGGGCCTTGACGCGATTCGGACGTCGCTGGTCGCAATGCGCGGCCAGGAGCCTGAAAAGCTGTGGGGGCCGCGCGTCCTTTGAGATACGAGTTGCCACACCCGGCGACACCGGACTGCTTCCATGGACCGGAACCACGATGATTTTCCGCTCTCCCTGTTTACTGAAAACGTGATGGCTTCCGCGAATTCGCCGTAAAGTCCATCCCGCCTGTTCTAACTTCTTGCAGAGCTGCGGGCCAGTGATCGGTTTCACACGACGAGCTCGACGATTCTAACAGGCGGCTCCGGCGCGCGGCCGTCTTCTTCCAGCACTTCCAGCACTGCCGCGATGGCCTCGCGCATGTTGACGAGCAGCTCATCCACCGTCGCGCCCTGCGAATAGCAGCCGGGCAACGCGGGCACTTCGCCCCAGAATCCGCCGGCTGGTTCCTCGTGAATGACGACGGCGAAGTTACTCATATCCTCTATTTTACCCGGGCTGCGGCGCGGCGCAGGAAGGGGATCAGCGAGAGGGCTGCTAGCAGCAAGCCGAGCGCCCCCGGCTCCGGCACCGCCGTCCCTATGAACCCACGCTGGAGGCCCGTGTTGGCGTCCACGTAGAACCCCGTGATTTCGCCTGCGTCGTTGATCCCTGTGATCTGGGTGATGCTCAGGCCGCTGGTTGCGGCATTGGGGTCGTCCAGGAAAGTGTACGTCTGGGTGGCTATGTTGTAGAGGAAACCGTGCTGGCTGCCGTCCGGCAGTTGGTAGTAGCCGACGGCGATGCCCAGGTCGTTCAGTCCTAGAAACTGCGTCAGCACCAGGTTTGGAATATTCGGGTCCGGCGGCAGGCTGAAGCTGGAGGTTCCGGAGTTGTAGAAGAAGCCATGCTGGTGGACGCCGTCAACGGAGTAGAAGCCGGTCACCAGGCCGTTGTTATTCACTCCCTGGGCGTTGGTTACCGCCGCGTTGACCACCGGATTCAGGATAGTGAACGAGCCTCCGCTGTATAGGAAACCGGGGTTGGTTCCGGTGCTGCTGTCGGTATATTGGCCGACGACCAGCCCCGCGTTGTTGATGCCGAAGGCGATTTCTGCCGCCGTGGTGCCGTTCACGTTCGGAAGTTGGCTGAAGAGGGCTCCGTTGAGCGCGAACGCGGCGTTGTTCGAGCCTCCCACGACGGTGAGCGCGTTGTTGAGGCCATTGGCCATGGCCAGGGGGTCGTTGTTGACGTTCAGCACAGTGAAGGTGCCGTCCGTGTTGCGGATAAAGTTGGTGAAAACCGTCGCGGAGCCATTCGACGAAAACCCGACCACCTGGCCGTTGGCATTGATTCCGTTCACAGTGGTCCCGCCGCCGTTGTCTCCTGGACCGTCGAACGAAGTGAAGCTGAAGATCGGTCCTGCGCTGGCAGGGATGATGGTGGTGAGCGCGATAAAGACTAGTGTTTTCATCTTCAACGATGAAAGCACGTCCCCTGCGGCGTGCAGAAGGTCCACGGGGGTAATTTGGGGTATCGATACCCCAATGGTTGTTGAGAAGTAACGAGTTATAATGCCGCCATGCGACGTTTTTTAATCCTTCTTTTTTTCTGCTCGCTCATTTCCGCGCAAACGCTTCGCCAGGCTGGAGCTCAGCGGGCTCTGCTGATGGGCGCCGCCGCCGACTCTTCCGATCAGAACCCTGATCCGCTGGCGACCGACCCGCTTTACGCCTCGACCCTTGGCACGCAGTACAGCATGCTGGAGCCCGAAAACAACATGAAGTGGGCCGGCATTCACCCGGCGCAAAATACTTACAACTTCGGCCCCCCCGATGAGCTTGTCACGTTTGCGCAGGCCCACGGCATGAACGTCCGGGGCCACAATCTGTGTTGGCAGGTCTACAATCCCACCTGGATCGTCAACTACGCCACCACCGCGACTCCGGCGCAGATGTCCACGCAGTTCCAGAACCACATCAACACCGTGGTTTCGCACTACGCGGGCAAGGTTTTCGCCTGGGACGTGGTGAATGAAGCCATCAGCGATTCGCAGACCGGCTCAGGCGTGGTGCTGAAGGATTCCATCTGGTACAACCAGCCCGGCATCGGGCTCAGTGGCACGGGATACGTCGAGCAGGCGTTCCGCTGGGCGCACGCGGCCGACCCGAATGCGCAGCTGTTCTATAACGACTACAACATCGAAGCTCCGGGCGCGAAGTTCAACGCCATGATGGTCATGCTCAAGGATTTCGTGGCGCGCGGCGTGCCGATCCACGGCGTAGGCATCCAGATGCATATCCAAAATTCGACCTACCCGTCCAGCTCAGGCTTGGCGCAGAACATGGCAGCGATCGCGGCGCTGGGTTTGCAAGTTCACATTACAGAAATGGACGTACGCATTCCGATCATGAACGACGTTGCGGCGGCGTCCGATTTGACCGCGCAGGCCGCGACTTATTCGCGCATCCTCACCGTCTGCCTGCAGAACCCCGCGTGCACCGCCTTTCAGACGTGGGGATTTACCGACAAGCACTCCTGGATTCCCGGCACCTATGCGGGCTTCGGCGCGGCGCTGCCGTTCGACTCCAGCTACAACGCCAAGCCTGCCGTCGCGTCGATGATTAACACGATGCAGACGGTCGCGCCGGTGCTGAATGCCGAGAACATCGTCAACGCGGCGAGCTACGCGGCAGGCGCGGTCGCGCCGGGCGAGTTGATCACCATTTTCGGCGCGGATCTCGGGCCGGCGGCGCTGGTCGGCACAACGCTCGATTCCAATGGCAACGTCAGCTCGAATTTATCGGGCACCCAGGTTTTTTTCGACGGCGTGGCCGCACCGGTGATTTATTCGCTCGCCGGGCAAGTGAGCGTGGTGGTGCCCTATGAGGTCTCGGGGAAGTCGCAAACAGTCGTGCAGTATTCGTACAGCGGAGTGATGTCGAATACGGTGACCGTACCGGTGACACAGGCCGCGCCCGGGATTTTTTCGGCTAATGCCAGCGGCACGGGTCCCGGGGCGATCTTGGATTTGAATTACAGGTTAGTCTCGGCGGCGAACCCGATTCCCGCGGGCGGCGTGATCGTCGTCTTCGCCACCGGCGGAGGCACAGTGCAGGGCGGCGCAAAAGATGGCGTCCCTGCGTCCGGCATCGCGAACCAGTCGCTCCCGGTAACGGCGACCATCGGCGGGCAGATCGCGACGGTGGCCTACGCGGGTCTTGCGCCGGGGCTTGTCGATGGCGTGATGCAGGTGAATCTGACGGTGCCGACCGGCCTCACCGGTGCGCAACCACTGGTGGTGACGGTGGGCACCGTCGCGAGTCAAAGTGGGATCACGGTGGCGGTGAAGTGAGAAGGAGCCACTAAGCCAGAAGCCGGAATCTGGGGCGACGCCGCGCGCCGTCTATGTGGTAGCTGCGTAGCGCTTGAATATCTGCACCATATTCTGCGAAAACGCCGAACGCGCCAGCACCATATCCGCCCCGGCCTGCTGAGCAGCTTGCTTCAACTCTCCTTGAACGTGCGAAACAAACCCAATGACCGGGATCTTTTTCGTCTCGTCCGAGCCCTTGAGCGCCCCGATCAGCCGCAGCGGATCGATCGCGGCGCAATTTAAATCGATGACAATGGCAGCCGGCTGCATCTTTGCGCCGTCCAGCGCATCTAACTTTGCACGCACGAATTTCGCGGCAATACCGGCTTGTTTGGCGGCCTCATTGATCTTGACGGTGAAAAACAAATCCTCAATCACGGCCAGGATGTGGTTGGACATTAAACTCAAACTTTAGCATGCTATGTTGAAGCCAGTGGACTCCCAAAATCCGTTCGCCGACCCGCTCCGGTTCGATCGACGCGTCCCCGATTGCGCTCTCGTCATCTTCGGAGCCAATGGCGATCTCACCAAGAGAAAGCTTCTGCCCGCGCTGTACCGGCTGGCTTATGAACGCCGCCTGCCCGATTCGTTCGCCATTGTCGGCAACTCCCGCACAGAGATGACGGACGAGGCGTTTCGCCAGAAGATGTACGAATCGGTCAAACAGTTTCTCGAGGATTCACCCTTCGACGAAGACCTGTGGAACACGTTCGTCCGCAACATTTACTATGTTTCCGGCGATTTGAACGATCCGAAGCTTTATACGGAGTTGAAGACGAAGCTGGACGCGCTGGCGCGTCCCAACGTGCTGTATTATCTTTCCACGCAGCCCAGCTATTACGGGCCTGTGATTGAGGCTCTGGGCGCGGCGGGTCTTGGCCGCAGCACCGATCGCGGATGGCAGCGCGTGGTGATCGAAAAGCCGTTCGGCCACGACCTGGATAGCGCTCGGGCGCTGAACGCCCGCGTCCATAGCGTGTTTCCCGAAGAGCAGGTCTACCGCATCGATCATTATCTGGGCAAGGAAACGGTGCAGAACATCACGGCGTTCCGCTTCGGCAACGGCATTTTTGAGCCGCTCTGGAATCGCCGCTATGTGAACTACATTCAGATCACCGCCGCGGAATCCATCGGCGTGGAGGGGCGCGGCGCGTATTACCAGGAAGCGGGCGCGCTGCGAGACATGATCCAGAATCACCTGCTGCAGGTGATGGCGACGGTGGCGATGGAGCCTCCGGCCGCGTTTGAGCAGGACCAGATGCGCGATGAGCGAGCCAAATTGCTGCGCTCGGTGAAGATCATGAAGCCGGATGAGGTGAGTTTCCACGCCGTCGCCGGGCAGTACCGCGGGTTTCGCGAGGAGAAGGGCGTGGACGCCAACTCGCAGACGAATACCTTCGCGGCGGCGACGTTCTTTGTCGACAACTGGCGCTGGGCGGGCGTACCGTTCTACATCCGCAGCGGAAAAAAGATGCCGAAGCGGACGACCGATATTGCCATCCAGTTCAACAGCGCGCCGCATGCGTTGTTCAGCTCCGACGACGGACGCGCGCCGCGTCCGAATCTGCTGATCCTCCGCATTCAGCCGGAAGAGGGTATTTCGCTGCGGTTTTTGTCGAAGTATCCAGGCTCAGGCATGCGCCTCCGGCCCGTGTCGATGGATTTTAACTACGGTTCCAGCTTCGGGGAACGCTCGCCTTCGGCTTATGAGACGCTGCTGCTGGACGCGATGGTGGGCGACGCGACGCTGTACACACGCCAGGACATGGTGGAGGCCAGTTGGAAGGTGGTCACGCCGATCCTGGAAAACTGGACCGAGCGCAGCTTCGACTTTCCCAACTACGATCCGGGAAGTTGGGGGCCTGCGGAAAGCGACGCGATGCTGGCGCGCAACGGGCACAAGTGGAGGAACGCGTAAATGCCCACTACCGCACTGGAACCCGAAAAAATCCTAAAAGATCTGCGCAATCTTTGGATCGACCTGGGGCGCGAAAACGACCTAGCGGGAGGCGTTCTGCGCGCCTGCGGCATGACGCTGGTCGTGGCGGCGGAAGCGGATATGGATATGGACGCGCTGCGCCACACGCTGGGCGTGCTGATGCATACGCATCCGGCGCGTGCCATCGTGCTGCGGTTCCATGACAGCGCCGGCATGCAGGCCAACGTGTTTTCGCAGTGCTGGATGCCATTCGGCAAGCACCAGCAGATTTGCGCCGAAGGAATCGAGATCCGCGCCGGACGCAATGAACTGGACGACGTGGCGCAGTTGCTGCTGCCATTGCTCGCGCCCGATCTTCCGGCCGTGCTGTGGTGCCGCGGACCTCGCGTATTTTGGGGCGATGGCTTCAAACCGCTGCACCCGCTGGTGGAAAAAATCATCGTGGACAGCTCCACTGCGTCCGATCCGTACGGCGCGCTTGAGGCCATCACCAGTCTGCGGAAACAGGGCCGCCTGGTGGGCGATCTTTCCTGGACCAAGCTCACAGGCCTCCGCGAACTGATCGCCAGCCTGTTCGACGAAGGCGCCGCGAAGGGCATACGCAACGTGGAGGTGCGCTACGGCGGCGACATGCCAACGGCCAGCGCGCTCTATTGCGCGACGTGGATCCGCAGGTCGCTGAGTGTCCCCGTGACGTTGAAACACACGCATGAAGGGCCTCCGGGCCTGCGGGCAATTCAGTTATCGGGGGAGCATGACGTGCTGCTGACGCGTCCGGACCGCACTACTATGGAAGTGCATTGCGGCGAACGCGTCCGCAAATCCACCATGCTGCTGTTATCCGAGGAAACGCTGATGAGCGAAGAACTGTCGATCCTGGGGCCCGATGCCGCGTTCGATAAGGTGATCGCATGAGCGACCTGCGCGTGTTCGCCGATGCCCACGCGGCGGCGGAGGCCTGCGCGGCTGAGGTTCTGCGACGCCTGGGCGAGAAGGACCGCTCCACGCTGGCGATTTCCGGAGGCACGTCGCCGAAGCCGATGTTCGAGATTTTCGCCGCCAGCGGATTCGACTGGTCGCGCGTGCAACTATTCTGGGTGGACGAGCGCTGCGTTCCGCCGGATAACGCGCAGAGCAATTTCAAGCTGGCGAACGACGCGTGGCTGGCCCCGGCGAAGTTTCCCGCCGCCAACATCCATCGCGTCCAGACGGAGCGCGATCCTGAAGATGCCGCGGAAATTTATGCCGACGAACTGAAGCTGGTGTTCGGCCCGGGCGTCCCCAGCTTCGATGTGATCCATCGCGGCATGGGACCCGATGCGCACACCGCCAGTCTGTTTCCGGGCGAGCCTCTGATCGCGGACCGCGAGGGCCTGACCGCCGCGGTGTACGTGGAAAAGCTAAAATCCCATCGCGTCACGCTGCTGCCGGCGGTGCTGCTGGCGGCCAAACATACCGTGATGCTGGTCGCGGGAGCCGATAAAGCCGAGCCGCTGGAGAGCGTGCTTTACGGCCTCCACGATCCTTCACAGTTCCCCTGCCAGTTGGGTGAACGCGATGGCTGCCCGGTGGCCTGGTTTCTGGACCAGGCAGCCTCCGCGAAGTTGAAGTAGACCCTCAGGACGCGAAAACACCTGTCCCACCGCGGCCCTGGTAGGGCAGGCGGTTCCGCCTGCCAGATCACCCACGGACTGGCCGCAGCCTGTCGACATGCGTCCCCAGCACCCGCGCGCAGTGTTATCACCCCTGGCATCAGCCAAGGGACCAAGATAGGCGATGCGCTATGAGTCATCCATGACCGCTCAATCGCGGCGCCCTCGCGGAGGTCGTGTCTTCTGGCGGGACACGTCGAGAGTGCCGCGTTGCTCCTCCCTTAGGAGGCCAGGTGCGGCGTATGCGAATGGAACCAGCGTAGCGGTACCCGCTTCAGCCAGCGCATGGAGATGAGGCCGATGCCGATCATCAGCATGGTGCCCACCTCGGGCGCTTGGGCGTCACCGCCCGTTCCCTGGAGGTCGAAGTTACTGATGGTCCCAAGGACCGGCGACCCCGTAATGTAGACGTTAGTAATTGCCTGATCGCTGGTTACCCCGAAGAACGCCGGCGTGGAGGAGGACGAACTCGTGAAGTTCTCGTAAGCGATTCGGCCGCTGCTCGTATAAACCTGCACGGCAAAGTTGCTCCCGGACGGCACAAGGTAGTCGAAGGCCAGGATCAGGGTGTTTGCTGGCAGATTGACCTGGAAACCGTTTTCCGAGTCGGCGATGGATGTTGCCGTAGGAAATTCCACGGTCCCTCCTACGTAATCGTAGAATGCAGCGCTGCTCCCCGGGTCGGTGAAGCTGTTCGAAACAATCGACGCTGCGGTGAAGTTAATGGCCAGAAGTCCGGTGCTGTCGAATGCTGAACTGGGGTCGGTACAACTCGGCGACCCTGTATCGCAGTACGCCACGACGCTCGCGCCCGCAGGCAGCCCAAATGCCGCCAATACCAGAATGGGAGCCAGAAATCTCTTGTTACTCATCAAATCCCTCCTTGGGAACACACGTCACCCATGACAGGGTGCTGCCACCCCTAAATCGCTGTGCCAATTTAGGATATTTTCGCTTTGAAACTTTGTTGACTGAAGGGGATGATTATCTCCCATGACCAAAACAGGGATAATCCGTATTGCCGCATACTTTGGGCTACAGCTGTTGTAGGACGATACCTAAATCGAGTCACCACGCGGTCGGATGCCACGCGTCACAGGCTGGCGAAAGTCCGTTGACAGGCGGAACCGCCTGTCCTACCGAGTTACTTATGCCTGATATTTTGCGGTAGGGCAGGCGGTTCCGCCTGCCAAACGCCGCAGAGACTTTTCCCGCTGCAAATCGACTACGGCTTTGGCGCGGGAGGAGGCAGTGCGCGTGCCGGGCACACCGATGCGAATCCTGCGGCGCGGTGCGAGCCATCGCAGAACGGCTTGTTTTGCGACGCTCCGCAGCGGCACAACCCGATGGTCGTGCGTCCGGCTAGGTCGAATGCCTTGCCTTCGGCGTCGTTGATGGTGAACTCGCCTTCCACTTTAATGGAACCGTTGTTGTTGATGGTGATCTTCGCTGGCATGAACCTCGATCCTACCATGCACGCATGATCTGGAGTGTTGCGATTGAATGTCTCTATGGGCTACGTCCCCAACTGCTTCCAAAGCTAAGATAGAAGCGATGCGTATTGGGGCGATGCTCATAACGGCGGCCGTTCTCCGCGCCCAACCTTCCCAGGAACTGGACTCGGTTCAGAAGATCCGCGTGCGCATGGCGTTCCATCTGACGCATCAGCCGAACTACACGTGTCTGGAAACCATCGAGCGATCCTTCCGGCCCAGCCAGGCGCAGAAATTCAAGCCGGTCGACACGCTGCGCCTGGAGGTCGCCTTGGTGGACGGCAAGGAGATGTTTGGCTGGCCCGGTTCGCGGTCCTTTGAAGATTCCGACGTCACCAAACTGGTGAACAGCGGAGCCATCGGCAGCGGCGATTTCGGCGCCCACGCCAAAGCGCTGTTTAGCTCGCGCATCGCGAATTTCCACTATCGCGGCGTCGTCACTTTCCGCGGCAAGGACGCGATCAAGGTGGATTACGACGTGCCGCAGATGCTCTCCGGCTACACCCTCAAGGTGGGCAGGGCCAGCGCAATTGTCGGCTATCACGGGACCTTCTACGCCGACGCCGCAACCTACGACGTCATTCGCATTGAAGTCATGGTGGACAGCATTCCGCCGCTGCTGGCGTTGAGCGCCACGTCTGACGTCATCGAATACGCAGCGGTGCGCATCGGTGCCGGCGATTTTCTGCTGCCCTCGGAAAGCGAACTGCACATGATCGGGCTCGGGGGCGCGGAAAACGCCAATCGCATGACGTTCTCTTCCTGCAAGGAATTCTTGGGTGAGTCGGTCCTGACGTTCGAAGAGCCAGTGCCCGCGAAGCCCGAAGCGTCGCCGGTTGCGCCGCGCCAGTTCGATCTGCCCAAGGGATTGGATTTTTACATCACGCTGACCGAGGAGCTCGACCTGGCGTCGGCAGCAATCGGCGACCCGGTGCACGCGCGCCTGGGCCAGGATTTGAAATATAACGGCGAGGTGCTGGTACGCAAAGGCGCGGCTGTGCGCGGTCGTCTGATGCATCTGGAGAAGCACGACAACTATAGTGTGGTAGGGATCCGGTTCAATGAGATCGACGCGCCGGGAATTGAGGCGCGATTCCAGGGCGGATTGACACAGATTTTCGGCGCGTCTCCGGTGCGCGGGAGGATCGTGCTGCCGCAAAAACTGCCCGGCGAAGGGATTTTCGCCGTACCCTCGTCCCAAACTCGCCTCGCCCGTGGCTGTATGATGTACTGGAGAAGCTAAATACAGTGATCCACCTTTCCAACGAAACAGGCGATACCTTTGAGCAGGCCTTTGCCTTCGCGCAAAAACAGGTCCGCAAGCTGATTGAAAAGCATCCGCTGTTTTATCCGCTTTACACGCAAAACGGCAAATGGAAGCACGAAGGTCCGGCGTGGACTCACTGGTGCGACGGCTTTTTGCCGGGCATGATGTGGATTTTCCAAAAGCATTCGCCCGCCAATTCGGCCGACGCGCAGTTCTGGCTGGAGCAGGCCATCCGCTACACGAAGCCTCTCGAAGCGCGCAAACACGACCGCGACGTCCATGACCTTGGCTTTTTGTTTTTGTCCACGTATTACCGCTGGTACCGGCTGTCGAAGGACCCGGCGCATCGCGAAGTGCTGATCGAGGCCGGGCGCACGCTGGCCATGCGATTCAAGGAAAAAGGCCAGTACCTCCGCAGCTTCGTGGCCGATAATTCACTGTTCATCGACATCATGATGAACGTCGGGATTATTTTTTATGCCGCTCGCGAGACCGGCGACCGCCGTCTGCGCGACGTGGCTCTGCGGCATTCCTTAACCACGCGCCGAGTGCTTGTGCGCGGCGACGGATCGACGGCGCACGAAGGCATTTTCGACACCGATACGGGCGAGTTTCTGCGGCAGACCACGCATCAGGGCTATCGCGGCGATTCCTGCTGGTCGCGCGGCTTGGCGTGGTCCTTGTACGGGTTTACGACGTGCTACGAATACTCGCGCGATCCGCATTTCTTGGAAACAGCGCAGGCCTGCGCGGATTATTACATCACGCACTCGCCGTCGGACGGCATTCCACCATGGGATTTCAACGCTCCGGCAGAGAACCGGACGCTGTTAGACACATCAGCCGCCGCCATCGCCGCCGCGGGCTTGCTGCGCCTGTGCCGGCTGGCTCCGGATTCGATGAAGGGGCACCTGTATTGGTCCACCGCGGTGCAGATCCTGCGCGCATTATGCGATAAGCACCTGGCAAAGTCCGACCCAAAGTGGGAAGGAATCTTGAAGGGTGGCGTGTATCACGTCCACAAGGGGTTGGGTGTGGATGAGTCGGTAATGTGGGGCGAGTTCTTCTTCTGCGAGGCCCTAGAGCGCGTCCTCTGGTAGGGCACGCCGCCCCGGTGTGTGTACGCCACGGCGGTGCCGAACACGGGTACGTTGCGAGCCCTGCGCCTATGGCCTATCTGTGCATGAGCGACGAGATCGGGCAGCCCGCAAGGTTGATGATCGGAAACAGCACAATCCAGCGCAAACGTCGTTTAAGGAGCGCCATTAGCACCACAGTTACAGGGTACGTCCAGACCGACCAGACGAAGACATAAGCCTCCGGTTTAGGCCCGCCGTCGAAGGCCATCACAGAAAGCGGGGCGAGCACGATCCACGGGATCAGGAGGAAAATCCAGAAGGTGAACATTACCCTCGCTGATGTCGTAGATGGCCCCGCGGGGCTCGGTGCCGCGTGCCTCCAGATCATTGGGGCGACGAAACACAAGAGCAGCGTCCACACAATGGTGCTCTCGGCGACCGCTAGGAGTGGAGATGCCTTCTGTGCCGGAAACAGCAACGCCTTCAAGAGCAAAGCTGGGGCGTCTAGAAAAACGGCAGGCTCACAGACAACGCCGAGAGACGAGATCGCGGCGGCGACGGTGAAGGAGATCAATGCTCGCTTATACGGAGGCATTCCCAGCTGTTACGCCTTCTTAAACACCACCACCGCCAGCGGCGGCAGCGTGATGCTTAGGCTCGCCGGACGCCCGTGGGATTGGGTTTCCGCGGCCCACACGGCTCCCGAGTTGCCCAGGTTAGAGCCGCCGAACATCTCTGAATCGGTGTTGAAAATCTCGGCGTAGCGCCCCGCCTGTGGCACGCCGACTCGATAGTTATGCCGAGGCACCGGCGTGAAATTACACGCGAACACCAGATACTGCTGCCGGTCCCGCGAGTAGCGCAGGAACGAGATTACGCTGGCCTCCGAGTCGCGGAAATCGATCCACTCGAAGCCCGCGTAATCGTCGTCCACTTCGTTCATCGCGGGCTCCCGGCGGTAGAGCCAGTTGAGCTCCTTCACCATAGTCTGGAGGCGCGAATGGACTGGATACTGCAACAGGTGCCACGGCAGGCTGACAGATTCGTTCCATTCCTCCGTCTGCCCGAATTCGCATCCCATGAACAGCAGCTTCTTGCCCGGATGCCCATACATATAGGCCAGAAACGCACGCACGTTGGCGAAGCGCTGCCATTCGTCGCCCGGCATTTTCGACAGCAGAGAGCGCTTCAGGTGCACCACCTCGTCATGCGAAATGGGAAGTACGAAATTTTCGGTGAACGCGTATAACATGCTGAACGTGATGTTCGATTGATGAAACTTGCGGAATACCGAATCCTTTTCGAAGTAATCCAGCATGTCGTGCATCCAGCCCATGTTCCACTTCATGGTGAATCCCAGGCCGTTGGCGTAGACGGGGCGCGACACGCCGGGCCAGGACGTCGACTCCTCGGCAATGGTCACCGCGCCCGGCTCCTTGTGCACCAGGTCGTTGAACTTGTGTAGAAAATCGATGGCCTCCAGATTTTCGCGGCCTCCGTACTTGTTGGGAATCCACTCACCGGGCTGGCGCGAATAGTCGCGATAGAGCATGGACGCCACGGCATCCACGCGCAGCCCGTCGATGTGGAACTCGCGCAGCCAATACAGCGCGTTAGCCAGCAGGAAGCCACGCACTTCATTGCGGCCGAAGTTGAAAATCAGCGTACCCCAGTCCTTCTGCTCGCCCTGGCGCGGATCTTCGTGTTCGTAAAGCGCCGTGCCGTCGAAGCGGAACAGGCCGTGCAGGTCTTTGGGGAAATGCGCGGGCACCCAATCCAGAATCACGCCAATGCCGGCCTGGTGGCACGCGTCCACGAAGAAGCGAAAATCATCGGGAGTGCCGAAGCGAGAGGTGGGCGCGAAATATCCGGTCACCTGATAGCCCCACGAGCCTGAAAACGGATGCTCCATCACCGGCATCAGCTCCAGATGCGTGTAGCCCATCGTCTTCGCGTAGCCGACAAGGTGATGCGCCAACTCGCGATACGTCAGAGGACGGTTGCCGGGGCCGCGCATCCAGGACTCGAGATGCACTTCATAGATGGACACTGCCTCATGCAGCACGCTGCGCTGAGCGCGCTCCGTCATCCACGCGGCATCCTGCCACTCATAATTGGACAGGCCCCAAACGATGGAGGCGGTCTTCGGTGGAATCTCCGCGTAGAAACCGTAAGGGTCGCATTTGAACTGCTCCGTGCCGAGCTTCGAAAGGACCGAATATTTATAATGCGCGCCCACCTCCAGCGCGGGAATAAAAATCTCCCAGATGCCTCCGTCGCGCAGGCGCATCGGATGCCGCGTGCGATCCCAGCCGTTGAAATCGCCCAGCACACTGACCACTTCGGCGTTGGGAGCCCACACGGCAAAGCGCACTCCAGCGGCACCTTCGCAACCCACGGTGTGTGCGCCCAGCGTGCGATACGCCTCATGATTGGTGCCTTCGCCGAACAGGTGCAGCTCGAACGACGTCAGCAGCGGGGGGAAGCGGTAAGGGTCGTCAAACTCGAGCGTCTCGCCCGAATAAAGCTCGATGCGGATGCGGTAATCGGCGCGCGCGGTGAGTTCGGCCGTGAAAAATCCGGCATTGTGGGCGCGCTCCATCTCAACAACATCGCCATCGATCACCAGCCACGCCTGCCGGGCGTGCGGCAGCCAGGCGCGCACCTCCAGATCGTGCGGCCCGAGCACGGAAAACGGGTCATGATGGCGTCCTTCAACGACGGCTTGCATTTCCACGGAGTGCATTGCCGCTATTATGTCAGCAATGAAGCTTGCGGAGTTGCACTTGCACCTGGAGGGCTCGGTTGAGCCAGAAACGTTGCTGGAATTGGAGCCTGGGCTGACGCGGGAAGAGATCGCGCGGGCGACATCGTACACCGATTTTGCAGGATTCATCCAAAGCTATATCTGGGTGAATCGGAAGCTGCGGACCCCCCAAGACTACGCCCTGATCGCTCGGCGTTTGTTTGCGCGCCTGACCGCCGAGGGCGTCGTGTATGCCGAAGTGAACGTCTCGACGGGCATGATCCTCTGGAAAGAGCAAAACTTCGCGGCCATCTTCGACGCCATTCAGCGCGAAGCTCTGCTCAGTCCATTGAAAGTCCGCTGGATCTTCGACGCCGTGCGCCAGTTTGGCGTCGATGCCGCGCGCCCCGTGTTCGATCTGGCAGCCGAGCGTGTTAAAGATGGCGTCGTTGCGATCGGCATCGGCGGCTCCGAGGCGGGTGGTCCAGCTCGCTGGTACGCGGACCTGTTTAAACAAGCTCGCGACCGCGGCCTGCACCTGCACGCCCACGCCGGCGAGACGACCGGCGCCACCAGCATCTGGGAGGCGCTTGGGATCGGCGCGGAACGCATCGGCCACGGCATCCGAGCAGTGGACGACCCGGCGCTGATGGCGCATCTCAAAGAGAAGAATATTCCGCTGGAAATTTGCATCACCAGCAACGTGCGAACGGGCGTGGTGGCGTCCTTGAAAGACCATCCTGTGCGGAAGCTGCACGATGCGGGCGTGCCGATCATCATCAATACCGACGATCCCGCGCTGTTCGAATGCACGCTAACCAGCGAGTTCGAACTCGCGCGGACGGAGTTTGGATTGAACGACGTGGAACTGGCCGAAAACGGGTTTAAGTACGCGTTCGACTGGGACGGTTCACAGACTTAGCGCTTCTTTGAGCGCCGCGGATTGTCTGCGCGACGCCGCCACGGTTACGCCTCCGCGCAGCGTGATTTCCAGATTTCCGGCCATACCGGGCTCCACTTTTTCCACCCATTTTAGATTTACGATCTGCGAGCGGTTGGCGCGAAAAAAGATCGACGCCTCCAGACGCGTTTCGAGCGCCGCCAGCGACCGCGCGATCAACGGACGCTCGTTTTTAAAACATACGCGCGTATAGTTCCCCTCCGATTCCAGTAGGAAGATGTCGGCGACGCGTACCAGCCAGCAGCGCTCGCCGTCGCGCACAAACACCTGCTCCAGGCGCGGCGGCGTCTTTGCCGGCCGCAGCTTCGCCACCGCGGCGGCCAGCCGTTCGGGCGCAATCGGCTTTAACAGATAGTCGAGTGCGCTCACTTCAAAGGCGCGGATGGCATACTCGTCGTAGGCGGTGGTGAAAATAATCTGCGGTACATCGTCCAGCTTGGCGAGAAGCTCAAAGCCGGTCATTTCCGGCATCTGAATATCCAGGAACACCACTTCGGGCGCCAGCTTCGGGATCATGTCGAGCGCCTGCTCACCGTTGTGTGCCTCGCCCGCGATTTCGATGTCGGGATGCGCGGCGAGCAAACGCCGCAGCTCCTGACGGGCGATTCGTTCGTCGTCTACAATCACCGCTTTCATGCCGGTATTGTCACCATCGCCGCGACGTCTTGCGCGCCGCGATTCTCCAATTTGAGCGACGCCTTTCCGCCATACAGCAGCCGCAGGCGCTCCCGCGCGTTGGTCAAACCGATCTGCGTCGCGCCGTCTTTGGGAGCGGCGAGTTGGCCGGAGTTGACGACTTCCAGAGCCAGCGCGCCCTTTTGGATCGACGCCCGGATGACGATCTCACCTCCGCTGGCCAGCGTCCCGATGCCGTGTTTCACAGCGTTCTCCACCAGCGTCTGCACCAGCATCGACGGCACCTGCGCCTCGCGCGCGGCGGGCTCAATCTCGAAGCGGACCGCGAGACGGTCGTCGAAGCGGATCGATTCGATGGCCAGATAGTCGGCGACGATTTCCATCTCGCGCGACAGGGGAACCGTGTAGGTCCGCTCCCGCTGCAAGCTGTAGCGCAGGATGTTGGCGAGGCGCGTGACCATATCCTGCGCGATGGCCGGGTCCTCCACGATCATGCCGCGAATCGTATTCAGCGAGTTGAACAGGAAGTGAGGATTCACCTGCGCTTCAAGCGCACGCAACTCGGCTTCGCGCAACCGCAGACGCATTTCGAGCGCCCGGCGCGTAGTCGTGATCGCGACGTAGAGCAGGGTCCAAACTATGTTGGCGAGGGTAAGGCCGCTCACGACGGAAATGACCGCGATCGGGGTCCACATGGAAACGTCTCCGGAGAGCTTGTCCAGGAGAAGCACCTCGGCCGAAGCCGTGAGGGCAACCAGAATCGCAGCCAAAGCCAGCCTAGGCGCTGCTTGTAGCATCGGCAGATTCAGCCATTGGCGCCGCTTGATTTCGCGGCGCTCCAGGTGCGTCAGAAAAATCACGAAGACGCAAAACACACCGTAGAGCGCCGCGACTTTCGGGACACGAGCGATTGGTACCGACGCTGCCGCACCCGCGATTCCGATGGCCGAATACATGCCCCAGCCGGTGATCTGGCACAGCCAATACGCAAGGTTCTTCGATTTCATTTCAAGAACCCCTCGATTTGCTGGAAGAACCATTCCGGTTCATCGTACATGATGAAGTGCCGCGACGTATCGGAGAAGCGGATGTCCGCGCCCTTCAGCTTCGCGTATTCCAGGCGCGCATTGGCTTCGGTTTTCTCGCGCGTGGTGTAGTCCTTGTAGGCGATCCACGTCGCCAGCACCAGCGTCGGGCTGTGGATCGCAGCAATAGCGTCGCGCAGGTCGGATCCGTACATTTCCACCATCGCGTCGGTCACCGCCCCGTGGTCCGACGCTTTGCCCCAGCTCGCGATGCGCTCAAAATCGCTATCCTTGGTGACCATCATGCGGATCTGCGCGCGGGTAGCCTCTTCGTTCGACGGGCCGGACATATATTGCCGCGTCATGGCCGCCTGCGCCTTGGCCTGCTCCGGAGTGATGTCGGGCTGGAAGATGGCGGGCAGCGACGGATAGGCATCGACGATGATCAGCCTGCCCGGCAGATCGGGATATTTCGCCGCGATGCCGAGCGCCAGAAACCCGCCGAGCGAGTGCCCGACGATCACTGGCTTCACCAGCTTCCTTTCGCGGATGTACGCCGCGATCTGGTCGCGCGCCCGTTCCAGCATCGGCTGATCGACGACGGGCAGGGCCGGAACGCCGGCGAATCCGGCCAACGTGAAGACGTGGCATTCGTAGCGATCCTTATAACGGGCGACGGTGGAATCCCATGTTTCGCCCGAAGACGCCAGGCCGGGAATCAGGATCATAGGCTGGCCATGGCCTGTGATCTTTACGTCAAAAGGCGCGTTCGAGGCCGCCTGGGCCGCCGCGAGCGAAAACGTGAGAGCGATCAGGATGTTCTTCATGGTTCGATCATGCGTCTGTCCGCGCCGCCGGGTCCCGGATTTGTGACCAGCGGCGCACACGGACCGTGAGCGGTTGATACAATGCTTATTTCTATGAAGGCCATATCCTGGTTCTTACGTGTATTCTGCTATCTCTTTCAGACGGGGATTTCCTTGGTTCTGCTGCTGTTAGGGGGGCTGGCGCTGCTAGGAGGCGCGGCCGGCACAAAGCTCGAAACGATTCCCTGGTGGCAGGGAACGACGCTCAACTACTGCTTGGTGGGCCTGGGGATTCTCGGGCTGGCGTGCGTCGGCCTGGCGATTCTGGGCAAGTTCCGCATCCTGATCGCGCTGTGGTCGCTGGCGGTGCTGGTGGTGCTGTTGCGCGACGTTTTCGTGCTGCCGACGGTGACGTTTTCCGGGCAGAGCGATTTCCATGACTGGCTGCTGATCACCGCAGGCGCGGCCGTGGCGGCGCTGGGCGCGATGGCCGCTCTGACGCGCCGCCGGACTGCTTAACGGAATCGAGCCCCGCGAGCAGACGCTCCACGCTGGCGGAAATTTCGGCGTGGGCGCGCTCGAAGACCGCCTCGTTGGTGCGCGAAGGCTTGCGGTATCCGCTCACTTTTCTCACAAACTGCAGCGCGGCGGCGCACACGTCTTCACGGGTTGCGGGCGGGTCCAGTGACCTCAGGGTTTTGATGCTGCGGCACATGGTTCTATTGTTCCCCTCTAATTGACCACGCAGCGGAAGCCTGACGTGGTGCCGCGCTCTTCCGGCTTGCGGTTCCCACGGAACGACGCCCGGATGAACTTGGGAGGGCTCTGCCACGATCCTCCCCGCATCACGCGGGCCACACCCGTGGACGGACCCATCGGGTCTTTTTCCGGTGATCTGCTATAGAATTGCGCGCCGAACCAATCCGCGCACCACTCCCCGGCATTGCCCAGCATGTCGTACAGATGGAATCCATTGGGCGGGAAACTGGCGACCGGACTCGTGTAGAGCCATTGATCCCGGCCCTCCATCGCCCCCTTTTCGTCGCTGCCGCCAGTTCCCTGCCCGTAATTGGCGTATTCATGCGAAGGCGCATCTCCCCAGGGACACGCCGTGGCCGATCCGCCGCGTGCCGCGTATTCCCACTCCGCTTCCGTCGGCAAGCGTCCGCCCGCCCAGGAACAATACGCCGTGGCGTCCTCCCAACTCACCTCCACCATCGGATGATCGTCCAGGGACCAGTCTGGATTGAACTTGGGCGCTCTCGGCAACTCGCGATGAGTGGCGCGCGCGAAAATTTTATATGCGCCTGCTGTCGTTTCGGTTTGCGACATCCAAAAATCCTTGCCGATAGTGACGCGATGCTGCGGCTTGGCGAGGTTGCCGCAATCCGCCTCCGCGGAATCGCAACCCATCATGAAGGTTCCCGCTGGGATATGCGCGTACTTCAAACCATCCTTGGGGTTGAGCCGGATGATGGACGCGGGCTTTTTCACGACTGCGGCGGGCCCGGTTTTTTCCTCGGCCTTTGGCTGCGCTTCAGCCTTCGGTCCAGTCTTGGGCTCGGTCTTGGGCTCGGCCTTTGGCGCCTTTGGTTCAGAGAGGGGCTTAACTGGCTCCTCCGCCGGACGCCTGTCTAAATACGTGGTGACGCCGAAGACCATGGCCGCAACACCGCCGATGAAAAGCAAGATCGCCAGCGTCCAGGTCACCCAGCTGGATTTTCGCCGTGCCGGCGGCGATGAAGCGGTCTGATATGTCACCGCCTGCGCCGTAGCCGACTGTCCGGTTACTTGCTGGCCGGTGATGGGATAGCCGGTGATCGGGTGGCCGGTGATCGGCTGGCCGGTCATAGGGTGATAGGTGATGGGCTGACCCGTAACTGGCGTAGGGGGACCTGGCCGGTAGGTGGGCGGCGGATAGTTGGGCGGATACGCGGTCGTCGGCTGCGTCATGCCTGCCGCGATGTGCGCCTGCAAATCCGCCGCGAATGCGGAGCACGACGGATAGCGCGCCGCCGGATCTTTTGCCAGCGCCGTCAGCAGAACCGCGTCCACCGTGGAGCCCAGGCCCGGACGCACGGCCGATAGCGCCGGGGGCTGCTCGAACACCACCTGGTGCGTCAGCGAGATCAGCGAATCGGCCACGAACGGCCTGCGGTGCGCCAGCAGTTCATACGCCACCACCGCCAAGGAAAACTGATCGGCGCGGCCATCGACCGGCGCCCCGCGCAACTGCTCCGGAGCCATGTAGCCCGCCGTGCCAACGACCATCCCCTGATCCGATTGGGTGCGGGTATGGGAGCTGGTGATCTTCGCGATGCCGAAGTCCGCTATTTTTAAGGTGGCCGCTTCGTCCAGCATCAGGTTAGCGGGCTTGATGTCGCGATGCACAATCCCCTTGCGATGCGCGTAGTCCAGGGCCGCGCCGGCCTCGCGGATAATGCGCAGCGTAGTATCTACGTCCGGCGGATTCCGCGAAGCCAGCAACTGCGCAAGCGTGTAGCCGGAGACGCGCTCCATCACCAGGCCCACCACATCGCCTTTCTGAATGACGTCGTAGATGGCCACGATGCCCGCATGCGACAGAGCGGCGGCCGCGCGGGCCTCGCGTCCCAGACGCTCGCGCAAGGCGTCGCGCTCAGCCGGATCGGACAGGTCGGTCAGATTCAGCGTTTTGATGGCGACCTCGCGCGCCAGCACCGGATCGTGTGCCAGGTACACGATGCCCATGCCTCCGCGGCCTAATTCCCCGGTAATACGGTAGCGCCCGATATCTTCCAAGGTTCCTATTCTCTTACAAATCGTGACAGGTGTGGGAATTCCGTTACACTGTTCAGTGTGAAACTGTCAGCTGCCCTGTTCCTTGCGGCCTATGCCGCCGCCGCTGGAATGGACCAACAGAACGTCGAATACGCGCGCCCCGGCGGCGTGCCGCTGCTGCTGGACCTGCATATGCCGGACGGCAATGGCCCCTTTCCCGCCGCGATCCTCGTCCATGGCGGAGGCTACGACGAAGGCTCCAAGAGCACCAATGTCCGGCCTTTGTTCGAGCCCCTTGCGAACGCGGGCTATGCGTGGTTCAGCATCGATTACCAGCTCGCGCCGAAGTTCAAATTCGTGGATACGAAGGAAGACGTGACGGCCGCGATCGTCTGGCTGAAGGCGAACGCGAAAAAATACAATGTGGACACGTCGCGCATTGTGCTGATCGGCGAGTCCGCCGGAGGCTGGCTGGTGAACTACGCCGGAACGCATGAGACTCCCGCGACGCACGTCGCCGCAGTAGTGGATTTTTATGGTCCGGTGGATTACGGCGCGGTGGCCATCGAGCGCCGCGACCATCCTGAGCGCTTCAACATGCAAAGCATCAACCGCCACGCGGCCAACGGCGGAGGCGTCCACTTTTTCGGCGTCGATACATTGGACGACACCGGTCTGAAAAAACTGTGGAGCGTCGCGCCTCTGGCCGCGGTGCATAAGGGTATGCCCCCGTTTCTTTGCATCCACGGCGACAAGGACGATCAGGTCCCCTACTCGCAATCGCTGGTTTTCTGCGAGGCGATACACAAGGTGGGCGTCCCATGCGACCTGATCACCATCGAAGGCGGAGGCCATGGCATGAGCGGCTGGAAGGCTCCGGAAATGCAGCACTGGAAGGCCGAAATGATCGGCTGGCTCAACCGGACACTTCAGCGCTAACGTCTGGCACAATAGAAGGAACCATGAAGGGTCTCGCCGCGCTGTTCGCTCTAAGTGTCTGCCTCGCTCGAGCGCAAGGAAGTTATGAAATTCAGGTCTACGGATCGGAAACGGTCGACCCTGGCGTCACGATGGTGGAGTTGCATTCCAACTTCACGTTCATGGGCGTGAAAGCTGTCGTCGACGGCATGTATCCCACCGAGCACCAACTTCACGAAACACTGGAGATCACGCACGGCTTCAACGATTGGTTCGAGACTGGCTTTTACCAATTCACCAGCGCCGATTCGCGCGTCGGGTGGCAGTGGGTGGGCACGCACATCCGTCCGCGCGTGCGCGTTCCAGAGGAGTGGAAATGGCCCGTCGGCGTGAGCCTTTCGCTTGAAGTCGGCTACCAGCGCGCCGTCTATTCGCCCGACACCTGGACGCTGGAGGTTCGCCCGATCGTCGACAAGACGCTCGGCAAATTGTACCTGTGCTTCAATCCAACGCTCGACCGGTCGTTTCACGGGCCTTCGGTTTCGCAAGGCCTGGTGTTTTCGCCCAACGTGAAGGTGGGCTATGACCTGACCAAGAAGGTGAATGTCGGCTTCGAATACTACGGCTCACTCGGACCGGTAACAGGCTTCGATCCCCCGCGCGACCAGATGCAGCAGATTTTCGCGGTGACCGATTTGAACGTCAGTAAGGACTGGGAGTTCAACTTCGGCGTCGGCGTGGGCGTGACCGGCGCGTCGGATCACCTGCTGGTGAAGATGATCATCGGCCGGCGTTTCGGCGGCAAGAAAACCTGATGCTCCTTTGTCCCGTCCGCGGCTGCCATCTTCCGCTGACGCGCGAAGAAAAACGCCTGGTCTGCGAACGCGCGCATTCCTTCGACGTATCGCGCCGGGGCTATGTGAACCTTTTGCAGCCTCAGGACAAGCGCTCCAAGCATCCCGGCGATACGGAGGAGGCCGTGGCGGGCCGGATGCGCGTCCACGATCTGGGCCTGACGGTTCCGCTGCTGCGCGGCATCGAAGAAATGGTCCAGCCGACGCATAAGGACGTCGTGCTCGACGCCGGATGCGGCGACGGATTCTACCTCGGCCGTATGGTGCGCGAACATGGCATCAGCGCGCACGGCGTGGATATTTCCACCGAGGCGATTGAGGCCGCGGCCAAGCGTTATCCCCACTGCGAATGGATCGTCGCCAACGCGGACCGCTTCATCCCCTACGCCGACCACAGCTTTTCGCTGGCGCTCTCCATCACCGGGCGCATGAACCCCGCGGAGTTCAAGCGCGTTCTGAAATTTCACAGCCGTTTGCTGGTAGCCATCCCCGCGCCCGACGATTTGATTGAGTTGCGCAGCGAAGGTCGCGACCGCGCGGAGCGTACCATCGCCGAATTCGCACCGCTGTTCGAGTTGAAGACGCAGCGCCGCATCACCACGCATGCCGATCTGGACGCCGCAGCGGTTATAGGCCTGCGGCACGCGATCTACCGCCCGCTGAGCGATGAACCGCCCAAGGCGATGAGGGTTACGTTCAGCCTGGATTGCTTTCTGTTCGCCTAGCGCCTCAAATACGCCGCCGACGCCGCGGCGAGCACTTCCTTTAAGGGCACGCCCGTGCCTGCGGCGATCTCGCGGCAGTCTTCGTACTCTGGTGCGAACGACCCGTTACCCGACACTTTCACGCGCACCCTGCCATGCGGCGTCTCGACTTCGACAATGCTGCGCGATTCCACACGCCGCTCCGCCGAATAAATCCGCAGCCCCAGAGTGGACGTTTCGGCGAAAATCAACTGCGCCAGCGCCTCCTGATCCTGGGGCTTCGCGATCACCTTCAGCAGAGTCCCGGGGCGGTTCTTTTTCATCTGCAATGGCGACAGCGACACGTCCAACGCGCCCGCCTCCATCAACCGATCGAGCGCATACCCGAGCACCTGGGGGCTGGAATCGTCGATATTGGCTTCCATCACGCTGACCACCGTCGATTCCGGCGCGCCGTTTCGTTCGCCGATCAATACGCGCAGCACGTTGGGCGATTCCTTGAAATCGCGGTCGCCCGCGCCATAGCCGATGGAGGAAATACGCATCGGAGGCATCGCGCCAAAGCTCGACCCGAGCGCGACGGCAATCGCGGCGCCGGTGGGCGTGGTCAATTCCATCGCCGGCCCGCGTGAGTATACCGGCTTCCCAGTCAGCAAATTCGCGGTTGCGGGTGCGGGGACCGGCAGCACGCCGTGCTCCGTATTCACCGTGCCGCTGCCGACGTTGATGGCCGACGCCGCCACTTCATCCACGTTCAGTAGGTCCAGCGCGACGCACGCACCGACGATATCGGCAATCGAGTCCGCTGCGCCTACTTCGTGAAAATGGATTTTTTCGATACCGACGCCGTGCACTTGCGCTTCCGCCTCCGCCAGCCGTTGAAACACGAGCGCGGCATTCTGTTTGGCCCGCGCGGCAATGGACGATCGCTCGATGATCTCGAAAATATGCGGCAGATGGCGATGCTTCTGCGGCTCGCCAGAAAGATGCACGCGGAATTTCGACGCCGCCATGCCTCCCCGCCTGGTTTTTTCCACCTCATAGCGCGCCCCGGTGGCGAGCGTTTCCAGAGCGTCGATAACCGCCGTAGAAGGGGCTCCGGCATCGATCAGCGCGCCGACAGTCATGTCTCCGCTGATACCGGAAAAGGCGTCAAGATAACAGATCACACTTCGATTATAGGTTTACGCCACGCGTGCATTCAGTTTGATCGTCTCCGCGCGCGGCTCCGCCAGCGATTCGGCCAGATCGACGCCCTTCAGCGTGATGGCATAATGACCGTTGTCGGTGCGCGTGACGAATAGGCCTTCCTTTAGATACCAGAGTGTAAACTCCAGGTGTTCCTTCGGAATGCCCAGCAGATCCTCGAATTCCCGCAGGTTCATGGTCGGCTGCTGCGGATTCGCCGTGCGCTTGCGATAGAGCAGGGAAAGAACGCCAGTTCGCTTGCGGCGTTCCCCTTCCACGCCCTGGGCCGACGATGTCTGGTCGAAAATGCGCCATTGCAGGCGGCGGGAATCGCGATGCTCCACATCGAAGGCGGCGCGGGCCTGGGGGTCGGAAAGCGTGCGATAGGCTTCGGTCAGCAGCCGGAACGCGTCCGCGTCGCCCGTCTCGCGATTGTCCGGATGAAAGCGCACCGCAAGGATGCGGTAAACACGATGGATCGTATCCAGGTCGGCGTTCGGGCTGACCTGCAGCGTCTCGTAATAGTCCACAAAATCCTGCGTTGCTGTCACTCCTATTTATCGCTCGGAAGATAGAGCACCCGCCATAGAGGAAGAGTACTTTTTTTGAACGTACTTAAGTTCTAAAAATGTGCTCAACGGTGGGAGAATAACCGGGTGAGGGGCAGGTCGATGTGGAGACTGCACGGCTGAGCACCGTGCTGACCGCGGCCAACGGAGCGACCGGGACCTCTTAGTCGTGCAGGCTGCAGGACACACAAAAGCCGCTCCGTCCTCGCGAACGGAACGGCGTCGATGCTGGATGTGTTCGGCTTTAGCTCGGATTGGCGGCCGCCGTCATGACCGACGCCACCTCACTGAAGATCGTGCTGATGCTTACGGCAATGTTCGGCATGATCGCCCCCGCCGCGACAGCAACAAATCCTGCCATCAGAGCGTACTCAATCAAGTCCTGACCGGTTGTTTCACGGAGAAGTTTGTGGGTGTAGCGAAAGAGAATCGAAACGAGAGTTTTGGGCAACATGAAGTAAGGGTAATTCCGAATCGAATCCGATGCATTCAGGAAGATCCCCTAAGATCGAATTCCCTCTTACTTAGGAGCTAGGTTACAAAAGTACTATGGACTATGTTTTATGCCACACGGGAGTCATCGATCTTCTTCGAGGCATCCCGGTGCTGCGAGGCTAATGTTTCAATGAGTTCCACTCCTTTTAGCGTGATGGAGTGGCGGGCGGAATCGGTGCGTTGCAGATAGCCGCCTTCTTTGAGATACCAGAGCGAAAACTCAAGCTGCTCCCGAGGGATGCCGATCAGGTCCAGCAGTTCGCGCAGTCCCAGCGCCGGCTGATCTGGCGTGGAGAGCCTCTTCTTATAAAGCACAGTCAGGATTTCGTGGCGCTTGCGATGCTCGTCGGCCAGCGGCGGTGCGGTGGTGGGATCAAGATGCTGCGGGCGCGGATCTCTCCGGATGCCGTGCTCCCTGTCGTAGCTGGACCGCTTCTCCGGATCGCCCAGGGCTTGATACGCGTCTGAGATCAGGCGAAACCGCGCCGCGTCCCCGGTTTCGCGGTTATCCGGATGAAAGCGCTGGGCTTGCAGGCGATAGACGCGATGCACGGTTTCCTGGTCCGCATTGGGGCTGATCTGAAGGACCTCGTAGAAATCGACGAACACTAAAGTTAGTATCGGACGAAACGCCGCAGGGGTCCATAAGGCCTTTTGCTGAAAGCGAGACTTGTCCCGAGCCCAGGTTTACAGCGCGTTTCTTGCCGCGACAGCCAGCTCCAACGCCTTCCCTGGGTCGGATGCCAGCGCCGTCAGATGACCCATCTTGCGTCCCGGCCTGGGCGCAAGCTTACCGTAGAGATGCAGCTTCACCTCAGGGTGCTTTAAGGCCGCCGTCCAATTCGGCTCGCCCGCCTGCCACACGTCGCCAAGCAGATTCGCCATCGCCGACGGGCACAGCAGTTCGGTGGACCCCAGCGGCAGCCCGCAGACCGCCCGCAGTTGCTGCTCAAACTGGCTGGTGACGCTGGAATCGAACGTCAGGTGCCCGGAGTTGTGCGGACGCGGCGCAAGTTCGTTGATCAGCAGGCGTCCACCCGGCTCCACGAAGAATTCGACGCATAGAACGCCGATCACATCCAGCGCTTCCAGCACCACGCGCGTAATGTCCCGCGCCTGCTTCGCCACGGATTCCGGCACCACAGCCGGGGAGATCGACAAGTCCAGAATGTGATTTCGATGGCGGTTTTCAATCACGCCCCAGTCGGCGTAGGCGCCATCGGCCCCGCGCGCGGCCACCACCGATACCTCTTTCTCAAACGCGATGAACGCCTCCAGCACGGCTGGCACGCGGCCGATGGACGTCCACGCCGCTTCCGCCTGATCGGTCGATGTGACGCGCACCTGCCCCTTGCCGTCGTAACCGAAATCGGCAGTCTTCAAGATCGACGGGCAGCCGAGCTCAGCGACAGCGCGCGCCAGATCAGCCGGGGTTTCGACGGTGCGAAAGGGCGTCAACGGCAGACCTGCCTTGGTCAGGAATAGTTTCTCCCGGATACGGTGTTGCGTAGTGTGCAGCACCTCGCCGCGCGGACGTACCGGCGCATGCTCCGCCGCCGCGCGGGCCGTCGGCGCAGGCACGTTTTCAAATTCGAAGGTGACGACACTGACGTTCGCTGCGAAGCGGCGCACCGCGTCCAGATCGTCGTACGGCGCGATCACTTCCAGGTCGGCCACTTGGCCCGTGGGCGTGTCTGCGTCAGGCGAAAAGGTGTGGACGCGATAGCCCATGCGCCGCGCGGCTATGGCGAACATACGCCCCAGTTGTCCGCTGCCCAGGACGCCGACGGTTGCGCCGGGATAAACAGGCTTCACGCCAGCATGTCCTTCAGAACCTTGCCGGTTTGTTTTTCGCGAAACGCGAGCAGTTTTTCCCGCAGTTCCGGCCGCGAGTTGGCCAGGATTGCCACCGCCAGCAGAGCCGCGTTGGTCGCGCCCGCCTTGCCGATCGCCAGCGTGCCCACCGGTATCCCCGCAGGCATCTGCACGATGGACAGCAAAGAATCTACACCCTTCAGCACCTTGCTCTCCACCGGTACACCGAGCACGGGTAGCACGGTGTACGCGGCCGCCATGCCGGGCAGATGCGCCGCACCACCGGCTCCGGCAATGATCACTTCTAAACCGCGCCCAGCCGCCGAGCCCGCGTATTCGGCCAGCAGGTGCGGCGTCCGATGCGCGGAAACAATGCGCGTTTCGTGGGCAACGTCGAACTGGGCGAGCGTCTCCGCCGCATTGGACATGGTGGCCCAATCCGACTTGCTGCCCATGATGATGCCGACCAGCGGTTTTTCGTCCATCCTTCTATTATTGGCCCTGCGCGAGCGTGAAGCCCGGCTTGCCGTCGAAATTCCTCAGGTTGACGGTCATGCCAATGTCGAGCCCCAGCTTGTTCACGCGTCCGATCAACGCAGTGACCTGCTCCGGCGTAGCGGTTTCCGCGGAAGCCTTATAGCGGCAGCGGAAATTATCCGTGCAGAACGTTTCCGGCGACCCGTCGGGCCACACCTTCACGCCTCGGTTCGCGATCAGTTCCAGCGCCAAGCCGTCGCCGGATGCCTTGCCGGCAATCGCGGCCAGATCGTCGGCAATTTTGCTGGGCCATTCGATGTAAAGATCGACGCCCACCAGATCCTTTTTCGCGATCGCGGCGGCAGGCTTCGCGGTAGCGGCCTTTTTGGGAGGGGCAGCCGCATATTTCACCGCCTTCAGCGTCTGCGGCAACTGCCCGAGGCGCGCGACCACCGCGTCGGCGAACTCCTTCGTGCCAACCTTCTCCTTGCTGGTATCGGCCTTGAAAATGTCGTACGTGTGGATGCCGTCTTCCATGGTGCGCAGCCACGCGTTGTGGACCCGCTCCGCAATATCGTGCTGATTGATGTGAACCAGCATCAGCACCGCGCCCAGCAGCAGGCCCGAAGGATTCGCCATGTTCTGCCCCGCGCGCCGCGGCGCCGAGCCGTGAATCGCCTCGAACATCGCGCACTGGCTGCCGATGTTGGAAGATCCGGCTAATCCTACCGAACCAGCGATCTGCGCCGCCACGTCGCTCAGCACGTCGCCGTAGAGGTTCGGCATCACGATTACATCGAAGGCTTCCGGCGTGTCGGCCATCTTCGCCGCACCGATATCCACGATCCACGCTTCCTTCTCGATCTCCGGATATTCCACGCCAATTTCGTCGAAAATCTTGTGGAACAGGCCGTCGGACATCTTCATGATGTTGTCCTTCACGAAGACGGTCACTTTTTTGCGATTGAACTGCCGCGCGTATTCGAACGCGTAGCGGACAATCTTTTCCGAGCCCGGCCGCGAGATCAGCTTCAGGGACAGCATCTCGTCGTTCGAGGCCTGATACTCAATACCGGCGTAGAGATCCTCTTCGTTTTCGCGCACGATGACCAGGTCCATCACCGGGTGCTTGGTTTTGACGAAAGGATGATAGGAAACGCACGGGCGAATGTTCGCGTAGAGACCCAGAGTTTTGCGCGTGGTGACGTTGAGGCTCTTGAATCCGCCGCCCTGGGGCGTGGTGATGGGAGCCTTCAGGAAAACTTTGGTGCGGCGCAGGGATTCCCAGGCCGAAGGCTCAATGCCGGCGGAGTTGCCGCGCAAATATACCTTTTCGCCAATCTCGATTGTTTCAATCGCCAGATTCGCGCCTGCTTCTTTCAGAATGTGCAGGGTTGCGCCCATGATTTCAGGGCCGATGCCGTCGCCGTGGGCGACTGTGATGGGGGTAGGAGTGGACATAGATACCAAACCCTAAAGGTTATCAGGCGGCAGGCGTCGGGCGCTAGGCGGCAGCCCGCGAGAGCGCCGGCGCGACGACGCCCGCTCCAACGCCCCCACAAACGCGTGCGCCGATTCCACCCACCGTTTCAGCGCCTCGTCCGAATCGGTCCCCGCCGCTTCGACGTACAGCATCGACTTCATCGGCTTACCCGTAAAATCCATCGGACGCGTGTGCGGCTGCGCAAGCCCTCGCGCAACCTCTTCCGGCGCTAGCCTCACCATCAAGTTCGTCTTCACGACGCCGCAGCACATCTTCCCGTCGATCATGAACGCGATACCTCCGAACATCTCGCGTTCCGAAAATCCGCGCCGCCGTCCTAAAATTGTCCGCACCCGATCCGCCAAACCGAGGTCGTAAGGCATTGTTCTTTCCGCCCGCTCCACGCCCTATACTGTATTCCCGCCGACTTTGAATTCCCACCGCATCACGCCGTCTTTCAATTCGTAGCTCAGACGGTACCATTTGTTTTGAAAACACAATGGGTCGCGCGCGGTCGGTATCTGCTACTGTCGCAGAAGGCAAGCAGAGTCCGCATCACGACCCCAATTTACGCTGTTATTCCTGCGGAGGAATAATGAGGATGTCCCCCGGGTGGATCACGCTGTTGGCATCCACCAGGCGGCCGGGATTGGCGTCGATGATCTTCTGGAAAATCGCACCGTTGCCGAGTTGCTCCTGCGCGATCTTCCACAGCGAGTCGCCCGCCTTCACCGTGTAATGAATCACATCGGGCGCGGGCTGAGGCAGGCCTTCGTCGACGCTCAGGTCGCAGGTGAGATCCTCATAGTTGGCGTCCACCGCCTTGATTTCATTCCAGACGGCGTTCTTGATGTCGTCCGAGGGCGCTGCTCCCTGGATGAACAGCTTGTCGTCCTGCACGTGCAGATGCGAGAGCACCACACCCTTGGTCGGGATGAAATTCAGCACTGACTGATACTTCTGTTTCAATTCGTCTAATCGTTCCATAACTTAAACCTCCGCGTGATTTGGAATAACTCGACGCCAGTCTATCACGCGAGGTTATACAGATCGATTACGAGACGCGCTGTAGGTGCGTATCCTTGAAAAACGTTGGATATTTCAACCCATACCCGAGCATCCGGTCGAACCCGATGTGCGCCATCCAGATCAGGCAGAACAACAGCGTTCCACGCCAGCCTTCAAACACCGCCGCCGCGCCCAGTAACAACGGCAGCACTTCCGTATGCGCCAGATTGTACATAGCGGCGCCCACGCGGACGTTCGCCAGGTAGCCCAGCATGAAAAAATCCGGCCACAGGAACAGCAGGAAAAACAGCAGCCAGCTTCCGTTGAGCTGATGATAGGCGGCAACACTGGCCGTAAGAACGGCGAAGCCTTCGGCATGAAGCAATAAACGCGGCATGGCTCATTTGATGCGGCGTCCGCGCCCAGGTTGCTAGAATTGCGGAATGCATGACTCAGGTCCGACGCGCCGCGAGGCGCTGCTGGGATTGGCTGCGGCCGGCCTAGCCGATGCGCAGACGGGCGATTCACTGTGCTTCGCGAGCGCGGTGGAAATGGCTGCGCTCATCCGTTCCGGCAAACTGTCGGCCCGCGAGGCGCTGGCCGCGCACCTTAAACAAATCGAGCGCGCGAATCCAAAGGTCAACGCCATCGTCACTCTGGTCCCGGAAATGGCGGCGGAGTGGGCCAAGCAGGCCGACGAAGCGCAGGCCCGCAAGCAGCCGCTCGGCCCTCTGCACGGGCTTCCGGTGGCACACAAGGATTTGGTCGAAACCAAAGGCATCCGCACCACATTCGGCTCGCTGCTGTTCAAAGACCACATTCCGGCGGAGAATGATCTGGTGGTAGAACGCCTGCGCCGCGCTGGCGCGGTCACCATCGGCAAGACCAACACGCCGGAATTCGGCGCCGGGTCGCAAACGTTCAATAAGGTGTTCGGAGCGACGCACAATCCTTACGACTTGACGAAAACCTGCGGCGGATCGTCGGGCGGAGCGGCCGTGGCGCTGGCGTGCGGCATGGTTCCCGTGGCCGACGGATCGGACACCGGAGGCTCGCTGCGTAATCCCGCGGCGTTCTGCAATGTGGTGGGCTTTCGTCCGTCCATCGGCCGCGTGCCAGCGCCGAAGGCCTCATTCGCGTGGTCCACCCTCTCGACCTCCGGATGCCTCGGACGCTCCGTCGCTGATCTGGCACTGGGCTTGAGCGCGCTGGCCGGCCCCGATCCGCGCGCGCCTCTCTCCATCGACGAGCCTGGCCCGATGTTCGCAAGGCCCCTGGGCCGCGATTTTAAGGGCGTCCGCGTGGCCTGGTTCAAGGACTTGGGCGGCGCGCCGTTCGACCCGCGCGTCCGTGAAATCGTGGACGGCCATCGTAAGACGTTTGAATCGCTGGGCTGCATCGTCGAGCAGGCCGAGCCTGATTTCGCCCCCGCCGAAGTCAGCTTCCGCATCCTGCGCGCCTGGAATTCGGCTACCACCCGCGCCGAGCAGTTCAAGCAGCATCCCGATGCCTTCAAAGATACGCTGCGCGGCGAGATTGAAGAGGGCCTGCGGTTGACGGTAGCCGATATTACGCGCGCCGAAATCGCTCACGCTCAAATTTGGCGGGCCTTCCAGGCCTTTTTGTCCAAATATGAGTACTTCGTGCTGCCCACCACGCAGTTGCCGGCGTTCGATATCACGCTCGACTGGCCGCGCGAGATCAACGGCGTGAAGTTCTCGAATTACATCGACTGGATGAAGTCCTGCTGGTATATTTCGGCCACAGGCAATCCCGCAGCGTCGGTTCCAGGAGGCTTCACGCCCGAAGGCTTGCCGGTAGGTGTGCAAATCGTCGGCCGCAATAAAGCCGATTTCAGCGTGCTGCAACTGGCTCACGCGTTCGAGCAGGCCACCGGGTTCGGTAAAAAGCATCCGGCATTGGCGGGCTGAACCTTGACGCACCGTACGGAATAACGTACGCTTTGAGTATGGCAAGAGTCCTCAACGCAAGCGAGGCGCGGTCCGGTCTCTATGGCCTGCTCGACGAAGCCGCCGAGTCGCACGAGCCGATTCTCATCACCGGCAAACGCGCCAACGGCGTGTTGATTAGCGAGGAGGACTGGCGGGGCATACAGGAGACGCTCTACCTTCTCTCTATCCCCGGCATGCGGGAATCCATCCGTCGCGGACTGAAAACGCCAATTGAAAAATGCTCCGAGAAGCTGAACTGGTAGGCTGGAAGATCGTTTTCAACCGGCAGGCGCAGAAAGACGCCAAGAAACTCAGGGCATCGGGGAAACAGCAGAAGGCAGAAGCCCTCCTCGCGATTCTCCGCGAGAATCCGTTTCAAAATCCGCCGCCGTACGAAAAGCTCTTTGGAGACTTGGCTGGAGCGTACTCGCGGCGGATCGATATTCAGCGCCGCTTGGTCTATGAGGTGCTTACCGATAGGCGGATCGTCAAGGTGATCCGCATGTGGACGCACTACGAATAACCAGCGCTGGACTATGGGACATCGAGGCTTGTTACGATGCCGTCCGGAGCCTCGAAGATCGCCCTGACGAGCGCCACTTCTCCCGGCCCTGGGGGAAAAGAGAAATCAAAATGACAGCCGTCAAATCGCACGTGTTCAAGATGTAGCGGACCGCCATGATACTCGACCCCGACATTGGTCAACAGCGCGTCCTTAATCGGGGTCCCGTCGAGTATCAAGCGGCAGTCCCGCTCGCCGTGCTGCCAAGTGTCCGACGCTGTGAGATGCCCGTCCCGAACCCGCGCCGTTAACACTTCTAGCGGGCGCTCCGCTTGACAACTCCGAACCCTCTCGGGTTTCGTTATCTCAGGTGGCAACACGCCGAAGGACCGTGAGACGTTTGTCTTGTAATTCAGTAGGGTAAGCAGGGTGGCCCACTCCTCGCGGCTTGGATGAGATTCGGAGGCCTCGGCTAGCCAGGGCGGGAGGTTACCTAAGCATCGCCGCCCAGGCCAAGTCTCTGCCCCGGCCTTTCGTGTTAAACGCCTCTTATCGCACCGTACTGAAACCAAAAATGCAGTTCCTCAAGCAGACCAACCCTCTCGGGGTCCATTCCAAAGAATCTGACCCCGGCGCATACAGCCGAAAACAGAAGTAGTCCTAAAAGAATCGCGACGCCCTTCACGAGTTCCGCCAGGAATCCCTCGAGAAACGACTTTAGATGCGAGTTGCAATACTCCTGGTAATGGCCCAATCTCGCTAAGCATCCTTCTCTCGCCACTCCTCGCAAGGAAGTATAACAGGAGCAAACATGAATCCGAGCCCATCACGCCTTGGCGCCATCTGTCAAACTCGTTAACTGACCGTCACTTAGCTGCGCCGAATCCAATCTCCGGAGCTCGTGACCGCCTCGTACCCGCGAGGATGGCTCAACGTTACTGCCCCTCCTGCCACTCTTCTAACCAAGCCATCTGGATCGCTTCCAGCTTCGACTCGTTCGACTTCATCGGATCGTCGGAAAACTCTTCCAGCTCCGTGATCCACTTGTGCAGGTCGGTGAAGCGGATGTTTGTCGGATCGACCTCGGGGTGTTCTTCGAACAGTGCGTACGCGATGTCTTCGTACCGGTCCCAGGTGAGCTTAGGCATTGATGTTGGTTCCTTTCAGCGCCCCGCGCACGGCTGTGTTCATCATATTTTCGGCCAGCGTATGCGTCGCGTCATTCAACTGGTCGATTTTTGCGCGGATCAGCAAGTGATCGTCGCCATGATACACCAGCATCAACTCGTTTACGCCGCGCTCCACTGCCGCGCGTTCGTCGCCGCTCAATTCGAAGTACGCGTCGTTCTGCTTGGCCTTCTCGGTCGCGGCCAGAATCGAATCCGCCTCCACGCGAGCCTCACGCACCTGCCGTTCGTTGAAATCCTCCTGGGCCTTATCGAAGGACTCCAGGATCATTGCCTCCACCTGCTCGTCGGTCAATCCGTACGAAGGCTTGATTTCGACGCTCTGCTCTTTGCCCGACCGCTGATCCCGCGCCGTGACGCTCAAAATTCCGTTGGCGTCGATCAGGAATTTCACCTCGATGCGCGCAAACCCGGCCGGCATCGGGGCGATGTCTCTTAGATCGAACCGAGCCAGACTGCGGCAATCCTTCACCAGTTCACGCTCGCCCTGCACCACATGGATCAGCACATTGCGCTGCCCGTCCACGGCGGTTGTGAACTGCTCGGTGGCCGACGCGGGAATCGTCGAGTTGCGATGAATCAGCTTCGACACCAGCCCGCCCATAGTTTCAATTCCCAGCGACAGCGGCGTCACGTCCAACAGCAGCTTGTCTTCCACATCGCCCGATAAAATTCCCGCCTGCACCGCCGCACCCAGCGCGACCACCTCATCCGGATTCAGTTCCGTATGCGGACGCTTGCGGAACAGCACCTCGACTGCGCTGCGCACCAGAGGAATGCGCGTCGAGCCGCCGACCATCACCACCTCGTCGATGGCTTCAATCGCCACGCCGGAGTCCTTAATGCAATCACGGCACGGACCCAGCGTTCGGTCGATCACCGGAGCCACCAGCGAATCAAAAAGCTCCCGCGTGATCTGGCGCTGATATTTCTTGCCGCCGTATTCCAGATCGATCGTCGCCGCCGGAGCGAACGACAGCTTTTCCTTCGTATCGATTACCGCGCGCCGCAGCAGTTGCACCGCGTCGGACTTTTTGGAAACGTCCTCGCCCCACTCGGACGCGATGTCTTCGAGGGCAATCTTCAGCATCAGGTTGTCGATGTCGTCGCCGCCCAGGTGAGTATCGCCGTTGGTGGCCAACACTTCGAAGATCCCATCATGCAATCGCAGGATGGAGATATCGAAGGTACCGCCGCCGAAATCGTACACCGCGACGATGCCTTCCTTGCGCTTGTCCAGCCCGTACGCCAGCGCCGCGGCGGTTGGCTCATTCACCAGGCGCAAAACCTCGAGGCCCGCGATGCGGCCCGCGTCCTTGGTGGCCTGCCTCTGCGCGTCGTTGAAATACGCGGGCACCGTGATCACGGCTTGCGTGATCTGCACGCCCAGTTCCGCTTCAGCATCCAGCTTCAATTTGCGCAGAATGTGCGCCGAAACCTCGGGAGGCGTGAACGTCTTGTCGCCCAGCTTCAATTTGATGGTCGATTCGCTGCCCTCGGCGATATGGAACGGGAACAGCTTCAGCTCCTGCTGAATATCGCCTACGCCGCGGCCCATGAGGCGCTTCACCGAATACACGGTACGCTCCGGATGCGTCAGCAGCATGGCTCGAGCCTCGGCGCCCGCGATCACCTCGCCCATTTCATTCACCGAAACAACGCTGGGCACGATCCCCGATAAAATGCGCGGCCCGGTCAGCTCCATCGCGGCCACGAGGCTGTTCGTTGTGCCGAGGTCGATCCCGACAATCGGCGATTTGCTCGCCCCAAAATCAATTTGGAAGGACATTTTCCACTTCTTTGATCAGATTTCTAATGTACCGCCGGCGATTGAGCGTTCCACGGATCGCGTCCAGCACGGCCGCGTCTTTCGATACGTCGTGACGAGCCCCGGCCTCCGCCAGTTCGCCGTCGATCGCGTCGCGCATGGCGATGAATTTATCACGCGCCTCCATCAACTGCGGCCGCGCCGATTCGTCCCCGTCACGCAGTTCCTCCAGAGCCATGTTCAACTCGAACACTTCTTCAAGCAACTCTGGCGGAGCCTCTTTGGATAACTCAATTCCGTTTTCTTTGAGGAAATATTCGGCCCGCGCCACCGGATCGCGCAGCGTGCGGAACGCGTCGTTGAGCACCGAGGTCATCTCGAGCGCCTTTTCCTGCTCGGCGGCGGACGCGCGAGAGAAGCGATCAGGATGCCATTGACGGCTACGCTCGTAGAAGCGCTTCTTCAGGTCGTCCGCGTCCAGCGCAAGCGCGGGCTCGAGCCCAAACGCCTCGTAATACAGCATCACGCCGAAAACGACGTCCCGCACCCGCAGCTCTTCTTCGCGTTCGGATTCTCAAACACAAATCCCGAATGAATCAGCGAGTCTTTCCAGTCCAGCGTCATGCCGTCCAAAAACACCAGGCTCTTCGGGTCGATGAAGACGTTCACGTCGTCGAACTGCAGCACCTTGTCGGTGGGGCGAGGCTTCGGGTCGAACTTGAACTGGTAACTCAGCCCCGAACAGCCTCCGCCCAGCACGCCCAGGCGCAGTCCGCCGGTGACCTTTTCGCGCTCGAACGCCTCGCGAATTTTCTGCACCGCTTTTTCGGTTACCTGCACCATAACAATCTATGCTTTGGCGGCCTTCTGCTTGTAATCGCTGATCGCGGCCTTGATCGCATCCTCAGCCAGCACCGAGCAGTGGATCTTCACCGGAGGCAAGCTCAGCTCATTCACGATGTCCGTGTTTTTGATGGCCAGCGCTTCGTCCACCGTCTTGCCGCGCAGCCATTCGGTAGCCAGCGAGGAGCTGGCAATCGCGCTGCCGCAGCCGAAGGTCTTGAACTTCGCATCTTCGATGACGCCAGTGGTGGGGTTCACCTTCACCTGCAGCTTCATCACGTCGCCGCATTCCGGAGCGCCCACCATCCCGGTACCCACGTTCGGATCGGCCTTGTCCATGGAACCCACGTTGCGCGGATTATTGTAGTGATCGACGACTTTTTCTGAATATGCCATTTTGCTCTCTCCCTCAAATCCTCTTAAGCCCTGCCCGCATGCTGACGCATGGCGGCTCGCTTAGTGCGCGGTCCACTGGACCTTCGACAGGTCGATACCTTCCTTGAACATTTCGTACAGAGGCGACAGCTCCCGCAGCTTTTTCACTACGTCGATCACCTTCGCCGTCACGTAATCCACTTCTTCTTCCGTATTGAAGCGGCCCAGTCCGAACCGGATCGAGGAATGCGCCAGATCGTCGCCCGCACCCAGGGCCTTCAGCACGTAGCTGGGCTCCAGCGTGGCGGAGGTGCAAGCCGATCCGCTCGACACCGCGATGTCGTTAATCCCCATCAGCAGCGATTCACCTTCGACGTACGCGAAGCTGATGTTCAGGTTGTTCGGCAGACGGTGCTCCATCGTGCCGTTGATGTAAACCTCATCCAGCGCGGCCAGCAAACGGTCTTTCATCTTGTCGCGCAGATATTCCAGGCGCTTCGATTCCTCGGCCATTTCCGCTTGGCCAATCGCACACGCCTCGCCCAATCCCACAATTCCCGGGACATTCAGCGTGCCCGAACGCATGCCGCGCTCGTGACCTCCGCCGTCCATCTGCGACGTAAGCTGCACACGGGGATTGCGGCGGCGCACATACAGCGCGCCCACGCCCTTCGGCCCGTAGATTTTGTGGCCGCTCAGAGACATCAGGTCGATGTTGTCTTTGAGGACGTTCACCGGAATTTTGCCCACCGCCTGCGTCGCGTCGGAATGCACCAGCACGCCGCGCTCTTTCGCGATCTTGCCGATTTCCGCCATCGGCTGGATCACGCCGATCTCGTTCTGCGCATACATCACGCTGATCAGGATCGTCTTGTCGGTGATGGCGTCGCGCAACTGGTCCAGGTCCACAAGGCCGTTCTGCTGCACGGGCAGGTAGGTGACGCGCGTGCCGCCGTGCTCCAGATGCTTGCAGGTGTCGAGGATCGCCTTGTGCTCGGTCGCGACCGTGATGATATGGTTGCCCTTTTCGGCGTACATATCGGCTACGCCCTTCAGCGCCAGGTTGTTCGATTCGGTCGCGCCGCTGGTGAAAATGATCTCCTTGGCCGTCGCGCCAATCACATCCGCGATCTGTTTGCGGCCCTTTTCCACGGCTTCCTCCGCCACCCAGCCGAAGCTGTGGTTGCGGCTGGCCGCGTTGCCGAAAATTTCGGTGAAGTACGGCGTCATCGCCTTGAACACGCGCGGGTCCATCGGCGTGGTGGCGTGGTTGTCCATGTAAATCGGCAGTTTCATCGTGGGTGCGTTCCTAAAGATGGTTGGATGCTCAGTATCTGGGGCACGACCATCTCATCTTGAGTTAAATCTGAGATGGTAATCCCGGACAGAAGTCGCAGGATACCTTCGTGCACTTTGCGCAAAGGTTCCCGAACCGGGCAGGACTGGCTCTGTCCGCAGCCTGCGTGGTCATGTTCGGTGAAGCAGTGAGTCAGGATGATCGGTCCGTCAATGGCCCGAATCGCTTCCAAAGTGGTGATCTCCTCAGCGGGACGCGACAGACGGTAGCCGCCGTTGGTTCCCTGCTCCGAGGTCAGCAGGCCAGATCGGACCAGCTTTTGCAATACTTTAGAAAGCAGAGGCATGGGAATCAGGTACGAATCGGCGATTTCCTTGGTGGATGCGCTATGGCCCCGGCGCGAAGCCAAGTGGCGCAGGGCAATCAACCCGTAATCCGCCTTTTTCGTGAGTTTCAGCATCCCAGACCTTTTCAGTCCTAGATTAAACCGTAGGGCTCCGCTTGTCAAGCGCTTCAGGGCCAGAAACGCCAGTCACAAGTGTTTGCCGCTGGGCGCGGCCAGGGGCGCAGGAAGCGTCTCGCGTTAAAATAACGCCCCGATAATGCAAACGAACTTTCTTTTGAATCATCGACTTCCTATTTTCAGTCGCGAAGGCCTCGGCCTTCTCATGCAAAAGTGTATCCGGAGAGCTGCGGGGTTGGGGCGAGTGGAAGTCCTATGTGGCTTAATGGGAGCGAGTTCCGGGGAAAGCTGACTCGTCAGTTCGTGAGAATAGGGCGCCACGCCGCTTGTCTGGTTGGCGTTCACGCTCGAAAACGTCGAATTTCACGAAAGTGCCACACTGGTGTGTCCCAAATCACTGCAAGTCGCTGATTCCAAAAGTTCGGTGGTGACTCTTCTTCAGACCCCCAGCGGGGCCGGGTGCGCGACCCTGCCCTGCCTCCGCCGCAGCCGCCAGATGCGGTATGCGTTGCCCAGCACGACGACCAGGCCCAGCATCAGCCCCCACGGCGACAGCCTCATCGACCACATGTTAATCGCCTGGGCGATTTCGAGGCTCCTCGGCGCTGTCGCGCTGGCGTAGCCGAAGCTGGCCACGACGCTTGCGCGCATCAGCCAGACGAACATCGCCGAGCCGAACGCGTCCACCGCCAGCCGCGCCCACGCCCGCGCCGGCGTCCAATACGGACGCCACACGCCGACCGCCGCAAGCGTCGTGGTTGCCGTCGCGGACAGCAAAAATCCCCAATAAAACCAGCTCCACACCGGGTTGAGGGTGATGGTCAGGCCGGGGATGAATGTGATCGTCCCGGTTCGCAGGTTCGCTGCCCAGAACACCAGCATCCCCAGGTTGATGGCGAGCTCAAACATGGCGCTGCCGCGTGGGATGAGGTTGGGATGGCGGACGGGTGGCAGCTTGCGCGGGCTCCAGTCGTCCATCAGTTTTGACCCTCCGACGCGCTCGAGAACGGCGAAGACCATGGTGACGATGGCGGCCGTGGAGAAAGCGGCCGTCCAGAGCGAGCCCCACAGAGCCCCGAGATGCAACTGGTCACCACGGAACATCGCCAAACCGATCCAAGTCAGGACGAGCGGTCCCATGGTCGCCGCGAGCGCGACCTTCAACACGAAGCGGTAAACAGGAAAGAAAGCGGGCCCGATCAGGTGCCCGGCCGGCAGGTAGCGATTGGCTACCACCACCGGACGCCCGAGTTTCTTTAAGATCGCCTCCACGTCGGCGTCGTCCACGGGGTGGCCCTGAGCCACTTCACGCTCGGCGATCTGGGCGTCGATCTCCTCCGACAGTTCCGCGGCGATGTCCTCTTTCTGGGCCTCCGGCAGCCAGAATTTTACGGCCTGCAAATAGCGTTCAATGAGTTCCATTGCTTGGCTCCTTCACGATGTCCTGTATGGATTGGTCGATGGCGCGCCACTCGACAAGAAGCTGTGTGAGCATCTGCTCGCCGTCTTCAGAAAGGCGGTAGAAGCGCTTGTTGCGCTTGTCATGCTCCCGCCACATGCTGGTGAGCAGGCCTTGTGTTTCCAGGCGCCTGAGGAGGGGATAAAGCGTGCCTTCATCCATCGCCAGGCCACGGTCGCCGAGGGTTTTTCTGAGCGTGTAGCCGTACTGCTCCGTACGCAAAGCGCCTAAAACAGCCAGCACAACCGAGCCTCGGCGAAGCTCGCCACGAAGATTCTCCAGGACTTCGATGTTCATACAGTGCACAACATAGTGTGTTATACATACTATGTTCCACACAGTATTTATTGTCAAGCCTTTTTTAAGAGCTTCATAACCGTTTTGAGTCTACAGTCGGCAAGATTGGGCAAGGGTCATGACGTCTCGGGGCTCCAGGGCCCGTTCGTACCATGAAATCTCATCGATGAGCCCGTGGAAAGCCGCCTGCCTGCCGCGACTCGCACCGAAGGTCGAAAAGCCTCTGTTCGCGGGCTCAGCGTCGGGCCCCGGGAGGTCCACGTATCCCTGCGAAACGCCCCCGATGTAGAGAAACGTCCGGTTCCCGTCTGCAACCACTGCCACGTGATACCACCGGTTTGCCTGCACGAGCGCCGAGCTGGAAATCGGCCGTCCCGCAGACGGTTCTCCAACCTGAAGCGCCAGGTGATTATCCGTGGTTTTGAAAATGCGATGACGCCAGTGGCCACTGGGGGCGCCCCCACGCTCCAGAAGGGTCATTTCTCCGTCGATCGAATCGAACTTCGCAAAGAAGGATTCCGTCCAATTCTCCTCACAGGGCCAACAGGTGGCGTCGCCGGAGCCCTCCAGAGCACCCGCGCCGTTGAACTGGAACGCTTGCCCGATAAGCCCCGGGGCAAACTGGACGGTGCCCGCAGCCTTCAGAGCCGACACGCCTACGGAATCTTCCAATGTGCCATCGCCGGAGTAGTGGTTCACGAGCTTCTCCGTCAAAAGCCCACATCCTTGTTTTTCCATGTCGAACACCAGGAGTTCGGTGTTGCCCGAGTAGGAGGCCGCGAAAGCGCGAGCGCCAGCGGGGGAGAAGGCAAACACCGAGTACCCTTTGTCGGAGAGCGGCGCGATTTCTTCCACCGTTTGTCTAGCCCAGTCCATAACCACCAGCGGGGCGCCCCCAAATATCAAACGGCGTCCGTCCGGCAGGAACGCCGCCTCAAGCGCGGTTTGCGGACGGGAAAAACTTTTCAGCACCCTGAGGTCTGCAATGCGGACCAAATGGAAGACGTGACTCGGTACTTTGGGGCATCCGGCGTGGTCATAATCTTCATTGATGCATGCATCGTTTCCATCGAGGAGCAGCAGTTTGCCATCGGGCGAGACGCTGGGGCGTCCGCCGACCATTGGAAGATCGCGGATCACGCCCATGGAGCGCTCGGAGGCGGTGTCGTAGATTTCGGCAGAGTCGTGACCGGCCCGTCCGCCCGGCCCCCCGCATTGGTAGGTGACAACGAGACGTTTCCCTTGCCCGTCCATCGCCACGTAGAGAGGACAGGCAAATTCGGAAAGAGTGGCTGCTTCGCCGGATGCCGTCAGGATGCGTTCCAGCCCCCCGCTGGACATGGCCACGAAGATCTTCTTCTCATCCGGAGTCACTGTGAGATCGAAGACCGGGCGCCTAGTGGAGATCAAGCGCTCGACACTTCCCCGGCTTGTGTTTACCACCATCACGAGGGCATCGGGAGAGCCGATATAGAGGCGCTGCCCGTCTCCACTGATCGCGGCTCCACGCGCCGGATGCGGCAGATGGAGTGTTCGTTTGACGCGCAGATCGTCGACCCCGATTTCGGTGACATTTCGCCCAAACTGCTCGATGGCGTAAAGAGCCCGGCCGTCGGGCGTGACCAACAGCCATGAGGCTCGATAGCCCAAGTCGATTCGGGAGGGAGCTCTGCCCTCTGAGGTGGATTCCGCGAAAAGCCGCCCTGTTTTTGGAACCGCCGGGGATGTTGGCTTGGAGGCAGGCGCCCGAAAATCTATGAACGGCACCCCGACTGCGATCGCCAGAAACGCCGTACCGACGGCCCATCGGAGGCTCCGCGGAACGGGCGGTGTGGAGGAGCCGTCCTTTGATTTCGATGGCGGCTTGAACGCGAAGCGCGGAACGTAAGCCCCTTCGGGCAGCGTGATGACTACGTCGTCATCGCATCCCTCCCTGGAATAATACGCCGCCAGCTTTGTTCGCAGCCGATTCGCTGCTGAGCGCACCGAGGAGTTTCTTTGAGGATCGAAACTGGCTTGGCCAAAAAGTTCGGTGCCGATCACCAGTTCCTTAAGTTCGGCTCCCTTCCCGAGCAGCGCTTGCCTCACGACGAAGGCGAGAAAGGTCTTGGAGCGTTCTGAAGTGGAGAACGTCTCGCTGGTCAAAATCCTGGCGACTTGGGCTTCAACGGCATCGCGGGCCGGCAGATTTGCGGCGGGAGCTTTCTCAGCGTTGGTCATTGCTCAGCTCTACGCGAGCACGAAGAAAGCTGAGTCTAACACCAATCCTGGGAGGAAGCTAGCGGCAAAGTCGTAGAACTAATTCTGCCTCGCGGAACCGTTGCGTAACCCCACAAACCTAGCTGAAGGGTCCGCCCAGCCCTATAGTGGACCGACAGCCTGCCCACTTGCCTGGAAACTGTACTGGCAGGCTCAGGATTCTGAAGCAAGAGGAGCTGTCTCATGCGATTGCTGATTTCCGGAAGCTTAGGCTTGGTGGTGCTGGCGATTGTGGGGATCGCCGCCCGCTCGGATGGATCGACACTCTATGCCGTCCCGCCCGGCCTTACGCCCGGCGAGACCTACAGGCTGGTGTTTATCACTGACGGGGTATACACGTCCACCGATTACAGTATTGCCGACTACAACAGCGAGGTCAACGCGGAGGCCAACGCCGTAGGATCGCTGGCAGCATTGAACACAACCTGGACGGTTATTGGTTCGACACCAACCGTAAACGCGATCGACAATATCGGACAGGACCCAGGCGTTCCGATCTACAACACGGCTGGCCTGCTGGTGGCAAACGACGCTACGACCAATTCGGGAGGCCTATTTTCAGGGAGTATATTCACCCCTATCGAATATGACGAAAATGGCAACCTTCACGCCGTGTTCGTCTTCACTGGGACGAACGCAAACGGCGTGGTGTCCTACGCCCCCTTAGGCCCGGGATTCGGGTGTTGCAGTTACGGAGCTTTACTTGGGATCCCCAGCCATACTGACTCTCAATGGGTGCAGTACACAGTCGGAAGCTCCGGGTGCACCAGTTGCTCCAATTCGCTCTATGCGATTTCCGGGATACTCACAGTCCCAACGCCCGAACCATCAACAGGCGCCATGGCGTTCCTGGGCGGCGTAATCCTGCTTTTCGCGATGAGGCGGGAGCAACTAAGCCGCCCGTCCGTCCGGGGGCTGGCTCTTGAGTGCCGCAGACTGGTCTTCGAGAAACACAACATCCGGAGGCCGCTGGCTCCAGGGGCGGCGCGGCGCGCGGTGATTCAAATCAAAACCATGCGAAATCCTGTTTAGGCGCGTCAAGACGACGCTCGATGAAAAGGATGGCCCATATGAAGGTCCGTTGCTCGCCCACCCTGGCGAAAATGGCCGTAAACTTCATCGCTTTCGCGCTGCTGCTTTCTCGCCTGAGCTGGGCTACCGAAGCGTCGTGCGGCACAACGATGGCGCTGTCCAACATCGGCACCGGCACGGGAAACGGCTGTTATACCGTCGATCAGACCTTCAGCAATCTGGTGGTTGCAAACAATGGGTCCTCAGGCGCACCGGTACAGTCCACGAGTACAGTCGCCATCGCCGGATCCAGCACTTGGGTCTCAGACGCAGCGCCATGGATCAACACAACAACGTTTTCCGGAAACACAGGGGCCAATAGCGATACTGCCGCTCCCTGGACGTTCACAGGAAGCGGGGTCGGGACGTACCTCTACGGCGCCATCGCGGTTCTCACCGATAGCGCCGAGTCCTATTTCTCTCCGCCCGGGTATCCCACTCCGCCTTCCGGGGCGTCGCTTCTCATCGCGAACCTGAGCCTGAGCGCCATAGCTTCAACTGGCTTGGACAGCAGCGATGCAATCATCGTTGGCCTGGATTTCTGCATCGGCGCTGCGGCGTGCACATTGACCGGCCCTACCGCTAATGGGATATCTCTCCAAGAGCTTTTCCAAGGCAGTAACCTCACGACTCCCAGTTCCTATCGCTGCGGCTACTATTCGACGAGTGCCAACGCGGGCGCTACTTGTAGCACCGTTGGGTCCAGCGTGAATCCGATTACCGTGAGCTTGAATAATCCAGCCCCGACGCTGTCTGCAGTTGAGTATTACTACTTGGTGACGGCTGGCGCTAGCGCAACCACAGACAGCCTGACCAGCTTCTCGATCAACTATGGGAACGAGGAGGTGACGCCCGAGCCCTCCAGCTTCCCCCTGCTAGGGGCAGCCCTTGTAGTCCTCAGCATGCTGAAACGCACGAAGCGGAAACGGGAATGCCGGGAAGGAAACGAGGGTCATCCGTGAGCGGTAAAGTCCCACGATCTGAGGAGACCATACAAGCGCGATACCGTTGGGAATCATCCCATTTTATTGGCGGTGCGGGCCAGAATCAGGCGTGAGCGGAGGCGATCACCCTAATTAAAGCGGCGTCCCCGGGCTGGCTCCTTCGCGTTCGCGGCTGGCGCAATCCTGATTTGCTGATCCGGCCTGTGTTTATTGATGGAAGGCCGGCATACCGCTGGCGTTCGCGCTTCCGCCGCACCTAGGCATTGGATTCGCGCACTGCTCAAATCCCCAAGTGTGTTAAAACTCGTTAAGTTATTATTTAACAGAGGCTTACATTCCATTAATGGGAACCTCTCGCGTTTTTAGGCTTCCCAGGCGCGGAATCGGGTGATACACTAGAGGTGGCGTTTGATTGTCCCGCAAGCCTTGGCTTATGCTGTGTCCGCCTCCGTTTGTTGCCGCATTCAACCCGTAAGGAGAGGAAACCTTGAAGAATATTTTCGTTGGGAATTTGGATTTTGGCGCGACGGAAGATACGGTTCGGCAGTTATTTGAAGCGTACGGAGCCGTGGAGCGCGTGAGCCTGATGACGGACCGGGAAACAGGCCGTTCACGGGGATTTGCATTCGTCGAAATGACGGATACGGAAGAAGCGGATCGGGCGATCGCGGCTTTGAATGGCGCCAATGTGGGCGGACGGGCGTTGAACGTGAATGAAGCGCGGCCGAAGCCTTCGGGCGGCGGCGGCGGTTCTGGCGGCGGTGGTGGTCGTGGACCCGGTGGTGGTGGCGGTCGTGGACCCGGCGGCGGCGGACCTCGCCAGCGCCGCGAACCTCGCTGGTAGGGTTCCGCATCTAAGTAGGCAAGAGTTCTAAAATCCATGCGGCCGGTCTCCCAAGGGCCGGCCGAAGAAATCAGGGAAACGTATGGCTGGACGTTCGCATTCAACTTTCAAGAAGCGCCAGAAGGAACTGGCCCGCGTTGAAAAGCAACGCGACAAAGCAGAAAAGCGTTTGCAATCGGGTACAAAGGAAAAAACCGGCGGCCCGGAAATCATGTCCCTGGAAGAAGCGGCTGCGCTGCGGTTCCAGGACACTCCCATTGAAGACACGATCATCGAAAACGTGTAAGCAAGTGATCTGCAATTTAACTCATGGGGCCGCGCGCTTGGGCCTGAACCTTCCCTCCTGATCCGGCGCGCGGTTACTCAATCTTTCGCAGCCGCAGTTTTCTTCTTTCCATTCATTTCTTCCCACCAAAGCTGACGTTCATATTGGAGCAGAGCCTCGCTCACCAGGTCGTCTACTTTGCGTTTTTGCGATTTGGCCAATTTTTCCAGGCGGACGAGCATCTCCGATGGAAGCACAACGGAAAGGGTGCGGGTGGGCATTTGCGGTCTCTCGGGGATTTCGGGCGGAGGAGTTCCCGCCAAGTGAATTAGTGTATCACGGGCAGTGGTAGCTCGCTCAGCGCGCCGAATAAAGAATCGGCTGTCACGAGGGGCCATCAATTTTGGTG
>Ga0209698_10000391_pt1 | contig 49662 bp, 41 predicted proteins | sample LitLauG_LLR_2012_FD_187203 | JGI IMG/M metagenome (GOLD analysis project Ga0209698, IMG submission 187203) | Freshwater sediment microbial communities from Pennsylvania, USA - Little Laurel Run_MetaG_LLR_2012 (SPAdes) (version 2) | ecosystem: Environmental > Aquatic > Freshwater > Creek >...
GGGATGCAAACGACCCGTCCTTGGCACGGCCCGCTCCACCACATCGGCCAGATGTAGTGTGCTCCGTATGGGCCGTGCCCGGACGATTGCTCTGGCTACTTTCCGCGCCCTCCTTTCGTCGCCTAACTGAAAAATCAGATCGGCGAGTGTTATTTCGTCGGTTTGATTGACGAGATCGGCCGCTGTCGTGCCCATGGTTTGATCCATGCGCATGTCCAATTGCCCATCCGCCATGAACGAAAAGCCCCGCTCCGGCGCCGTGAGCTGATACCGGCTCACCCCCAGGTCCGCCAGGAGCCCGTCCACTTTCTCGTATCCGGCCTGCGATACGGCTTCGGCAAGCGTGCCAAACGTGCCGTAGTGGTAACAGATTCTTTGCGCCCACCGCTCGGTGTTCCGGCGCGCCATCTCGAGCGATTTCATGTCGCGGTCGCTCGCGATCACGTAACCCGTGGTCAGCCGCGCGGCAATCAGAGCCGTGTGTCCGCCCAGCCCCGTGGTGGCATCGAGATAAATTCCTTCGGGCCGGATCGCCAGCAGCTGGATGGCTTCCTCCGGCATGACGCTGATGTGCATAGATCAGCATTTCAGGCCCGCCGCCCGCAACTTGGCCAGATCCTGCTCGGGCGATTGTTTGGACTGTTCCTGCTTTTCTTTGAACATCGCTTCGCTCAGGACCTCGAGGTGGCCGTTGCGCGCCCACAGCTTCAAGGGCTGGTCTTCCAACCCGAGCGCCTTCCGCAGTTCCTGCGAGAACAGAATTCGCCCCTGGGCGTCGGGTTCGGCTTCCGACCCCAATTCCGCAGCCACGAATGCCACATTGAGCGCCGCCTGCGGATCCTCGTGATAGTTGTCCAGGAAGCTTTCCACCTCCCGCCATTTGTAAAGCGGGTAGACGGCGGCCGTCTTCCGGTCTAAACTCGTCAGGTAGAGTTTCTGTTCCTGGAGGGACCGAAAGTGGTTATGGAAATCCGCCGGCAATTTGAGCCTCCCCTTTTCATCGAGGCGTCCCGAGTACATTCCTCGGGGTAGCTCGCGCATGACCGGTATTGGCGCCTGATTTTGGTCCACTTTAGCCCACTGGGTATCCCTTTTAGGCCACCCTATACATAGTGTCACGTCTCGGCCACATTTTGCAAGAGATTTTTCCAGGATCTTACTGATGCAGATGGGGTTATGCGCTAGCGAAGGCGGGTACAACCAGTTCGACACTGATTGCGCTACATACTATATATAGACACACTAGCGAAGATAAAGAGAAGATGCAAAAAAAAGGGCAGGCTCCTCGGCCTGCCCGGTTACACGGCCATTCCTGGCTATGTCGCTGGTTACTGGATCGGGATTTTGCTGCCGTTGCTGAACTGGGTTGGGCTGCCGTCGGCGGGGTTGATAGCCACCGAAAGCACGATGTCGTTGCCAGTGGGCGTGTTCGGATCCACCTGGAAAGCCACTTCGTAGACACCAATCTGCGTCGGAGCCAAGCGGGCCGAAACCACGCGGGCGCCGCTGTTGTTTACGCCGACGATCACCTGGCCCAGCACCATCGCATCGGTTCCGGGGTACGGGTAGGAATTGGTCCCCGCGACCGGCGCCGTGGGCCCGAGTCCGGTGACATAAACGCGAATCACTTCCCCCCCCCCGGTACGCCGCGCCGGGTTTTCCAGGCTCACAAAGCTCCCATCAGCACGCGTCATCACCGCGCGGGCCTTGCCGTCCGACATGGGTGCCTCAAAGATCCCCGGGCTGGCCGGTTGGATGCCGACGGCCACCGTAGAGGTACCGCCGGCGGCATTCACCACCACCGGAACGGCGGGGCCAGCGCTGACTTCGCAGGGTACCTGAACCGTCACCTGCTCCTGCCCGCCGCTATTGGATATCCGTTGGACCGGCGCGCCTACATTATTGAAGGTCACACTGGTAGGACCCAACGTGAGGGGCAGACTGCCGATCTGATTGGGTGGATCGATCGTACCCTTCACGCCCGGCGCGATACCTGCTGCGACAATCGTCACCAGACTGCAGGGGGACATGGAACCCTGTTTCAAACCCGCGGCATTGAAGAAGCTGTTGGTGGTCAAACTGGGCCCAACCGGGATCGTGGTTTCCGAAAACGTCACCACCTGCCCCCCGGCGGAGGCCGTAACCGTGACGGCGCCGATGGTGGCCCCGGCGGTGAGGGTCACCTGGGCTTTACCCGAACTGTCGGTGTTCACCGTGCTTGAACTGCTTCCGCCGATATTTGCCGGGCCGCTTACGGTGAAGCTCACGGGATAGTTGTTGGCGGGGCCCGCCGCCGTGTTTACCTGCACCGCCAACGGTTGCGTGAAGTTGGTGCCGATGATCGCACTCTGGCCGTCGCCGCCGGGGAGTTTCTGCACGCCGGTGACGGTGATATTAATCACGACCGTAATCGCGAAGGTTGTAGAGATGTTGCTGTTGGCGCCTGTCAAAGCCGCGGTGACCGTCACCTGGCCCGCCGACGCCGAACTCGAGAGCGTGACGCTAGTCTGGGCCAAGCCCTGCCCATCGGATGTACTCGTGATCGGAAGAAACGTGGCCGCACCGGCGGGAGAAGCGGTCCAGGTAACGGCCACGCCGGGTATCGGGCTAGCGCCGGTGGCATCGGTTACCCGCGCGACGAGCGGGCTCGACAGGGACTGGCCGGGATTTCCGCTCTGCCCGTTGCCGCTGGCGGGCGAGATCGCGCCAACCGTGGGCGTCGTGACCGAGATGGGAATGTAGCCCCCGATCTGTTGATACCCAACCGGCAGGGTCGGTTGGTTGGCGGGCGTGGCATCCACGACTCCACCGACCAGCACGGTAACATTCCCTTGCCCTGTGATGGGGCCAAACTGCGGCGTGCACACGGCATTGCCGCTGTCATCCGTCAGGACGGATCCGGGGTCGGCGCCTGGGCCAGTCACGCAGTTCGCAGTGGCGCCCACGGAAGGATCATTGGAGTTCGTCAGACGCACCGAAACGTGCTGAACGGGCTTACCGAAGGCATCCACGTGGACCTGGACCGTAGTGCTTCCCAAGCCGCCTGCGTTGCCGGTCAGAACGGTTCCCGACGGCGGGCCGTCAAGTCTCGCCAGAACGAACTGGGTGAGATGGTTAACGGCATCGGTCAAAGCCTGAGTCTCCGTGAAGGTCACTGCTGCGCTGTCCGCAGCAGCGGTTACCGTAGTCTGCAAGAACGATTGGAGACCGGATCCGGGCAGCGATCCTTGCGTGACGGTGTTGTAGGTAATCCCGTTTGTGTCGGTCTGCGTGGTGGGGCCGAAATTGAGCGTAGCCACTTGGCCGCTGGAAGACGTAACCACCCAATTGACGACCTTGTTCGGAATGGGTAGGCCGCCCGCACCCGTAACCTTCACGACCATGGGCAGGAAAAATGGCAAATGCGAATTAACGCAGGTTGGGCACTGGATCTGCCCATTACCGGATAAAATCGTGATGCTCTGAGCCGTCTGCGAAGACGCTACGGGTGCGCAAACCATCCCCACAAGCAATACCGCAAAGAGGGTATAACGAAGTCTGTCCAAGACTACCTCCTCGTTCAAATTAATGAACATGGTTGGAATTCTGAAGGACGCGGCGAGAATATCAGTTTATCACCGAATCGTAGCATTCCACCAGCTTCGACCAAAAAAAAAGGGGAGAGCCGAAGCTCCCCCCTTTGAAGTGACTCTACTGATTCAAGTTAGTGGGCGATGTTCTCGCCGGAACCGGATGGAGCCTTGCTCAGCGGGTCGGGGTTCCGACCGCCGGTCGAGTTCGGATCCGGAATCACCAGCGCCAGATAGCCCATCGCCAGCCTTTGCGCGCCGAGATCGCTGACGAACGCAAAGCCGTGAGCATACTGGAATTGGCAAATCGCAATCATGTAGCCCTGGAAGTTCGGCACCGTCGTCGAAGCCAGTGTGGTATACACTGTGCCACTGGCGATGTTGCCGGAACTCGTGGCCGCGGGTGAACTCGGTCCGGAGTACCAGTTCAGTTGGCACGAACCGGCCTGAGCCCCAGTGCCGAATGGATCGGTCGAGGTATTCGCGATGGCCAGACCGGTATCGAAACCAGCCTGGTTGGTCACGAACGGATACAACAGAATGGTCCGGCAGACGCTGACGGTTAGGATCGTCTTCGCCGCATTCGGATCCTGGATGAATCGCGGAACACCCAAAGAAGACGACGCTACCGCGCTGGCGCTGGCGGTGTAGGTCGGCGGACTCGGAGCAAAGCTCAGATTGACCGTACCACTGCCCGCGGGCGGCGAGTTCTGCGCCACATTGGCCGTGTAGGTAACGTAAACGCCGAATTGCAGGGTCTCGTTAGAATTGGGATTCGTGTTTACGACTTCCCAAGTCGCCGTGGCGCTGCCTGCGGTAACGGCCAACTCGGCAATCGCGAAGCCAACCGAGCTCGAGTATGTAGCTGCTAACGGGAAGCCGCCAGCGCCGGCGTTTTCTGCCGCCGTTTCACTTGTGACCAGCTCGGCATAGGTGCTGGTTGAAGTGCCGCCGACGGGGGATGGAGCGGTGACGCCTACCAGAGCTCCACTAGAGTTCGACACATTGGCGACGGAGACGAACAGGCGCATTCCCGCGGGAATGTTGTTGAAGGTCGCCTTTAGCCGTGTGCCCCAATCCGCTAACCCGGCGACATTGCCGTTGCCGGTGACGCTGGTTTGAATGAAGTTCGATTCGGAGTTGTACACCGTCCCAGGAATGTTCTGGCCCCCGCCGCTACCCTGGCCGGCATAGGCAGCCGAGCCGGTCGGGACCACCCTGGTCTTGAAGGCCGTACCGAAATTCTCTGAGAAGCTCAACAGGTTCACCAGGTATTTGGTCTGGCTGGTGCACTGCTGGAGAGCGGTGGCGCCGCTGGCGGACGTGGTCAAACCTTGCTGGACGAAGCCGACCGTTGGGGTCGCGTTCGTGATCGGCAGGGCTGCCGTGTTGCTGACCGCGATGGAAGCGATCACTGGGGTGGCCCCGGCTGCCGAGCCGCCGCTGAGCGCGGTGGCATTGGCGCGGATATTGGTGAAGCGGAATGTCCGGGTGACGCCAGTCGTAGCCGGCGGCAGTACCGGGACACCAAACCAAGTCACCGAGTTGCCACTGACAATCCCTTGAAACACGTTATAGCCGTTGGCTCCAGGGACTCCCGGGTTGGTCGCCACTTCGATGGGGGCGCCCACCGCAATGCCAGGGCTGCCCGCCACGCCGAGCGAGGCCACCGACTCGACCACTTCCGAGCAACCGGACAACGGTGTCGGGCAAATGGTCTGCGGAGCGCCCGGCCCCCAGAGGGTGCCCGCGCCAGTTGCAGGAATAATAGTGGAACCGGGCTCATCGATGATTAACAGCGCTTCCGAAGCGTTGTTCGATGCAAGCAACCGGCTGGTCACCTGTGTGTTCAAGAAAATCGTAACGTTGACAAGCGGAATTGCTGATCCAGCCGCAAAGGCCGGCCCGCCTGTACAGGTGATGGTAATGTCACCCGTGTTTTCCGTGTACCCTTCAGCACGGAGTTGGGGGGTCGCGGTGACGTTGGTGGAACACGTAAACTGCGTCTGGCCCCCTGTTCCCTGCGCACCGGCCAACCCCGCAAACAGGGCCAGGACGGCTAGCGCAGTAATCCATCTGCGAAAATCTACCATTTCCTTCTCCTTGTGAATTTCAAATTGAATCGGTCGAAGTTCTCTTTCAACCTGAGCCTCAAAAATCTTCAAGTCTCAACAAGCTGTTTCAGCCAACCTAGGGAACTTCTCCGTGTCGGGCGGAGAGTTGAAACTCCGAAAGCTGTTTAAGCGATCGGGCCTTACTGAAGTCTAAACCGGTGGCACATGTTCTTTGTTTTGTTATCTTCTGTGCTCACCTGGTGAAATGACAAAATTGCACACTACCAAAACGGGCGCGGTAATAGATATTCATAGCCGATTGCACGTCCGATGTCAAGGGGAATCCTCTCCTCCCCAATCGGATCGGTATGGCAACCAGCGCTACTCGAGCTTCACTCAAAGTTCGTCTGATTTAATCACGACCGCCCCCCCAAGTCAAGCAGTTTCACACCAAAATCTCTCATTTGGGCCTCACTGCAACGCAAACAGCACGGAATTGCTCGTTTGGTCTGCCTGCTTGAGCGTTAGGGCGGTCCCCAGTCCGGGTGGTGTAGCCGCCGGAATGATCGCGTTCACCTGGTACAATCCGGTATAGCCTGGGGTCAGGCCGGAAAATGCCGCCGGCACCTCGAGACCGTTCACAACAACTGTGACCGGACTCACAGTTACTGAATAGGGACCGCTCTTCGTCACGGCCCCCAGTCCCGTACAGTAAATCACCAGGGCCTTGCCGCGCGGCAGCGGGTTGGTTGGCCCGTTGAGACTGTTGTCCTGGTTCACCAGTGCGCCCATCGGCGGATTTCCTACGAGGAAGATCTCAGGCGCCACTGCCGAAACCGTCACCTGCTGCTCGGCGGAGCCGAATGCCGACTGGACCCGCAGCGTGTGAACTCCGGGAGCCAGCCCCATCGGCACCTCTGCGTTAATTTGAAACGCCGAGGTGTACAACAACTGCGCCACGGTCCCATCCATATCTACCGTGGTCGCCGCGCCGGCGCCCGAAAGGCCGGTTCCAAAAATCGACATAATCCCGCCGGGCGCGATCCCCGGGGTGTAGGTGGCGGCATTCACCACGGCGTTCGCAGGGAAGCTCACGTCCTGCGGCGCCAGCACCAGGTCAAGCTTCGGCCGGGTCGCCTTGTAGATGGCGGGCGCGCTGCCGGAGAGGTCGAAGCTGGACCCGCCAGCCGCCAGATCGATCAGCAACGCGTGGAACGGCTGGGGTGCGCCCACCCCAACCTGATAAACCGGCTGGCTGCCATCGCACACGCCGATGGTCGAAACCAGCGGCCCCTTGGCCGGCGTGCCGCCTGCGGAGTCGACCGAATCCAGCATGCTCCACTGTTGCCCGCATCCGCCCGCAGCCGATTCGGGACTCAACGTCAGACCGTTCATCACCTCCGCGGGCTGCGAAAGCGCAGCCAGCAGGAATCGCGTTGCCGCCGGGCTGCGTGGAACCAGCCGTGCAGCGCCCACCAGATCCGCTTTCCAATTTCTGCCGGACGCGGTAAAGCCCGTCAGGTAGTCCTGCAGGCTGGTGCGCGCGAACGCCGGGTTCGGATCCAGAATCGCGATCGATCCATCGGCCGCCACGCCGGTAGCTACCACGAAGTGGCCTCCCGCCACCGCGCGGTTCAGGGCGAGCCGTAGCGACACCAGCACCGGCCAACCTTGCGCCACCAGGTCGGCAATCGCCGGCGGCGCCGGGTTTTCGAGGCTGACATCCACACCGCCGGTGAATTCGGCCGCGCGCCACAGATTGACAATCTGCTCGCCCGAATCCGGATTCGACAAGAATCCATCGCAATGTTGGGCGCCCTGGGAATCGAGCGTGCAGTACGCCTTCAGAAATGCGTTGAGCGTGGCCGGATCGGCCGTGCCGTTGGGCGCGGGCAGATCGCCGCGATTCTGGTGATAGCGCAGAATCGAGGCCACCGCCGTAAGCAGCGCGCCCTTCTGCCCGATGGTGGCCGCTCCGTTGCCCAACGGCGCCGTGCCGGCCTGCTGCAAATTGGGGAAGTTGGACAAACCGGAAGCGGCCGACCGCACCGCGAACGTCACGCCATTCTGCGCCACCGCGGGAGCTTCCACGTCGACCAGGGTGATGCCTTCCCTCAAGGGCAAACGTACGAATGTCTCCGCCTGGCCGGTAGCGTCGGTCAACGCGCTGGCCGGGGCAACCTGCGCGCCCGTCGATGCCTGGAACGTCACCTTCGCGCCGGTCACGGGGTTTCCCGAGGAATCGAGCAGAACCACGCGCAGGGAAAGCGGCAAGAGAGCACCGGGTACGCCAGTCTGGCTGTCACCCTGCACCTTGGCGATCGGAATCCGGTTGTTGGCGAGGCCCCGAACCGTCAGCGTCCCGTCCGCCGTGGCCGTTCCCTTGGTATCGGCGGCGTGGATGGCTACAGTGGCACTGGCCGCATTCAGCGGGAAGAACAGGTCCCAACTGTAGGCCCCGGTGGCCGTGGTCACCAGGAAATCGGGCTGGCCGGTTACCGAGACGCGAAGCGTGCTGTTGTTCGCGAAACCGACGATCGCCAGCCGGGCGCTGCCGCCGGCGGTCAACGTCCCCGGAGACACGATCACCCCCGGTTTCTTGGGAGCGGCATTCTCCACCGCCGCGGCATCGCCCGTCGCGTAAGTAAAGTTGCCACCCTCGAAATTCTGCTGATGCAGGCCGCCGGTCACGAACTCATCGCTCACCGGAATCCCGAAGGCACCGCTCGCCCCGCCCAGGGCGTTGTAACGGGCCAGAATCAAGCCGCTCACCAGATAGGCTTGCCCTGCAAGCGGCCCGGCAGTAACGCCGTAGATCACGCCCTTGGCGAAGCTCTGCATGACTCCCGCGTTGGCCCCGAAGGTGGAGAAGACGTCCGGGTCCGAAACCGGGGCACCCGCCGCACCCAGGTCATAGCCCGCGAGCGCCCACTTGGAAAGCACCACGCCGGTCACCAGCCGCACCGGGCTGCCGCCGAGCGCCGCATGGTTTTCGAACACCTGCGTGCCGCCGGCGCTCTGGTCCGCAGTCGGATAGCCTAGCGCTCCTGCCGGACCACCCAAGGCCTGATACGCACTGAGCACCGCGCCTCCCAGCACGAAAGCCGTTCCCAGGCGATCCGATTGGGCCAGGAGATACGTGACCGGCGTGGCATCGGTCGATTGTACGGTCTGCACGTAGCCGTTCCCGACGCGCGCTGCCGGACTGGCCACCGGCACCTGTACCGAAATCTTGTTGCGGGTGAGCGCCGTCTGAAAAGCAAGCTGTACGGTCGCCGGCGCGCCGTCACCGATCTGGCAGCAGGGCGCAACGACATTGACGATCAGCTTCGGGCTGATCACTCCCTCGCTGGCTGCGGTCACTGTCGCTGACCCGCCGCCGATGGCCGTCACCACAGCCGTGAGATTGCTCGCCTTGATCTGGACCACGCGATTGTTAGTGGTGGTCCAAGAGACCAGACGGTCGGTCAGCGCCGCTCCCGTGGCCGTGGTGGGTAAAGCCGAAAGTGCCAGCGTCTGGCCCAGGTTCAACACCACCGGCTTTCCCGGGGTGACGCCCGTGCCGCTCAAAATTACCGCCGACACCGGCGGCCGCAACACCGGACCGCCGCCGCCCGGCGTGTACTGGATCGAGCCACCTTCGAAAGCCTGACGGTGGTCGCCGCTGGACAGCACGGTCTCCTCGCCGGTGGGAAGCCCAAGACTACCCGATGGTCCTCCGCCCGCAAGGTACAGACCGAGAATCGGCTGCAGAACGCTGAAGTTCACGCCCTTGTTGGGGCCCGATGTGACGCTGTAAATATTGCCGTTGACGAACGACTGAAAGGTGGCCGTGTTTCCGGCGGTAGCCGGGGCGATCACAGCGGCCGTAATCACCGTCTGGACATCGACAGGCTGTCCCAATCCGGTGATGCCGCCCAGCTTGGTCCACTCCGTGTAGAACAACCCGTTGATGGCGAAATCCTGGCCTGTGGCGAGGGCGGCGTGATACGCAAAGAGCACGTAGCTCTTGTCGAAGATGTCGTAGGTACAATAATTGGCTGGGTCGAACATGGGGCAGTTCAGGGTATCCGACGTCGGGTATCCAGCCGTAGTGGCGCCCACCGAGGTGTAGTACGTGTACAGGTCGCCCAGTAGTTGCACCACCGGCGCGTAGCCATCCGAAGTCGATGAAACGGTCGGGCTGATGGTCGCCAGCGCGAGCTTCGCCGAAGAGTTTTTGTCGGTAAACTCCTGGACATAACCCGCCGTACCCAACCTCTTGACAGCGCCGGCCGGAGGCACCAGCACCAGGTTGAAGAAGTTGTTGCGGTAGAAAGCGCTGATGAAGGCTGTCTGCAAGGCCGGCGTCGGCGCCCCGGTGCCCACATCAAGCGGCGGCGTTAACGTGATGGTCGCGCTCGCCGTCAGGTTGCTGCCATCGACCGTCTGCACGGTGACCTTGACACTTTGGGAGACCGAGATCAGGGCGGGCGCCGTGTACGTGTTGGCGGAAATTCCAGTGGTCGCATTCGCCACCGTGGTAGTAGGTCCGGGCGCCGCGCCGGCGACGCTGGGGCTGAAAGTCCAGACCACATTCGGGTCGGTAGTTCCCGACGAGCACTTCACCGCCGCCGAGAGGTTGGATGTCTGGCCGGGCAAGAGGCTGCTTGGATTGGCTCCGAGAGTCACGGTCTCACCACTGCAGGCGGCACGCAGGCTGTTGACAGTTAAACCAAGCAGCAGCAGCCCGAGGGGTATAAATAAGGACCGGTTTGGGCTCACGAATACCTGTATCTTAATACGTTCCAAACCCCAGCCCGGAATCCTAGTTGCGACGACGCGGGGGGATCGCAGGCGGCGGCTGCGGGGCTGCGACTAGTCCTGTCTGGTCTGGGACTAGTCCCAGGACCCGTTGACTCCGGGGTCTGGGTCTCGTATCTTTGGCAAGGGGAGGCTTTCCATGTCCAGAGTTCCGGCCTTTGTGCTCTTTGTGACGCTGCTGGCTGGCGCGCAGGCTCAGACCAAGAAGCGCGTGGCCGTGATGAATTTCGACTACGCCACCGTGCAGAGTGGCATCAGCGCCATATTCGGTTCCAATCAGGATATCGGGAAGGGCATCGCGGACATGCTGGTCGATCAACTCGTCCAGAACGGCACCTTCTCCGTGATCGAGCGGAAACAGCTCGATAAGATCCTGGCCGAGCAGAATTTTTCGAACAGCGACCGCGCCGACGCCAGCAGCGCCGCCAAGATCGGTAAGGTGTTGGGAGTCGGCGCCATCATCGTCGGCAGCATCACGCAGTTCGGCCGGGACGACAAAAACACCAACATCGGCGGTGGTGCTTTGGGCGGCGTGACCGGACGCTTCGGCATCGGCGGCGTGCGCAAAAGTAAATCCACCGCTGTGGTTCAGATCACCGCTCGCATGATCGACACCAGCACCGCCGAGATCCTTGCCAGCGCCACGTCGAAGAACGAAGCGTCGCGAGAAGGCACGGGACTCATCGGCGCCGGAGGCAGCTCGGCTGGCCTGGGCGCCGGTGGGCTCGATATGAGAAGCAGCAATTTCGCCCAGACCATCCTTGGCGAGGCCACTACCAAGACCGTCCAGGACCTGGCTAAGCAGTTGGAGTCCAAAGCCGGGTCGCTCCCGACCGTCACCGTCAGCGTGGAGGGACAAGTCGCGGATGCGTCGCCCGATGGCGTCCTGATCCTCAACGTCGGATCCAAGAGCGGCCTCAAGGTCGGCGACGTTCTGGCGGTCAAACACCCGGGCCGCGAGATCCGCGACCCAGCAACAGGCAAAGTGCTGCGCCGCATCGAGGACTCGCTGGGCACGGTAACGATTACCGAAGTGGAAGAGGGTTCTTCGACCGGCAAGTTCACCGGCGCCGGAACGGTCAAAGTCGGGGATACCGTCTCGAGCAGGAAATAGGAGGTCCCCATGGACTGGCAGGTCGGTTCGACCGTCGGCGATTACGAGGTAGTGGGCGTCCTGGGCGCGGGCGGCATGGGCAAGGTCTATAAGGTCCGAAATGTGATTTCGGACCGCATCGAAGCCCTGAAGGTGCTGCTTCCCGATCTGGCCAGCGAGCCGGAATTGGCCGACCGGTTTCTGCGCGAGATCAAAGTGCAAGCCAGCCTGGTGCATCCGAACATCGCCGCGCTGCACACGGCCCTGCACCTCGAAAACCAGCTCCTCATGCTGATGGAGTTCGTGGACGGCGTCTCGCTGGAACAGAAGCTCAAAGACGGCCCGCTGCCCGCCGCGCAAGCCGTCGACTACGTGATGCAGGTGCTGGCTGCGCTCGACTTCGCGCACGGCCACGGGGTGATCCATCGCGACATCAAACCGGCCAACATCATGCTCACGCCCGGTGGCGTGGTGAAACTGATGGATTTCGGCATCGCCAAGGCCGGCACGGACCGCAAGCTGACCATGACCGGCACCACCCTGGGCTCGCTGTACTACATGTCGCCCGAACAGATTCAGGGCGCGGTGACGCTGGACGCGCGCTCCGATCTCTACTCGGTGGGCGTCTCGCTGTACGAACTGGTCACCGGCAAGCGGCCGTTCGATGGCGACAGCCAGTTCGCGATCATGGCGGCCCACCTGGAGAAAACGCCCGTGCCGCCGGTGACGGTCGACCCGAAACTGCCGCAGGCGCTGAACGACATTATCCTGTTGTCGGTGGCGAAAGACCCGGGTGGGCGATTCCAGACCGCCGCTGCTTTTCGCAATGCGCTGAGCAATGTGGCGCCCGCGGTGCAGCCTGCCGCCAAGGCAGCGCATGTCACCACCGCCCCCGTCACGCCCCCGGCAGCCAAGGGCGACTTCCACCTGATCGAGCCAACCAAGCCCCCACAGCCGAAAAGCAAGCGCGGCCTCTGGATGGGCGTGGGCGCGGTGGCGGCCGTGCTGGCATTAGTGGCGGCCGTCCAGTTCGGACCCTGGAAGGGCACCAAGGCCGCGCCACAACAGCAAGCGCTCCCGCAAAAGCAGGAGACGGCGGTTCCCGCGCCTACGGTTTCCACTCCGGAGCCGGCGCCCGCGGCGCAGCCGACGCCGCCGCCGGAGGTGAGCGCACCGTCAATACCGACCACGCCTGTTAAGGAAGCACAGGCCAAGAGGCCTGTGCCACCACCCAAGCAGACGACAGCGCAGCAGCAGACACAAGCGGGAACATCCGTGCCACCTCCACCAGCGGCGGCTTTGCAGCCAGCGCCGCAGGTTCAGGCTCAGCAACCGCCGGCTCAGCAACCGCCGGCTCCGCAGACCCCGGCCCGGGCGCCGGCCGTGAGCCACGAGGAACTGCAGCAGGCGAGGGAGCAGCTCGCCATGCTCGGCGTCCGCGCCGCCGGCATTCGCACCAGCCTGCAGACGCTGCAGCGTTCCCAGGCAGCCAGCGGCCTGAACCTGCGCGGCGACATGCAGGAAGCTTCCAGCCTGATGACGACCTACCTGGAAGGCGCCAACGCAGCACTCAACGACGGCAATGCCGCCCAGGCGAAGAACTTCATGGACAAGGCCGAGCGCCAAGTCGAGAAGCTGGAGAAGTTTCTGAACCGCTAGTAGTTAAAATAGTCGGTTGGCAGACCTCGATCAAGCACGGGAATGGCTGGCCCAGGCGACCTCTGTCGCCGTCATGACCGGCGCCGGCATCTCCGCCGAAAGCGGCATCCCCACCTTCCGCGGCGCGGGCGGCCTCTGGAAGGAATTCAAGGCCGAAGACCTCGCCACGCCCGAAGCCTTTGCCAAGAACCCGCCGCTAGTCTGGGAGTGGTACAACTGGCGCCGGCAGCTGATCGCCAAAGCCGTGCCCAACCCGGCGCACAAGGCGCTGGTACAACTGGAGATTCGCAAGCGCGGCTTCACTCTGATCACGCAGAACGTCGACGGTCTGCACGATCTCGCCGGGAGCGGCAAGATTCTCAAACTGCACGGCGATATCTGGCGGCTGCGATGCACCGTCTGTGGCGCCAACTGGCCTAACCGCAAAACGCCGCTGCCGAAGATTCCGCCGCACTGCGCCTGCGGCGGCCTGGCTCGGCCAGGCGTAGTCTGGTTCGGCGAACCGCTGCCCGACGGCATGATGAAGGAGGCCGAGCACGCGGTGTCCGCGGCTCAAGTCTTCCTGGTGATTGGCACCTCGGCCAGCGTCTATCCGGCCGCCAGTCTGGTGCCGTACGCCAGGCAGGCTGGCGCCAAAGTGATCGAGATCAACACCGACGAAACCCCGTTTTCGGCGACAGTGGATTGCGCATTGCGCGGCCCGGCGGGAGAGTTGCTGCCGAAGCTCTGGTAGCTGCCCGGCGGCAGATCCAGTCGTGCCGGAGCGGAGCGGACAATATTGGCGGCGCCACCTTGTTCCGTTACCGGCCCCCGACGCACCAGAGAGCGCAGCCGGACCCGGTTTCCCGCATCACACGGAAAAGCCAAGAAGCGGAGGAAATCAGGTTGCAATCCAGTGCCAGAAGACGTCGCCGGTGGAATGCCGGCCGGGGGGTACCCGGCAGCCGCCAGGCATCGTTCTAGGAGTAGCGGTTTTGCTTCTGTCGCCAGCCCCAGGCTGGGCAGGCGCGATCTCCACGCCATTCACTTCACATCCCTTACGGACCGGGTGCAAGCGATTACTGCAATATTTTGGGGGACGCTACTACCAACGGCATCGGCTCCTCGGCGTCGTTTACGGCGGAGACGGCCACGACCGTCGTTCTCAATTCTCCTCAGGTCGATAGAAAACGCGAAACCAAAACGTTTACGACGCGTCTACAAGATCTTTGCTGTAGCGCAATGTTAGCCAACGGCTCTTGCTGTATCACCGTGGAAGTACTGTTCACTCCAGATCATTTCCGGGACTTTGGTCGACCGCACGATCCTTTCCCGCGTTCAGAAAGGTGACCTCATGAAAGAAACAAACGTCAAAATATGGGCGGGCGTGATTGCGCTGAGTCTTGCTTCGATCATTCCCGCCGCGGCCTCGCCCACGCTCACCGTGTTCCATGATTTCGTTGGTGGGAATGACGGGGACGATCCGAACTCTCTGATCCAGGCATCCGACGGCAATTTCTACGGCACCACCTACCTGGGCGTCGGCACTGTTTTCAAGGTCACGCCCGCCGGGCAGTTCACGACTGTGTTCATGCTACCTCCGCAAAACCCCAACCGCTATTTCTACGGCGACTTCTTCACGAGCGTGGTCGAAGGGCCCGATGGCCTTCTCTACGTCATAGCCAACGGGAGCAACAACAACCCGAACCCAATGGTCTTCAGGATCAGCAAGTCGGGCACGGGTTTCCAAGTGGTGCTGCAGGAGGCGCCATACAGTCTGTCGGTGGCCTCCGATGGCAACTTCTATGGGGTGGACGGCAACGGGATATTCCGGCTGAGCACCAGCGGCACTTACACGTTGCTGTCTGCAGCGGGCAGCGGCGGGTTCGTTCAGACCGGCATCAACAAGCAGGCAACGGACGGCAACTTCTACGGGAACTGCTACCCGGTCGCTAACGGCCCGCAGCATGTGTGCCGGGTGACCACCTCGGGTGCAGTGACCCCGATCTTTCAGTACCCCACCGGGTCCAATGCGCTATCCCCCGCGAACGGGCTTTTGACGCAAGGGCCAGATGGCTTCCTGTACGGTGTTGCAGTCGGCGGCACGGGCGGCACCGGCTTTCAGGTGATTTTTCGACTCAGCACGTCAGGCAGCTTTACGGAGCTTTATCAGACCAACGGCTGCACTCCGAAGACCGGGTGCAGCAAGGTGATGCAGGCATCGGATGGCAATCTGTGGGTAGCCAATCCGCCTGGGGATTCCGTCTATTCGATCACGACGGGCGGTGCGCTGCTGCAGACGGTCTCTTTCTCGTCGCAGCCGAATCGGTACGCTCATCCTCAGCTCCTGATTCAGGCATCCAGCGGCATCCTGTATGGAACGACGGGCGAACCAAATCCCGCCTATTATGACTTCGGTTCAGTTTTTTCGCTCGACGCGGGCCTGCCGCCGCCGCATTAGGGGTTCGGTACGCTCGCCGTCGCCGTGGTGTTTGCGGGCGATTCCACGATTTCTCAGTTTCAGGAGACGGCATGCGCGTCGCGCGCTTTCGCCACCTTGATCTTGGGCAATAGGATCAGGGCGGCGCCGTACAGCAGCAGGGAAAGGAACAGCGCGGGGTTGCGGTCCTGATGAAGATCGAAGACGATGAGGCGGTAGGCGCCGAGTAACATCGCCGGATAGGCGAGGCGGGCGAGTTCCAGTTTCTCCCAGCGCGAACCGGCCCACGCCAGTAGCAGGGCGGCCGCAGCCAGCACGCCAGTCCGCATCGTGGCGCAGTAGGCATGGCTGGCCGATTCGCCGAAGAGCGCGTGGTAGCCTGCCGTCAACGCGCCTACCACCGCTCCCGCGGCGAGCCAGCCCAGGATCCCGGCCAGCGCAAGGCGCAAGGCGTGGGATTCAACAGGAGATCGGCTGACCAGCAGGTAGCAGATGGCCGCCGGGAGGATCCCGAGCCACAAGGCCAGTTGGGCGGTCGAGAGGGACGCCGCGCCGAGCACGAATGCCGTTGCCCGCCCCAGCGCGCCGGAAGAAGCCAGCGCGAGCACCAGATAGATTGTGCCGTGTACCTGCAAGGTACGGCGGCCAAAGAAGCCGCCGCACCAGAGGCAGGAGACCGCCAGCAGGGACCATACGGCGGATGCGGTGACGCCGGAAAGCAGGATGCGGCTTCCCACCAGCGCCAGCAGGATTCCAAAAGTGGAGTAAGTATAAAAGTTGCGGCCGCGGAGGCCGCCGCGATCCAGCAGCAGGAACCCAATGCCATAACACGCGCCTGCGCACAACAGCGCCAGCACCGCCATGACGGGCGCAATGTACGGATGGGCGCCGGCCAGGCGCAGACCGCCGCCCACGGTGATGGCGAAGGCCACTGCGCATTGCACGGTTTCGAAGGCGGTGAAGGTGGTGCCCCGAAAGAGGGTGCGAAAACCGGTGCTGCACAGATAGACGGCGAGCAGTGCCACCTGGGCGGCCAGCAGCGCCGGGGGGGAGATGGGCGCCCAGGCTTCCGGCACGCCGCGTTCGTTGGTGACCAGCCAGGTCGCCAGCAGCACCGCCAGATCGGCGGCGGTGGCGGCTGACCAGCGCTCACTCAGCCTATGGTTGAGCGCCTCGACCGCAGCCGCGATGGTCAGCAAGACGAAGGTGAAGGGGATGGCGTCGTGCGTGGCCACCAGCAGGGCGGCGGAAACTCCCAACCCGGCCGGCGTGGCGAAAGCAGCCACAATCCGCAGGTCTTTCTTCCAGGACACCCCCAGGCCGAAAAGGGTGAAGACCAGCAGGATGCCGCCTGCGGTCCAGGAGGATACGGTCCGAAAACGGAGCGTGGCCTCCCATAACAGCGGCGCCAGAACCAGCACGGAAGTCAGGCTGTGCAGCGCCGTTTCCAGTTTCTTCGCGGCCGGGGTGCGGGCCGCCAGGACGAGCCAGAACATGGCGTACAGCAGACCGATGCCGACGCCGGCCCTGGGTGCGAACGTGCCGGATTCGGTGAGGGCGCGCAGCAGGTATGCGCCGGCCAAGCCGAGAAAAGCGCGGCCCAGGACCGGCAGAATCGTGGTGCTTTCCGGAAGGGCGCCCGCCTCCATGCCCTTCTGCCGCGACTCCGCCGCGACGCTCCGGGGAACCGGTGGGGCCATGCCCACGAAGCGTTCCAGGCAGGCCACGCGTTCCTGCAGGAGGCGGAGTTCCTCGACCAGCGCGTCGTGCTCGGGTTGCGACACGGCAACCTCCTCGGACTAGGCTCGGCCGGCCTCTTTTTCCGGCCACGGCGGAAGCAGTTTGACCAACACACCGAAGATGACAAACGGCAGCAGCATGAGTGCGACCGCGGTAAGCAGACCCTCGCGCGCCGCGAATTCCATCTTGTAGCTGGTATAGCCCAGAAAGCTTTTGGAAAACAGTTGGCCGCCGATCACGATGTTCCAGCGCATGGCGAAGATGCCGATGAGGGTGATGGAGCACGCCGAAAGATACAGGGTCCGCCGCGTGATGGCGGCGAACTTGAACAACTGGGGGGCGGCCAGCATGATCAGCGGCACCAGCGTCCCGACGATGATTTGCAGCACCACGTGAGACCACCAGAGGCGCGTGTGGACCATAAAGTCCAGGCTGCGGAAGGATTCGTCGGCCTCGTAGGTGCGGTGGATCAGGTCGAGCATTTCCAGGGTAAAGTCGATGACAAACGTGTAGAAGAGGTACTTCGCGATGGTGTCGAGACAGCGCATGTCGATCGCCATCTTCTTCACCTTCATGGCCGCCATGTACAGCAGCAGGACGGCGGCGATGCCCGAGACCATGGCCGAAAACAGGAAGACGATGGGCATGAGTGGCGTCGACCACCAGGGGTTGGCCTTGATGGAGCCGAAGATGAACCCGACGTAGCCGTGCAGCAGGAAGGCCGAAGGAACGCCGATCACAGTGACGGTGTAACCGACCTTGTCATCGATGATGCGCGAGCCCGGGCTGAGGTTGTCGGAGCCCAGGGTGAGCGCCTTGTAGATCATGCGCAGGAAACCGCGGGTGGTCTGCGACAAGCGGACGATATCGGCCCGGTAATCGAGCCAGATCTCCAGCAGCAGCACCACTGTGAGGTACCAAAGGTAGACGAAGCCGAACATGGCCATCGCCGAGGAGCGGTGCGGCGTGAGGTACATTTCGAGCGACCGCTCGGGATGGCCCAGGTGCAGTTGCAGCGGTAGCGGCGCCACCAGCAGAAAGGCCAAGGCGGTGAGCAGCGCCAGGCGGTACGTCGGCCGCACGGCTTCCACCTTGAACACGCGCTCGAGCGACGCCAGAATGAACGCTCCGGCCACCAGTCCGGTGATGTAGGGGTAGAGCACGATCAGCAGGCTCCACTGCAGTTCCACTTCGTTGGGATACATGAAACCGTCTACGCCGGGAATCATCGGGGCTCTCCTATCTCACCGAACCATCCAGGTCTTTGTAATAGACCTTGGCATGGGTGGCCATGTACGGCTTCAAGACTTCTACTTTGTTGGTGCGCAGGAATTCATGCACGGGGTCCTTTTGATTCTTGAAGTCCACCAGTTGCCGGGCGCCGGTGGGGCAATTCTCGCAGCAGGCCGTCGTCAGACCTTTGGTGATGCGGTGGTAACACAAACTGCATTTGTCCACCGTTTCTTTCTCGGGGTGCAGATAACGGCAGCCGTACGGGCAGGCCTGGACGCAGTAGCGGCAGCCCAGGCAGTAGGTTTCGTCCACCAGAACCGCGCCATCCGGGCTGACGAATGTGGCGCCCACCGGACAGACCTGCACGCACGGCGAGTCGGCGCATTGGTTGCACAACTTGGGCACGAAGAAGCTTTTCAGTTCGGGGTGAACCGAGGGGGGAAAGCCGTCCATGGCGCCATTGGGCGATTCCACGTGCGGGTTGGGGTTGCCTTCGCTGACCTCGTACCGCTCCACCCAGGTGCGGAAGTAGCCACTCGGCACCTTGTTTTCGGTCGAGCAGGCGCGAACGCAGTTGCCGCAGCCGATGCACTTATCGATGTCGATGATCATGCCCCACCAGTGGTCGGCCATGCGGTAGGTCTCGCTGGGAGGCGCGGCGCCGGTGATCTGCTCCAGGGTGGCGCCCACCGAGGCGAGTATGAGCAGTTTACCTCCCGCGCTAAACAGGTCTCGGCGGCTGATCTCCATATCTGACATTCCCCTCAGAGTTTCGGATTGTGCGGCTGATGGCAGTCCTTGCAGACCATGCCGCTGGAATGCTCGGCGGTGACCACCTGCGGGAACCACTTGGGCTTTGCCGGATCCTTCTCGTGGCACCGCCGGCAGAGGTTCGCCACATCCGGCAGTTTGGGCGTCAACGAACTGGGGTCGTCCGCATGCTTGGCCAGCGCGCCGTGACAGGCCTCGCAAGCCACGTGGGCGTGCTTGCCGGCGGCGCGCGCGGTGGCTTCCTCGTCGTGGCACAGGACGCATTCCTGCTGGCCGGCATAGGAAACCGGCTTCTGGCGGATCATGTCGAGAGCGCCGGCGCGGTAGTGGCCATACTGGCCAAATCCCTTGGGGACTACGGCGCTGCGAATCGCCATGAAGAGCCCAAGGCCCGCCAGCAGCACTATTGCGGGGCGTATCAAGTGTCCGGAATCCCTGAGGATACGGTGCATGCAATCCCTTTTCGGGAAGGAGTTTGCACGATCATAACCAAAAGGCCTGTATCTCTTAAAATGACACAAAAGCAGCAGTTATCGTTGAGATTTGCCACGGATTCGCTCCGATTCCGCGGCCAGACTGGGCCAAATCACCCAATCAGGGGAGCGTGGCTCAGCAAGTTTTTCAGCCGGATTTCGACCCGCTCTTCTGCGGTACTCTGGAGAGAATGCAAACGGGCGATGGGTTGCTCGACCTCCAGGGTCTCCAAACGTCACTTTTCTTCGAAAGCCCGGGGGAGATCTACGCGCGCGTGTTTCGGGAACTGAAGCCGCGCACCGCGCTGCCCGAGTTGCACGTCGAGTTTTGCCCGTTTGCCAATGCCAACTGCTTCATCAAACTCGAGGGCGGGCGGCTGGCAGTGCGGATGTCGGATCTGTTCGCCGGCGCCCCGGCACCCGTAATGGAAGCCCTGGCGCATATTCTATTAGGGAAACTCTATCGCAAGCCCGTCGCGGCAATTCATTCCCACCGCTACCGTTTATATTTGAATCGGCGGGATATGCGCCGCCAGGCGCATTTGGTGCGCCAGATTCGCGGCCGGAAATTTGTTTCGGGACCGGCCGGCGAGCACCGCAATCTGGAAGAGGTTTTCGAACAACTGAACCGGCGTTTCTTCGAAGGCTTGATGGGGCGCCCCCAATTAGGCTGGAGCAGAACCAAATCGAAGAATATGCTGGGCCATTACGACCCTTCGCACAATGCCATCATTATCAGCCGGATTTTCGATCAGGAACACGTTCCAGCGCTCGCGCTTGAATACGTAATGTTCCATGAAATGTTACACTTACGCTACCCCGTAGACCACAGCGGGCGGCGCCGTAGAGTACACACGCGGGAATTTCGCGCGGAAGAACAGAAATTTCCCCGGTTGAAGGAAGTCAAGGCTATATTGAAAACGCTGTAAGGCGGGATGCCAATTTTACTCGCAGGGCCGCGATTTACGCCCACATGGGCTCGGCCATGGGAACTAAGGTCTGCAATTCCATTCGCATCGCGTCAAAAAGCCGCACCAGGCTCACGCCATCGACGGTGCAAATTCCCCATCGATAGAGCCACAACCGGGCGTGAACCGTCACCAATCCGCAGGCGAACATCAATTGATGGTGAACCAGAACGGAGGCCAGATCCGGCCGGTCCATCCCGGAATGCAGCATCACCAGCTTTAATGCGGTGCAGACGCGCGTAAAATCGGCGGTGAGACACTGCAGATAGCCCCGAAAAACCCGGCAACGCTGTACCCGGAAATGCTCCGCCATCGCTGGGCGAAAGCCCGGTTGGGAACGCAGGAATTCCAAGTCCGCCCTGACCAGCAGGCGCATCATGGGCCGGTAGTGTTCCACCGAAAGAGCTTCGATCCACTCGGCGGTTACCGGAAGGCAGTTACCGGAGGCGCCCAGTTTGCGGAAGAGCAGCCCCACCACCAACAGCATCCCAGCACATGTGACGAGCGCGGCGATCAGCACGGAATTCATCGATTTGTTTCCCTCTGAGCGGCAAATTCAGTCTACGGCCGGATGGATTAAAATGCAATGGTAATGCCGGTAATGTCGGTACTGATTTAAGTCAATTCAGTCTTAATTGCCGGCAGGATTTCTTTCGAGGGTCGCAGAAGCGTGCGATTGAGGGCATCCAGGTGAGCCAGAATCCGCTGCTCGTCGCTAAGTCCGACCCGGGCCATCGGCGCCGGCACCGATTCACCCTTGGGGCTTAATAGAAGTAGCCAGGCGATGAGGCATCCGGAGGAAGTGGCCATCAACAGGACGTCCACTTCGTCTTTCATCCGCAGACCGAACAGGCTGCGCATGAGAACCACCAGGGTGTTGCTAAGAAAATAGACGGAATAAATCGCGGCGTGAACTTTGACGTTGCGCGACAGAGGGACGCGAAAAACCACCAAAAACACTAGAATCAATAGAATAAAGATTGCCAGGCTGAGGTCGATCCCGCGCTCGGCAGCCATGAAATAGCCCAGGATCCGCGATCGCTGGGGCGTGTGCGGGGTGATCTTGGGGATCAGGCTGAGGGCGGAAACGGATATGGCAACACCTACTCCGACGTACATGAATCTCCGCCCTAACGTATAGATTCCACGGTATCTTTCCAGAACCAGCCGATACAGCTCCAAGACCAGGAGCACGTAGAAGATCCAGACTATGGCCCCCGTTGCCATCCACCAGACCAGGTAAGTATTTGATTTGGGATCGATAAAGAACGCCCAGGCTGCGTTCGGGATGCGGAAAACCACGTAGGCGAAAAACACCCGGTAACGCTGCGAAAGCCCGTTCTTATAGAGTCTCGCGGCGGTTAAAGCCGATCCAAGGAGGGATACGACCTTCAAAAAAGAAACCACCGCGACACTGAGCATTGAATGAGTCCAAGGACTCAAGTGTAACATTTGCGCTGGCGCGCTTGAACCGTTTCTGTTTCGTCAAGTCACCGGACCCACTGGCAGGGGTCGCACTGTGGGAAGGGATTGTCCACCTTATTGACGGTTCGCGCAGCCAGCATGGAAAGCGCCATGAACACTAGTACCATGAATTTCTTCATATTACTTATCCTTTTCCTATATTTCGAAGGTTGCTGGGTACTAGACTAGACGGGACCACCCTGTCATAGGGGGAATCGCCTAATAATTTTCCAATATTGGAACATACCCCAATCTACAGCATACGCTCGATCTCCAAAATTGGGTACTGGGGGGATCACCCGCACTACGAATATCTTGCTAGTGGCGGTACTATTGGAAGGCAGAGGGTCAGGCACGCTTGGCGGATTTCATCGCTAGAGTGGAACCGGTTCCCGGTCCGGCAGGGAACACCTGGGGCAGGATTCTGGCGCAGGTGCCGACGGTATTCGGGCGTCTGGCCTATTTGTCCCGGCTCTGCAATGCCGCCGGCATATACTCCCATCCTGCATTAAATCAATTGGTTAGCGGGATCGCTGCGGACCGCACCTTGCGCTACAGCCATCGTCGGGTGTTCAGCCAGTGGATCGGTTTCAACCTCGCCCAACAGAAGGCCGATTTGGAGCAATACCTGGCCACGTCGTCTCAGCCGGTGAACTTGGCTTTCTGCCGCGGCATAATCCCCCAAGCGGCTCATGAAGTGGAGCGTTTGCTGTATATTACAGATCTGGAGGCGGTGCTGGAGTCGCTGGGTCTCGAGCCTGGCGCCGCTTTTGCGAATCCAGATGCATAGCCACTCCGGCGACCTGGCCGATGACATCGGTATCGCTAATCTGGAAGATCGATGGCGGCGCGGGAGAGGCGGGGTGGTGCTCAACGATCAGGCGGTCTCCGCACAGGGCACACCAGCCGCAGGCGTATCCGCCGCGATGTTCCACAAAATAGATGGGCCTGTCGACCTCACTGGCCCATCCACCCGCAGCGATCTTGCGCTTGTTCTGGTCGATGAGAACCATCGAACCCGGCCGCAGGATGGGGTGCATCGACCAATCGTCGAGCCCGATAAAGCCATACCGGTGTTGGCGCATATCGGCAGTGTTGAGGAAATCCAGCCCCAGTTTTCCCCAGCCGCGGCCCAAATGGCCGAGAAACGTCGTCTGCGTGAGGTCGATCCCCTGCTCCAGCGCTTGCGGTAGGTTTGCGGCGGATTCCGGCTTGAAGTGAATCAGATGGGTCTCGTCCAGCCGGACCTGCAGAGAGTCGGAGACCATCTGCTCTGTGGGCACGCCGTACCAGCGGAGCACCTCCTGATAGTCGAGCCGGTAAACCACGGAAAGCGTGTAGATCCGGTAGATCGTCGGCACCGTCCGCTTATTCTCGATGTCAGCCAGCCGGCTGAGCGCAATCGCGAATTCATCACTCCTCCGCCGTTCCGCAATTTGCTGGCTGGCTCTTTCCACGTCGCGGTAAGTCAGCTTGAGCCGTTCACGAATCCGTTTCAGCTTCTCACCGGGCCGCTCCATGCTATGATCCTCGCTTGACTCAGCCGCGCTGACCCGGCCTCGGGAGTGGCGCCGGGTATTTGAATTGGGCTTTCCCAATCGTAAAACTCCGTCAAGAAAAATCCAAGGCTTTTGTTCTGATAACCGAACAGAGGAGAAAATGTCAACCAAAGTTATTGTGGGAATCTCGGGCGCCAGCGGTGCAATTTATGGAATTCGGCTGCTGGAACGGCTGCGCCGTCGGGAATCCGTCGAAATTCACCTTGTTTTATCGCGGTCGGGCGAGAAAACTCTATTCCTGGAGACTGGTAAAACCGCCGCCGACCTGAAGAAACTGGCCGATTTTTCGTATCCTTTTGAGGACATCTCGTGCCGCCTGGCCAGTGGTTCCTACCCCGCCGATAGCATGGTGATCGCCCCTTGTTCGATCCACACCATGTCGGCTATCGCCAATGGAATCAGTTCCAATCTGATGGTGAGGGCAGCCGACGTAACACTCAAGGAGCGGCGCCGCCTCATTCTCATGGTCCGCGAGAGCCCGCTGCACGTGGGCCATCTCAGAAATCTGACGGCGCTGGCGGAAATGGGCGCCATTATTGCCCCCCCGATCCCAGGTTTTTATCATAACCCCCAGACCGTTATGGAGATCGTCGACCACAGTGTCGACCGCGTGCTCGACCTGCTGGGCCTCCCGGATGCCACCGTTCGCCGATGGGAAGGAGGGTCCAGATGAGTAAGAAATCCGCGTCGCCCGCCAAAAAAATTCCAGCAGTATTTGCCTTCCAGGGCGAGCGCGGCGCGTTCAGCGAGGAGGCCTGCCGGAAACTGCTTGGACCCGCGGTGGCGGTCATGCCTTGTGTCCGCTTCGAAGAGCTCTTCCAGAATTTGAAAGCCGGCCGCGCCGCCGGAGCCATTGTTCCCATCGAAAACACGCTCGCCGGATCGGTCCACGAGAACTACGATCACCTGGTGAACTTTGAATTACCCATCGTAGCCGAGACCAGCGTGCGCATCGTGCATAACTTGATAGCTCCCCAGGGCGTGCCGTTCTCCCGCGTCAGGCGGGTCTTTTCCCACCCCGTGGCGCTGAACCAGTGCCTGGATTTCTTCGCGGACAACCCGCAAATCGAGCGCATTCCGTTTTACGATACCGCGGGCAGCGTCAAGATGGTGATCGGGGAGGGACTGACCGATGCCGCCGCCATCGCCTCCGCCGTAGCCGCCGAGATCTACGGCGCGCGGATTCTGCGCCGCTCCATCGAAAGCGACCGGCAGAATTTCACCCGGTTTTTCCTCTTGCGCACGCCCGCTTTCGCGCGCCGCCACCCCGTCCGGCCCGCCAGTCACGCGGCCTGGAAGACGTCCCTGGTTTTCACCACCAAGAACGTTCCCGGTGCCCTGTTCCGCGCGCTCAGCGTTTTTGCCTTGCGGGATCTGAGTCTCACCAAGATCGAATCGCGCCCGCTACGCGGTAAGCCCTGGGAGTATCTCTTTTACCTGGACTTTCTTGGACGCGTGGACTCCCCGAATGCGCGCAACGCGCTGAATCATCTGCGCGAGATTGCCGATTTCATGCGCGTGCTGGGCTGCTACCCGAAAGGGGCCTAGACTCACCCGGGGCGTAGGCGTCCTCGCTTGCGACCCCCGGGTCAACTGAAACCCGTGCCTCACAGTTACACTGAGGTAGCACCCCATGCCCGTTGAAGAAGAACAACTGAACCCACCGTCCGAAAACGAGCCGCCGCTGCTCGAAGAGCTTCCCGTGCTCACCGTCCGCGACACCGTGATTTACCCTGGAGCCCTGCTGCCCATCACCGTGGGAAGGCCCGCCTCGCTGGCGCTCGTGCAATCGCTGGGTGAGAACCGCATGCTCGCCGTGATCTCGCAACTCGACCCCCGCACCGAATCGCCCGGCCCGGGCGACCTCTACGAAGTGGGGACGGTGTGTGTCATGCACAAAGCCATCAAAGTCCCCAGAGACAACCTGCTGCTGTTTTGCGAGGGGGTTGCCCGTATCCGGACGCGCGAGTACACCGCCACCGAACCGTTTCTCAAGGCGCGCGTCGAACGCCTGCCCGACGTGGAACCGGATATGACCCCGGAAGTCGAGGCGCTGCGCCAGAACGTGCTGAGCCTGTTTCAGGAAATCGTTTCGGCCTCGCCCAACCTGTCTGACGACCTCACATCCACCGCCACCAACATCCCCGAGCCGGGACGCCTGGCGGACTTCGTCGCCGGTACCCTCCCTGCGCTGGGACACGTGGAGCGCCAGGCCTTGCTGGAACAACTCGACGGCAGGACGCGGCTGAATGAAATTCACCGCCAGCTCACCCGTGAGCTGGAACTGGTGGAGTTGCGCGGACGCATCCAGTCCCAGGTGCAGGGACAGCTTTCGCAAAACCAGCGCGAGTTCTATCTGCGTGAGCAGTTGAAAGCCATCCAAAAGGAACTGGGTGAGGGCGACGAACCGGGGCGCGATGTCGAGGACTTGCGCAAGAAACTGGAAGCCGCTGGCATGACCGAGGAAGTTCAGGCCGAAACCCTGCGCGAACTGAACCGCCTCTCACGCATGTCGCAAGCCTCGCCCGAATACAGCATGACCCGCACCTACCTGGAGTGGATGGCCAACCTGCCGTGGAGCGTCTCATCCGGCTCCCAGGTGGACGTCAAGCGCGCGGCCGAGATCCTGAACGAGGACCACTACGACCTGGAAAAAGTCAAGGAACGGATCCTGGATTACCTGGCCGTGCTGCAACTGCGGCCGGTGTTGAAGGGGCCGATCCTCTGCTTCGTGGGCCCGCCGGGTGTCGGCAAGACGTCCCTGGGCAAATCGATCGCGCGCGCGCTCGGCCGCAAATTCGCGCGCATCTCCATGGGCGGAATGCACGACGAGGCCGAGATCCGCGGCCACCGCCGCACCTATATCGGCGCCCTGCCGGGACAGATCATCCAGGCGTTGCGGCGGGCCGGCACCAACGACCCGGTTTTCATGCTGGACGAGGTCGACAAACTCGGGCACGACTTCCGCGGCGACCCGGCCTCGGCCCTGCTTGAGGTGCTCGACCCCGAGCAGAACTACACCTACCGCGATAATTACCTGGACGTGCCCTTCGACCTTTCGAAGGTCCTGTTCATCACCACGGCGAATGTGCTGGACCCGGTGCCGGATGCACTACGCGACCGCATGGAGATCATCCCGCTCGAAGGCTACACCGAGCAGGAGAAGGTCATCATCGCCTTCCGCTACCTGATTCCGCGCCAGACCACCGAGAATGGCCTGGCCCCGGATTCCGATATCCACTTCTCCGACGCCGCGGTGCGCTTCATCGCCCGCCGGTACACGCGCGAAGCCGGCGTGCGCAACCTGGAACGGCTGATCGGAACCTTGTGCCGCAAACAGGCGCGCCGGATCGCCGAGGGCATCCACGAGAAGATCGAGGTGACCGAAGAGGCAGTGGAGAAGGACCTGGGCGCGCCCCGCTTCCGCACCGATACCGAAGTGGCCGAACGCACGCGGCGTCCCGGAGTGGTGGTCGGCCTGGCATGGACGCCGGTGGGCGGCGACGTCCTCTTCATCGAAGCCGGTCGCATGCCGGGAGGCAACAAAGGCCTGATCATGACCGGACAATTGGGGGCGGTGATGCAGGAGTCCGTGCAGGCGGCGCTGACGTGGGTCCGTGGCAATGCGGTGAAGTACGGGATCGACCCGGAGTTGTTCAAGGCGAGCGACATCCACATCCATGTGCCGGCCGGCGCGACTCCGAAGGACGGCCCCTCGGCGGGCATCACGATGGCGACGGCGCTGGTGTCGATGCTGACCGACCGGCGCGTCCGCACCAACCTGGCGATGACCGGCGAGATCACGCTCACCGGCCAGGTGCTGCCCGTGGGCGGCATCAAGGAAAAGGTGCTGGCGGCCAAACGCAGCGGCGTGCGCGAGGTGATTCTCCCGTTCGAAAACGAGGTCAACGTCAAGGAAGATCTGAAGACCGAGCAGATCGACGACATCAAGTTCGATTTTGTGAAGTCGATGGAAGAGGTGGTGGAACTGGCGCTGGAGGCACGGGCGGAGAAACAGGTGTAGCCAATGCGCGCGAGTTATCGCGGCCACTTTAGGTGCCGGCGCAGAAAAGCAAAAGTGCCCACGCCGTGTATGGTGTGCGGACCGTTGAAAAACTCGATTTCGGTGCGGTCCGGAATGCCCAGCCGCGTGTAGAAGCGGCGCACTTTGGCGTACTCATAGGCCACCCATTCGTCCGGCGCTACGCCGTCTTCGTGGCCGCGCTCCACCATGAAGGGCCGGGGAGCCATGAGGTTCGCCAGGTCGGAATAGTTCACCACGTTGGCGAAGTCGAACTCCAGCATGTCGTATTCGTTGGTAACCATGTAACTGTAGCCCGAGTCCACACGCGTCGTCTTCCAGACCCACTCGTTGAAATCCGCCGAGCAGATCGAAAGGGCGTAGCCGTCCACGAGCGGAGGCACGCGCATGGCAGTCTTACCGCCGTAAGACAGCCCGTAGAAGCCGATGCGCTCGCGGTCCACGAAAGCCAAGCCGCCCAGCCACTCCAGCAAACGCTGGTGCTGCCCGAGAATGAACGAAAATAACGACAGCTTCAGTGGATGCCCCTGGCGTTGGATCAGGCGGAAACGATCCTCGCCGATGTAAGGATTCTGCGGCGCGAACGTCACGAATCCCTCCTCGGCCAGCCGCACTGCCAATCGATGGTAGTAGTGCGAGTCGATCTTCGGATCCGCCACCTCCCGCGCGTACCCCTCCAGGCCGTGCTGGCAGACCACTACGGGCCTCCGCTCACCGGGCTGGATATCCTTGGGCACCAGCAAAATCCCGTAGGCGAAGATGCCGGGCCAGACGTCCAGCATCACTTCGTAGCCGCGAAATTTCGGCTCGTCGTAAACCAGCCGCGTCTGCGCGTTGGCCGGCACGCTGGGATCGGGAAGCCGCCCGATCACCTCATCCCAAATGTAGTTGCGCAATGGCTGCGTGGTCTGCTTCCATGCCTCCGGCGACGACGAGTTGGCTTGCGACCAACGGGCCGCCCGCTTCAGGTCCGACCCGCGAACCAGAGCCTGCGTATGCGCGACGAGTTGATCGAATTGGCGGTGAAGCCGGATGGTCGGATCGAAATTCGTACGGACGTCCTTCACCGGCTCTCCCGGGGTGAGAGAGCCCGGCGCTCCCAGCGATCGCAGCAGCGCGGTCAACGCTTCCGTGGAACCGGGTGAACCGCGCCCATCGCCGCTCACCACGAGTTGAACATGGCCGGATGCGCTGGCTCGGGCTACTTCGCTGCGAATGGAATCGAGCGGCGGGGTAGTGATCCGCCCGGAGGGCGCGGCCCCCCGGCGTTCCGGCGTGCTGGCAGGCGGACCCGCCACCTCGGGGAAGCGGCTCGCCTCCACGATCAGGGCACGGGGCGCGATCATCCCGGCCAGGTCCGCGTCGCCGAATTCCTCGAGCAGCCCCCACACGTCGCGATAGATCGGCTCCCGCCACAGGTCCTGCCGCGATTGAAAATACCCGCTGACCATCGCGGCGCCGATCCGCGGATCGAGGCTCGTGGCATACAGAGCCACCAGACCCCCCTCGCCGTAGCCGGCGATCCCGATGGGGGCGGCGCCGCCGGCGTTCTCGTGCGTAAACCAGTCGACCGCCGCCAGCACCTTCTGCACTTCATAGCCAATGATGTGCCGGCCCGTCTCGTAGGCCATGCGGTAGATCCACTCGCGGTGGGTTTGATTGGTCATGCGCACGCCGGGGATGCCGGACCACGTGTCGCTGCGATCGATGAGCGTCGGCACCAGCACCTGGCAGCCGCTCTCCGCCAGCCGCCGCGCGAACTGCGCAGAAGGGTCAACGCCCGGCGCCAGTCCGGAGAGCATCTCCGGCGACCAGTCGGCATCGGGGATGGCCACGATTCTCGCCGTCGGCGTACCTTCGGGTTCGAGCAGCAGGCCTTCGGCGTCGACATCGTCGAACACCGGCCAGCGGACCGCATAGACGTGGTAGCCTTTCCCCCGGGCTACTTCAGCGGGGACGGCGGTGGTGGCCGTCAGTTCGGGAGCGGTGAATGGAACGCGGACATCTACGGCGCCAATGAGGCGGCGGAACCGCTCGCGGCGTGGAGCTACATCCGACCCCTGGAACTTCGCCCGCCGGTCCACCGAGGCTGCCGTCTCGCGCAGCAGGAATGTATGGATGGCGTCCACCATGCCGGCCGCGGGATCGCCTTGGTAGCCGAACGGCCTGCTGCCCGGCAAGATCGTCTGGGCGAGGGTGACCGGCATGGCCGCCGCCAGGGACAACAGCATTGCAGTCAAAATGCTGGCTCGATTCATCGTCCGGGCCTCCAGACACAGATAATACCCCAAGCGTCAGGGGCGTTATGACAAAGATCGTTCGTTCATTCCAGAACTCCTCTTGCTGCCCGGACGCTCAGCGCGGCTATCGCCATGCCATCGGAGAATTCGTAGATTGGTACTGCTCGGAGCCGCGATTGTCCTTCAGCAAGACGGTCGTCGCCCGTTACCGGATGCACCTGGAATCTCGCGGCCTTGCCCCAGGCACAATCAATCTCCGGCTCGGCGCCGTCCGTCGGCTGGCATACGAGGCTTCGGACCGCGGTCTCCTGAGCGCCGACTGAGGCCGAAGGCGTGCCTTACTTCGGCTGCGTGGGACGGATCGTATCTTTCACCGCTTTGGCAGGCCGGAACTTCACGGCCGTCTTGGCCGTCATCGCTTTGGCGGCCTTTTGATCGCTACGGGGCCGCGCCTTTTTGGATTGCGCCATTTCTTCATCCTCCCGAATCAGCGTAAGCCGATTTGAGAAATGATACACCAAAACGCCTGAGGTGCGTCAGAGGATCGCGGGTGGGGGCTCCAGTTTTGAACGCTCGCTGTGAATCGATACAAACAGGACGCGGCACGTTATCGCCGCAATAGCCAGCCGCCAGGGTTGAAGGTCATGATATAGGCCTCGCGTGTGAAGTCCTGCGTGAATGGTTGCGAGACGCCGTCCTCCAGAAACTTGCGGACCGCAGCCAGCGGGCCGGGACCAAATTCGGGAGCAGTGGGGACTCCGTCCATGTGGGTGTCCTCGACCACCAGGTAGCTGCCCGAGGTCACCATCGGCGCGTAGGCGTGCAGCTCATTCAACACGTGACCCATGGTGTGGTCGGAGTCGAGTGTCACCAGCACGTTCTTGCCCTTGGTCAGCTCCGCGATCTTCGACACGATTTGTGGGTCGGTCGAACTGCCCAGGAAAAATGTGACGTATTTCTTCCACAGCGGATGCTTCGCGGCGAGATTGGTCAGGTCTTGAATGTCTACCGTCAGCACGCGCGATTGCTCCAGCCCCGCGCCATTGAGCGTGTGCGCCCAGTACAGCGCGGAGCCGCCGCGCCACGTGCCGGTTTCCACGATGAAGTCGGGACGAGTCTCGTAAATGATCTGCTGCATCATCCACAGGTCCAGCGGATTCTTTTCGATCGGCACATTGAGGAAGAACATGTGCTGCCAGACCGGGATTTCGTGGAAGAGCTTCATCATCTCGTGCTGCTTCTCTGCCGGCACCAGCAGGTTGCGCTTGGCAAGCAGGTACCGGTAGCCCTGGCGGGCGCGTTCGGTTTCCTCCTCGCGGTCGAAACGGGCCGTGGGTGCGTGGGTCAGCATGACCCGCATCGCGATCACGCCCAGCTCGCGATTCTTCCCGTAGTCGCGCGCTGCTTTATCGAGCTCGAACTCGATCTCAGCGGGCTTCCCGGCGGTGAGCAGCACATCCGGCACCGCGCTCGAAAACTCGTGGCGACCCTCCTTGTCGTAGCGCTTGTGTCCGATCTCGGCGCCGTTGATCCGCGCCGTCAACACCACTGCGGGAATGGTGCGCGTGACCTCTACCGGCAGGTCGAATTCGAGCAGCAGCGAGGTCGCGTCTTTGCCCGGCGGCGGCACGATCGCCACCGCGAACTTGCGCGCCGTCCACCGCCAGCCGCCTTCAGATTCGTAGAAGCCGCGCAGCAGCACCGGCTGATACACTGGATCGCCGATGGCGATCTCGCTAGCTCCCAGACTGGTGCCGGCAGCGTCCAGGTGCAGCGCCGACTTGGGCTTGGTACGGCAGGCGGTTATGACAAGCAGCAGGGAAATAGTCAGTGCACGATGATTCATCGCGTCCTAGCATAACAATAGGCAGTGAGCATGAACCCTCCCTTTCAAGCCACGCCGCCATCCCGATCACGTTCCCGCACACGAGCAGCCCGAAACAGGGCCGCGCGCGGCTACGACATCGAAGTCCCGGCGCTGGCATGATAAAACGGATTTGGGAATAAGGAGGCCGTTCCATGGTGAATATCAGCCGCCGGGTCATGTTATCTTTGGCGCTGGGCGGGCCCGCGCTCCGCGCCGCCAATCCCAAACTGCGCATCGGCATCACCGATTGGAACCTGAAACTGTCCGCGAAGCCGGAGGCTATCCCCCTGGCCGCGCAGCTTGGTTTCGACGGAGTGCAAGTTTCGTGCGGGCGGCGCCTGGCGGACGACAAACTGCCGCTCGACCATCCCGGCGTGCTTGCGCAATACCGGCAAATGGCGGCGGACCAGCGCATTCCGATCGACGGCACCTGCGTGGACCGGCTGCACGACAACGGCCTGAAGAGCGACAAGCTGGCGGTGCGATGGATGTCGGATGCGATCCGCATCACCAAGGCGCTCGATACCAGAGTGCTGCTGGTTCCCTTCTTCGGCAAGTGGGGGCTGGGCACGCGCGAGGAAATGGATTACACCGCCGATGCGTTGCGCGAGCTTGGGCCGGAGGCCGAAAAGGCCGGCGTCATTTTGGGCCTGGAGGACACGATCTCCGCCGAAGACAACGTGCGCATCATGGAACGCTCGCGATCGAAAGCGGTGCTGGTCTATTACGACGTCGGCAATTCGACCAAAGCCGGATTCGACGTGGTGAAGGAGATCCGCTGGCTGGGCAAGGATCGCATCTGCCAGTTCCATCTGAAGGACAATCCGAATTACCTGGGTGAGGGCTCCATACCCTTCCCGGCAGTGATGGCGGCGATCCGGGACATCGGATTCTCGGGTTATGCGAACCTGGAAACCGACGCGCATCCCAATACCGATGTGGGGCCGGAAATGAAACGAAATCTCGAGTTCATCAGGAAGCTGGCTTAAGCCGTGACGAAACATCGACGATTTCTGCTGCTGGCGCTGCCGCTCGCCTTGGTCGCGCAACCCGCGCCAGATCTCGACCGCAAGCTGAGCGACAAGATATCCGCCGCGCTCCAAAAGGCGGGCGCTCCCAGCGTTTCCGTGGCGGTGGTGAAGGACGGGACGCTGGTGTTCGCCAAAGCATTCGGCAAGGCAAGCCTGTCTCCCGACCAGCCGGTGACTACGGAATCGCGCTACGGCGTGGGCTCCATCAGCAAGCAGTTCACCGCGGCGGCGCTCCTGCTGGCGCAGGAAGAGGGCCAGCTTACACTCGATGACAAAGTCGCCAGGTACTTTCCGTACCTGACGCGCGCCGGCAACATCAGCATCCGCCAGCTTCTCACCCACACGTCGGGCTTCGAGGACTTCGCGCCGCAGGACTATATCATTCCCGAATGGACGCATCCCACCGATGCGCAGACCCTGCTGGACCGGTGGGCGAAGAAACCGCTGAATTTCGAACCGGGCACCAGGTATCAGTACAGCAATACGGGATACGTGCTGGCGGCGGCCATCTTCGAGAAGGCATCGGGACAGCCGCTGGTCGGGTTCCTGCGGTCGAGGATCTTTCAACCGCTCGGTATGGCTTCGGCCGGCGATTGCTCGGAAAGCTCGCCCGCCGATGCGGCCGCTTACACGAAATTCGCGACTGGACCGCCGCGGCCGGTCGCGCGCGAGGCCAATGGCTGGTACCTCGGCGCAGGCGAGTTGTGCATGACGCCTTCCGATCTGGCCAGGTGGGACATGGCGTTTCTGCGGAAGCAGATCCTCTCGGCCAGGTCGTACGAGGAGTTCGTGCGCGAAGCCTGGCTGGCCAACGGGGACTCCACGCATTACGCGCTCGGATTGAGCATGGGTGAGTTCCACCATATCCCTACCGTCGCGCATAGCGGCGAAGTCTCGGGTTTCATTTCTTCGAACACGGTCTACCCGACTCGCGGCGGCGCCGTGGTGGTGCTCACCAACGAAGATGGCGTCAACCTGATCGGTCCCGTCACCTCGCAGGCTGCGACGATTGCCTTCCTGCCGGAGGAGCCGGAGGACTCGGAGCAGGCCACACGGCAGGTGCGCGGGATCCTGGACCGACTGCGGCGCGGAAAGATCGACCGGTCGCTGTTCACCTCCAATGCGAATTCGTATTTCACCGTCACGGCGCTCGCCGACGTCCGGAAATCGCTGTCGCCGATCGGCAAGCTCAAGACCGTCTCGCGCATCGGCGAAAACCTGCGCGGCGGCATGACGCACCGCGGCTATCGGGCGGTCTATGAGAAAAAGACGATGTTGCTGAACATCTACCTGACTCCCGACGGGAAGTACGAGCAGTTCATGATGGTGGAGGAATAGGCAGGCCAGGAGGCCTGCCCTACTTCTTCGTGGACGGGCCGCCGGCCACCAACTTGTCGAGTTCGGGCAACAGTCCGTTGGCTTCGAAAATGTCGTGCGTCAGGGCGCCGTATTCGAAGTGGTTGCGGATCATGCCATCCCTGTCGATCAAGTAGATGGTGGGAAAGTCCAGCGAGGGCACCCGCACGTACGAGCCCGCCACTTGTCCCATGTCGAAGAGCACGGGGTACGTGATGGCGTGCCCCTTGACGTACTGCATGATGGCGTTGGGGTTGTCGGGTGGAAGGGCCACCGCAACGATTTGCAGCCGGTCTCCGTACTTCAGTTGAAACTCCCTGATTTTGGGCGCGAAGGCCGCGCAATGGCCGCAGTTGGTCTGCATGAATTCCAGCAGCACCGCTTTGCCCCGGTAGTCGTACAGATCGCGCCATTGCCCCGTGGAATCGATCAGACAGAAGCCCGGCGCCCGGCGAGGGGCGTCGGCGGCGAACAGCGCGGCGGCGCAGAGGAGAGGGATCAGTATCTTTCGCATATTCCGATTACCTAAAGTTACCTCAAAATAGACCTTTCAGCCCACCAGTTGCTTCAACGTCTCGCCGTAGGGCGCGCGCGCCACGCCCTTCTCTGTGATGATGGCGGTGACGTACCGGAAGGGCGTCACATCGAACGCGGGGTTCTCGACGGCGGTGCCTTCGGGCGCTATCTGGTGGCCGAAGACGTGCGTCACCTCGGCGGCGGAGCGCTGCTCGATGGGGATCTCGTCCCCGGACGCCAGGCTCAGGTCCAGTGTGGAAATCGGCGCCGCCACGAAGAACGGGACGCGGTTCTCCTTGGCCAGCACGGCCACCGAATACGTGCCCACCTTGTTGGCCACGTCTCCATTGGCGGCGATACGGTCGGCCCCCACCACCACGCAGCCGATGCGGCCGGACTTCATGAAGTGCCCGGCCATATTGTCGGTGATCAGCGTGGTGGGGATGCCGTCCTGCTGCAATTCCCAGACCGTGAGCCGCGCGCCCTGTAGGAAGGGGCGGGTCTCGCCGGCGAACACGTCGATGATTTTTCCGGATTCGCGCGCCGCGCGGATCACCCCGAGGGCGGTGCCGAAGCCTGCGGTGGCCAGTGCGCCGGCGTTGCAATGGGTGAGCACCGTCTTATGGTCAGGCACCAACCCCGCACCATTGCGCCCGATGGTGCGATTGATGGCGATGTCCTCTGCGCGCACCAGTTGTGCTTCCTCCACCAGGCGCTGGCGAATCTCGCCGATCGGCCGGCCTTGGAGCGATTGATACAGCCGCTTCATGCGGTCGATCCCCCAGAAGAGGTTTACCGCCGTGGGGCGCGTCTTGGCGAGCGTATCGCAGATGGTCGCGACCTGGGCATCGAGGTCGTGTTCGCTGGCATGCAGCACGCCGATCGCGACCCCCATGGCGGCGGCTACGCCGATGGCCGGAGCGCCGCGGATGATCATGTCGCGGATCGCCCTGGCGACCTCCTCATAGGTCCGGCAGGTCACGTAAGTTTCGGTCAGCGGCAGGCGCGTCTGATCGATCATGACGACGCCTTCCGGGGTCCATTGAATGGTTTCTACCATGCGAGTGAGACGAAGGGATCGAGGCCGTTTGCATTGCCCACATAACCAACCTAGGGCAGTTGCACACCGGGCGCAACTCGCGCTACACCTTCTCGACAATCGGCAGCAGCGCCTTGATCGAGGTCTCCGTGGAGAACATCTTGCCCTTCGGATCGCGCCAGTGGGTTTCCAACGAGAACGTGCCCTTGTAGCCGTCCTTCACCAACGCGCGAATGTGGCCGAGATTGTCAAACTCGCCGGCGCCGACCGCGGTCCAGACGACTTTGCCGTCCTGGTGCTTGAAGTCGCGTACGTGCACGTGGAAGATGCGTGCCGGGTCGAGTTTGCGGTAGCCATCGGGAAAGGATTGCTCGCCCGATTCGGCGGCATTGTTGGGGTCCCAGGTCATGCCGACGTTGTCCTCTTTCACGTGCTTCAGGAATTCGCCCGACTGCGCACCGCTCCATACGTGGCCGCCGCCAATGTTCTCGATGGCGAGGCGGAAACCCTTGGCGCGGCGGGCGGCTTCGCGGGTCAGTTCGTAGATGCGCGCGTAGCTCTTGTCGGAGGGCTGCTCGCCTCTGGCCAGCATGAAGGTGAAGATGCGGAGCGTGCCCGTGCCGAACGCCTTGGCGCGATCGAGGGAGCGATCCAGCAGAGCCCATTGTTCGTCCAGCTTCTTCTGGCCCTCGGGAGTTTCGGGTGGCAGCGGAATCTTGAAGAAACCGGTGCCTTCCACCGAGACCTTGATGCCGTGCTCGTCCAAAATGGCGCGCGCCTCGCGTACCTTCTCGATGGGCTGCTCGGTGTTGTACTTGTTCCAGATGTTACGGACCTCCGCCCACTTGAGGTTGTATTGCGTCAGGAACCTGGTGGCGATGAGAACGTCGTCATCGATCTCGTCGGTGACGATGCCGAGCTTGATCCCGGCAAGCGGGAGAGCCTGCAAGCGGCTCGCCATCAGGGCGAGCGCGCTTCCAGAGAGCAATTCGCGGCGGGTTTGGCGATACATGCCTCCGATTATACCCGCCGGCAACGTGGCACAGGCGTTCCCGCCTGTGTTGGGTTTTGACACGGCTCAGTTGCCGATGTCCAAGACCTCGAAATGGAAACGCTCGGGCGGGAACAGCGCGGACGGCTCCGGGCCCAGGTGCGACCAGGTCTGGTACGCCGTGCCCGCTACCGTGGAGTTCAGATACAGCAGGAATTGATTGGAAAGATAGTGGATAGGCGACGGCTCTCGGAACATGAGACGCAACCCGACGGCTTTTTCCAGCCCGACCCCGTGGGTCGGGACCGCTTTATCCATCAGTAGCGTGACGAAGCTGGCGCGGCTGGCGTGGGGCCAGACGTCCGGGTGGAGCAACTTGCGCAGCGTGCCTTCGCTCTCGAAGGTGATTTCGCACTGGCGGATCCATTCCAGCACGGAATCGCCCCAGAACCAGTGCGACATCAGGCCTTTGTATTGATCGGCAAGCTGTAACGCGAGATCGAGTTTGCGCCGTTCCAGGACAGCTTCCTCGGCGTCACTCGGAGCCAGCATGTCTTCGGCTTCCTGCATGACCGAGGTCAGATCGCCGACTTCCTCGCTGGCCGAGTGCACCAACAGAGGCGGAAGCTCGTGTGTCTTGCTTCCCGGGATTTCGATATACCGCTCATCCCTCATGGCAACCCACCTGCCTGTATCTATAGAGTCAATTACAGGCTCATCTGTTTCATTGTTGTAGCACAAAGTGGGCCATTACGAGCATTAAAAAGTTCCAATGGTACCAATCACAATAGGTTATGTAACGGGTAGCAGTCGCGGGGGTTTGCTGCCAATCGAGCAGGCCGTGCCGTGGTACGATGCCCGATCATATGGCCGAATACACGATTGGGATCGATCTGGGCGGCACCAACCTGCGCGCGGCGGCGATCGACCGCTCCGGAAAGATGCTGGACAAGATCTCGGGCGCCACCAATTTCGCCGAAGGCCGCGACGCGGTGCTCTCGGATATTGTATCGGCGATCTCGAAGCTGCGCGAAAAGCACGGCGCGGCCGGATTGGGCGGCATCGGTGTCGGCGTGCCGGGCTTCATCCGCATCAGGGAAGGGTTCATCACCAACTCCAACAATCTGCCCTACCTGGAAAACTTTCCGGTCCGCGACGAGATCTCGCGCCGGCTTGGCACTCGCGTGATTCTGGAGAACGACGCCAACGCCGCGGCCATGGGCGAAAAGTGGATTGGCGCCGGGCGCGATGTGGATGACCTGGTACTGTTGACGCTGGGTACCGGTATCGGTGGTGGGATCATTTCGTGTGGCCGGATCCTGCGCGGCTTCGTCGGTATGGCGGGTGAATTGGGGCACGTCACGGTGGTGCCGAACGGCAACCCGTGCGGCTGCGGGAACCAGGGCTGCCTCGAGAAGCACGCGTCAGCCACGGCGGTCACGGCGATGGCTCGGCTGATGCAGTTGGGCGAGGATCTCAGCTCCAAGGAAGTTTACGATCTGGCTAAACAGTCCGGCGAAGTGGGCGACAAAGCCCGGACGATCTGGCGTGTGATGGGCGAGGCGCTGGGTGTCGTCTTGGCGACGCTCGTGAACACCTTCAACTTTCCGCTGTACCTGTTGAGCGGCGGCGTGTTGCCGGCGTGGGAGATGTTCGAGCCGCACATGATCCGGACCCTGGAGCAACGCTCCTACACCTACCGGGCAACGAAGAGCGAGACCCGGATCGCGCAGGCCACGCTCGGCAACCAAGCTGGGCTATACGGGGCAGCCTATTTGCCGTGGGTGGAGAGGTAAACCCGTCACATGGCGACGGGCTCACGCGGCCGGCTCCCCGAAGATCCGTGATAGATCGATCACGACTCCGGGAAGCAACTCACTGGTGAGCGTGCCCTCGACTTCCACTGCCACCTTGCCGCGGTAGACCAACACCGACGCGCTTCGAGGATAAAGCAGCCAGACTTCCCGGGCGCCGTTGGCCATGTAGAGCCTGACCTTCCGTTGTACCATCTCGGCGGTATTGGATTCGGAAATCACCTCGACCGCCAATGCCGGCGCGCCCTCCAGATACTTGCTCTCCGCTTGGCCGGCGTGGGTAATGCTGACGTCCGGGATTACGAAATTGGAGCCGATATGGTAGCCCATCTCGCAAAACACCTCGCCGAGATCCTCTGGGGCTTCCTTCCTTCTAAGCGTCCCGACAGCTTCCTCCAGCGTTATGAAGGTGCGCTTCCCGACCCTCACGTGATGGGCTATTGGCGGCGGCATGCGGATAAGTTCTCCATCCATCAGTTCGAGCTTGTTGGGTTCATCGGGCAGGCGCTCGAACTCCTCGAACGTCATCAACGTTGTGGTCGCACCCATGGTCCCATCTTACCGCAGCCGCCGCGCCACATCCTCCCGGAAGCGGTCCACGCAGCCCAGCACGTAATCGGCAATCGACCGGCCCGGATCCTCCACCAGCGGCGTCAGATCCATGGCGTACGTCAGCGCGCTTTCCTGGTCGGTGCCGTGCGAGGCAAAGTACGTGGCGTGCGCCAGGCGGCGGCCGGCCGTGGCCAGGTCGTATCGCTTGCCGCCGGTGACTTGCGAATCGAAGACGCCCACCAGCGAAGCCGCAATGTTGGAACGCGCGGAGACTGGCAACACCTGCTTTTCGTCGTCCGCAAGCCAGTCCAGGTCGCGCCAGACTTCGCAGCCGTACACCTTCTTCGGCTTCGTGTCGCCCGCGACAGCCGCGCTTCCTAAGCGGGTAAAGGTGCGGAGATGGTGCATGAGGGAAGGGGGCAGACAGCTTTCAGGCTCATCTCGCATTGGACGATTCCGCATCTTGAATCGTTGTGGCTCTTGCGCTACAATCACTGGGACCACTTATCCCTGGAGGTCGGCCGATTATACCGAGCCGAAGGACGTTGGTATGGTACGGAGCGCGGTGCAGACTGGCGGACTCACGGTTCTTCTCGCTACATTAATGCTGGCGCAGACCTGTAATTTTGTATTCGTTCCGCTTCCCGCGCCGCTGGACGCGCCGGATGTGTATTATCACGGAATGACTGATTCGGGACTGGTGATGGGCTTCGCGGGTCTTCGTCAGTATACCTACTCGATCCAGGAGTGCTGTTTGCAAGCCGTAGTACGCTCAAACGGTGTCTCTTTGCTTTTCACTGATCCAGCAGGAGGAAGCGTTGCTTTCCTGGGAGGAAACAACCGAGGAAAACTTGTTGGCTATACCTACTCCGATAACTACAAGGCTTTTACTAACGGACTCTTCGACTGGGTATTTCCTGGCATGCACGGCATCATCCGGAGCAGTGACCAACTTCATAGCTTCGACTATTCGAGCGCTACTGGAACCCGCCTTCAGGGCATCAACGACAACGGCGACATGGTAGGCACATATTGTGAGGGACCGGGAGCCTTGAATAATGCCTATAACGGCTCGCAGCATGCCTTCAAGGTCATTGGTGGGGTCCCTAGCCGCGTTTTCCAGATGGAACCTGGGGATGCCAGCTTTGCACTTGGAATCAATAATGCCGGTCAGATTCTCGGATACGTGCACATCCCTGCGACCAAATCGGTTCGTGACTTCGTTTCTCCTTTCCTGATAGATCCTGACGGAACTTATAAGCTGATCAATCCACCATGGTTCACTTCCCAAACTTACGGTACGGGCATTAACGATGCCGGCGACGTAGTGGGCTACTCTTGGCAGGATGGTACTATCCCGCATGGCTTCTTGCTGCACAATGGGCATCTTGAGATGTTCGATGCACCGGGTGCCGGCCAGGGGGCAGGTGGAGGCTACACTGGCTATCCTGGCACCGAGGTGTACGCCATAAACAATGGTGGGCAAATTGTCGGTAGGGGCGGGAGTGTGAACAATTTTGTCACTTCCTGCCAGCCGCCGGTTCCTAAGACGATTGCGGCGGTCGGTGGCGGATCTCAAACGGTCGTCGTTGGAAAGACTGCTCTCCCGCTAATCGCCAGGGTTACCGACGCCGCCGGATACGGGGCCCATGGCGTCAAGGTTTCATTCGCCGTCACTTCCGGGGCCGGGGTGCTATCCGCGGCTTCAGGCGTGACCGAAGCTGACGGCACGGTAAACACCGTTTTTGCGGCGCCAACCACGCCTGGGACTGTCACAGTGACAGCTACCGTCCCGGGGCTCCCACCTCTGGCATTCACTGAGTTCGTGGTCCCGGTGATAGTCGGCGCACCCAGTGGACTGAGCTTTGCCTACACGCTCGGCGGCGCTCCAGCGCCGAGCCAGAGCTTCAGCTTCTCGACAAATCCAGCCGGTTTGACTGTTACTAGCGTAACCGCAACGACGAACGGGGGCAATTGGTTGTCGGCAGTCGCGAGCGGCGGGACGGTCACGGTTTCTGTGAAAACGGCCGGCTTGGGTGTTGGTACATACAATGGCACGATCACTCTTTCGGCAGCAGCGGCGTCGCCACCGAACACCGCAGTCGTACCTGTAACCTTGACAGTGAGTTCCCCGAGCGTGGCGATCACTGGAGTCGCGAACGCTGCTAGCGGTACTGCTGGTATTCAGAGCGGATCTTGGGTCTCCGTTTTTGGTACCAACCTGTCCGCAACGACGCGAATGTGGCAGAATTCCGATTTCTCGGGTAATAATCTTCCCCGCGCTCTTGACGGCGTGAGCGTAAACATCAATGGCAAAAGTGCGGCAGTTTATTACATCAGCCCCGGACAATTGAACGTCCAAGCCCCAACGGATGCCGTTACGGGCCCGGTCCAAGTGCAGGTGAGCAATTCATACGGAGTGGCCATGGGCACGGCGACGCTGCAGCCGTACGCTCCTGGGTTCTTCACTCAGCAGGGGAAATATGCTGCTGCTGTAGGCGTCGACGGTGTCTACATAGCGCCCACTGGCTTCTACGGAGCCACCGCGGCATCTCGGCCCGCTCATCCCGGCGAGGTGCTTTTAATCTACGGGACAGGTTTTGGACCGACAACACCCGCCATTCCAGCCGGTCAGATCTTCAGTGGCGCTGCGCCGCTGAAGGATCCTTCTCAGTTACAGATCACAGTCGGAGGTGTGCCGGCGACCGTACAGTTTGCCGGGATTGTCGCTTCTGGCGAGTACCAGCTCAACGTAGTCGTCCCTGCCGTTCCCGATGGTGACCAGGCAATCATTGCAACAATTGGTGGGGCAAGCACTCAAGACGGCCTCTTGATTTCCGTAAAGAACTAAGGGACTCGGCCAATAATAAATCTCCACTCAATGGCGACCCGAAAGAAGGACAAAACTAGCGGCGTCGCTAGTGATTGTGACGAACCATTTGCGCAGCCCAGTAAGCCGCTCGATACAGGCTTCGTAGGGTCGCATCTGCTTTTTGGTGAGCCGCACGCCCTTGGGGTAAGACGCCCAGATCGTGGGCGAGGCCCTTGTCGTGGAGTTCTTTCACGATGTCTTCCAAAAGTCTGTTCAGGACTTGCGAGATCTTCCCGTGTCGGGCTTTTGCGGGCGGCATGCGGAAAAGTTCTCCATCGATCAGTTCGAGCTTGTTAGGTTCGTCGGGGAGGCGCTCGAACTCCTCGAACGTCATTACGCCTGTGGTGGCACCCATGGCACTATCATGTTACCGCAGCCGCCGCGCCACATCTTCCCGGAACCGGTCCACGCAACCCAGCACGTAATCGGCAATCGAGAGCGCAGGGTCCTCCACTAACGGCGTCAGATCCATGGCGTACGTAAGCGCGGTCTCCTGGTCGGTGCCGTGCGAGGCAAAGTACGTGGCGTGCGCCAGGCGGCGGCCGGCCGTGGCCAGGTCGTAACGCTTGCCGCCCGTGACTTGCGAATCGAAGACGCCCACCAGCGAAGCCGCAATGTTGGAACGCGCGGAGACCGGCAACACCTGCTTTTCGTCGTCCGCAAGCCAGTCCAGGTCGCGCCAGACTTCGCAGCCGTACACCTTCTTCGGCTTCGTCTCGCCCGCGACGGCGCGCAGCGCGGCTATCGCGCGCAGCGATACGCCGATGTGGGTGTCGTGCTTGTCGGCCAGGTTGTGCAGATAGACGTACTCGGGTCTGGCGGCCAGCAGGATCCGCTTGAGGTCGTCCACCACGGCGGGTGCGTTCGGGTTCTTGACCGCGGCGCTGGGGAACCCAAGCTGAATCTGGCAGGCATACTCGCCCACGTACGCGGCCTTCCGTTGCTCGATGCGGCGCACGCCTTGCATTTCCTCGTCGGTGTATTCGCCGTAGATTCCCGAGCGAGGACTGCCCGCGCCGTTGGTCACCACCACGCCGGTGAACCATTGGTTCTTCTGGCCGAAACAGGCGGCGATGCCATGATAGGCCATGATTTCGATATCGTCCTGGTGGGCGGCAATGCACAGGTGCGTGGTGCGCGCGAGCGCCGCGGCGGGCTCGACGCCATCGGGAACAAACAGGTCCGCGGCGAGCTCATGAAATTGCATGGTGGGTCTCCTTGGTAATGGCCGGCAGGCTGGCGGCGGCAATCGCCTGGCCGTGGCGCTTTTCCTTCTCGTCCGGAATATGAAAACGGATGCGCTCGGCCATCTCCGGAAACTCGGCCTTGAGCACCTGGTTGGCTACGGATAGAATCAGGTCGCCGCCCGCGCCGGTCATTACGCGGCCCAACACCAACAGGTTGCGGAAGACGTACATGTTGTCATACGTCGCGATGTTGTAGCCGAAGTAGACACCGATGGTCTCGTAGATGCGGAGCGCGCGGGCATCGCCGGCGGCGGCCAGTTTCTGCACCTGTTCGAGCTTGACGGGCAGCGGCATTTCCTTGGGGAGGTCGATGCCCGCCGGCCCCAACAGGCGCCCAACAGCCTGTTGCGAGAAGTATTGCGCGCCCACGCCGCCATCGCCCGACCATTCGTCTACCGGCGCGTCTTCACGATAATCCACGGGGACGAAGGCCAGCTCGTTGAGCCACGTGGTGATGGCGCCTTGCGGCGTCACGAAGCCGGCGGCCAGGCTGCTGCCCATGGCGATGCCGAGGACCGCGCTGTCGTCGAGCGCCATGGAGCCGGCCAGCGCCGTGACTTCGCCATCGTTCACCACGTCGAAGGGAATGCCGCCCCAAGCCGCCCGCAGATCGAAAAACAGCCGGCGGATGCGCGTGTCGAAGAGGCCCTGCGGCACGGCGCGGTAGAGCGAACCGACCCGGACCTCGTTGGCCACGTAGACGCCGGCGGCGCTGCCGCCGATGGCGTCGACTCGCGGCAAATGGGCTGCGGCGCGCTTTAACGAATCGTGGATGCCATCGAAGTGGTACTGCGGATCGGCCTGCACGGCTGGGTTCCAACCCACTTCCTCGCTGAAGACGACCTTGCCATCCACCACCGCTGCGCATTTCCGGTCGCTGGCGCCAAGGTCGAAGCCGATGCGATTGCCATCCAGATGGCGGCCCAGCGGCGCCGCCGTCTCTCGTTGCTCGAGCGTGCCGCTCTCGATCACCATCGGCCGGCCGTAGACGCGTTCGCCCATAAATTGGTGGTCGAAGGCGCGGGCGCCGGCGGGCGCATAGACCGTGCGCAGGTAATCGGCGATGCGCCGGTCGCCGGCGATGACCACGCGGTATCCGCCCTTCTGCCAGAGGAGGAATTTGACCAGGCGTTCCACGTAGCGGTGGTTGATCGCCTGGTAGCTGCCTTCGTGAGGCAGGATCTCGGTATGGCAGACCGACACCGATCCATCGCTGCGCTCCAGTGCGATGGCGAGAGCCTGGCCGCCCGCTTCGCGCACGGCGGCGCGATAGGCCCGGTTCCAAAGCGATGCCGGAACGAAATCGGGGTCCAGAGGGGGACAGAACTTGGGCGCGATGGCGACGTGTACGGGCATCAGAACCTGATTGTAACCGGCAAGCCGGGATCCGTGGCACCGGCTTCGACAGATGGGGATGGGTGATATGCTTGGTAAATCGTTGGCTGAAACATTTCACAGGGCCATCCGTCTGACCTTGAGACGCTATGAAAAAGCTACTGGCCATTCATTTCCTGCTCCTGGGCGCTTTCCTGGCCAGGAGTGCAGACCTGTCCATTCCTATCGAGAAATACAAGCTGAAAAACGGTTTGCGCGTCATCCTCTCCAAAGACAATGCGGTGCCAGTGGTGACCGTCTACATGATTTACGACGTGGGGGCGCGCTCCGAGGAGAAGGGCCGCACCGGCTTCGCGCATCTATTCGAGCACATGATGTTCGAAGGCTCGGCCAACGCGCCCAAGGGCACGCACTTCGCCACGGTGGAGTCGAACGGCGGCACCCTGAACGGTTCCACCCACCCGGATTTTACCGACTACTTCGAGGTCCTGCCTTCGAACAAGCTGGCCACGGCCCTGTGGCTGGAATCCGACCGTATGCGTAGCCTGGCCATCAACGAAGAGAATTTGAAAAACCAGAAGGAGGCGGTCAAGCAGGAGCGGCGGCTCAGCTTCGACAATCAACCGTACGCCACGGCCATTGTGGATGTCTGGCCCACGCTGATGTTCCGCAACTGGCAGAGCTCGCATTCGCTCATCGGCTCGTTCGAAGATCTGAACGCCGCCAGTGTGGACGATGTCGCCAAGTTTTTCAAGAGTCACTACGCGCCCGATAACGCGGCCCTGGTGATCGTGGGCGACATCCAGATTCCCGACGCGAAGAGGCTGATTGAGACGTACTTTGGCGACATCCCGTCGCAGCCGCTGCCCAAGTGGCCCGATCTGGCCGAGCCCGCCGGCTTCCAAGCCCACAGCCAGGTCTACAAAGACCCGCTGGCGCGGGTGCCCGGCGTGATTATCGGCTATCCCGGACCCAAGCGGCACTCCCAGGATTACTATGCGCTGCATCTCATCGACGCGATTCTCACCGGCGGCGGCAGCTCACGCTTTCGCCTGAACCTGGTGAAGGGGAAGCAGTCCGTGATCGAGTACGAAGCGGAGATGGGGTGGCCGTTTGCCAGCGCGCTGGATTATCGCGATCCGGAGCCGTACGCCATTTTTCTCAAATATAATCCGAAATTCACGGGCGACCAGATTGTGGCGCAAGTGCAGGACGAAATTGGCAAGCTGCAGACGGCGCCGCTCGATGGCCAGGAACTGGAGCGCGTGAAAACGCTGGTGCGCGCCAGCGTGGTCCGGGAGTTGCAGGGCTCGCTGAACCGCGCGCAGGCCCTGGCGCAGTATGAGCTGGTCGATGGTAATGCGGCATTGATCAACACGGAGCTGGATGCGGCGCTCTCCGTGACCGCCGGGCAGATCCAGGCCGCCGCGAAAAAGTACCTGACGCCGGACAAACGTGCGGTGCTGCAGATTCTCCCGGCGCCCAACCCGCCGGGCAATCCGGATGGAAAGAAGCCCGACGATAAGAAGGAGGGACGGTAAATGTTCCCAAGATCTCTGGCTGCAATCGCCCTGACCGCGGCCGGCCTGGCTGCGCAGAGTGTGGACCGCACCAAAGAGCCGCGGACGCCGCCCATTCCCGGTTACAAGCTGCCGCCGGTCTCTGACATCCGGCTTCCGAATGGCTTGGGAGTGGTGCTGGTGCACGATGGCCGATTTCCGCTGGTAACGGCGCGGCTCAATTTTCAGGCGGGCACCAAATTCGACCCCACGGAATTGCCCGGCCTTGCCGAAGCTGTGGCAGCGCTGCTCACCGAAGGCACCAAAACCCGTACTGCCCGGCAGCTTTCAGAGGAGACGGACGCGCTCGGCGGCTCGCTCTCGGGCGGCGCGGGCCCGGATGCTCTCACGGTTTCGGGCAGTGCTCTCGCCGAAAACCTCACGCGGCTCCTGGAGCTGATGGCGGATGTTTCCAGAAACGCCACGTTCCCGCAGGACGAAGTCGATCTGTACAAGCAGAACCGCATGCAGAACCTGCAGCAGCAGCGCTCAGACCCTTCCTTCCTTGCCTCGCAGAGGTTTTCAGAGGTGGTATTCGGCACTTCGCCATACGCGCACATCGCGCCCACTGAGGAGACTGTCCACAAGCTGGATCTTAAGGTGTTGGCCGGATTCCGCGATACCTACCTGGTTCCCAACCGGGCCACCCTGATCCTGGTCGGCAAACTGCCCGCGCAGGAAGAGCTGATGAAAACTCTCAATCAGCAGTTCGGTTCCTGGCAACAAAAGCAGGTTCCTTCCGCGCCCAACGCACAGCCGCCCGCGCCGCGCCGCCAGATTGTGCTGGTGGATCGGCCGGGCTCCGTGCAGGCAGACATCCATGTCGGCCGCCTGGCCCCCATACGGACCGGGCCGGAATATTTCCCGCTCATGGTGGGCAACACGATTCTGGGCGGCGGCACCAACTCGCGCATGTTCAAGAACATTCGCGAAAAAGAAGGCTTCGCCTACGATGCCCACAGCAACTACAGCACAAAACGGGATGCGGCCTCGTTCGAGGCGGTGACCGAGGTGCGCAACGAAGTGGTCGAGCCGGCGCTCAAAGCCGTGCTGTCCGAACTGGATCAGATGGCCGGCGGCCCCGTGGCCGCGAGCGAGCTCTCCAACATCAAGAACTATGTGGCGGGCCTGTACCTGCTGCGGCTGGAGACGCAGGATGGCGTTGCCACCCAACTGAACGCCATGAACACGCTGGGCCTGCCCAAGGACTACCTGGAGACCTACACTACGCGCGTCCGCTCGGTGGAGCCCGACCAGGTTCTTTCCGTGGCCAAGAAGTACATGGCCCCCGGCCAGGCAGCGATCGTGGTGGTGGGAGACGCTGCGAAAATCGGGGAAGCGCTGAAGAAGTTCGGCGACGTGACCATTACGAAGGCAGACTGATTCGGACAACCATTTCATGTGGCTAGGCATCGATGTTGGCACCGGGGGCTCGCGCGCGCTCCTGGTGGACGAGCGTGGGGCGGTCCGCGCGGGGTACACGGCGGTGCATGAGGACATGCACATGGAGCGGCCCCTTTGGGCCGAACAGAGGCCCGAGAATTGGTGGGACGCAGTAGTCAAGGCAATTCGCGGCGTGCTCGCCAAAGCCGGCGTGGCTGGTTCCACGGTGCGCGGCGTCGGGCTCTCCGGCCAGATGCACGGGCTGGTCATTTTGGACGCTGCCCACCGGGTGATCCGGCCTTCGCTCATCTGGTGCGACCAGCGCAGCCAGGCGCAAGTGGACTTCGTGAACTCCAAAATCGGGCGCGAGAATGTCCTGAAGTACATCGCCAACCCGGTGCTGACCGGCTTCACCCTCCCTAAGCTCCTCTGGGTGCGGGACAACGAGCCGCAAAACTTCGACCGCGTGCGCCAGATGCTGCTGCCCAAGGACTACGTGCGCTTTAAGCTGACCGGCGATTTCGCCTCGGAGGTTTCCGACGCGTCCGGAACCGCCGTCTTCGACGTGGTGCGCCGCCGCTGGTCGTACGAAATGATGGATGGACTCGGGCTCGACCGCGCGATCCTGCCGAAATGCTACGAATCGAGCGAGGTCACCGGACAAATCACTCGCGAGGTGGCCCAACTCACGGGACTCGCGGCCGGGACCCCGGTGGTGGGCGGCGGCGGCGACCAGGCCTCCAGCGCCGTGGGCAACGGCATCGTGGAGGAAGGCATCGTTTCGTGCACCCTGGGCACTTCGGGCGTGGTTTTCGCGCACATGGAGAAGGTGGCGTACGACCCGGCCGGCCGCGTCCACACGTTCTGTCACGCCGTGCGCGACAAGTGGCACGTGATGGGTGTGACGCAGGGCGCCGGGCTGAGCCTGCAGTGGTTCCGCAATCAGTTTGCGCCAGGCGCGGATTACGACGCACTGACGGCCGAAGCCGCAAAATCGCCGCGCGGGGCCCAGGGATTGTTCTGGCTGCCGTATCTGATGGGCGAGCGCACGCCGCACTTGGACGCCACCGCGCGCGCCGCTTGGGTCGGGCTGACCAACAGCCACACCCGGGCCGACCTGATCCGCGCGGTGATCGAGGGTGTCTCATTCAGCCAACGCGATTGCCTCGACATCATCGAAGGGCTTGGTGTGACGGTGAACTCCGTGCGGGCGTCCGGCGGCGGCGCCCAGAGCGAGTTCTGGCGCACGTTGCTAGCGGATATTCTCAACAAACGGGTGGTGACGCTGGAGACGCAGGAGGGCTCGGCCTACGGAGCGGCGCTGCTGGCGCTGGCCGGCACTGGCCAATCGGGCGGTGTGCCGGAAGTATGCCGCGCCGCCATTCGCGAAACCGCCGCGGTCTCGCCCGGCGCGGATGCGCCATTCTATGCGCGGGCGCATCGTGTATACCAGGCGCTGTATCCTGCGCTGAAGCCGATTTACGAAAAGATCGCCGAATAGTAGGAGGCGCGGACCTTCATGGGCGGTCTGAGCTTCCGCCGCTACGAGAATTGAGGTACGGCCATGAAAGGGGGGTCCGGCCTCACGCTCGTCCGGACCGAAGGCAGGCTGTGAGGCAGTCTGTGTACATGCGTGATGCCTCTCACCGAAAGCGGCGCATTCGGGATCGTGTGGCGAAAACTCCCGCCACACGAGTACTTATCGGCCAAATCGGTGGCTTTCTACAAGCCTGTCAATCGTTATTCCGGTACGCTAACTTTATTGAAGATCGCGGCCATAGCTTTTAGCCTGGCCGTCGGCAGCTTCCGCCACCACCCGAAAGCCGCCCAAACGCTCGCAAAGTTCGCGCAGGCCTGGCGCACAATCGGCGCCAGCAACTATGCTTATTTGCACGGTACGGTAAAGGCGGGCAAGGCCGGGAGCGTCGGAGAAGCAGTGGACAGGACAGTGGAAATCGCCCGCAGGCTGGACAACCGGGCTACTTTGGAGCGTCAGACTGCCGCTTATTTCAG
>Ga0209698_10000392_pt1 | contig 49643 bp, 37 predicted proteins | sample LitLauG_LLR_2012_FD_187203 | JGI IMG/M metagenome (GOLD analysis project Ga0209698, IMG submission 187203) | Freshwater sediment microbial communities from Pennsylvania, USA - Little Laurel Run_MetaG_LLR_2012 (SPAdes) (version 2) | ecosystem: Environmental > Aquatic > Freshwater > Creek >...
CCCGGCTTGGCGATCCGGAAGAGGCAAAATCGTCCTGTCAGCGCCATACTGGGTCATTTCTGGGAAGCACGGGTGGGTTACTCTTCGAAAGCGCCGACGCTTCCGCTGCGCATCGAGCACACAGCCCATGAAAGGGCATCGGTCCACTTCGGCAACGAGTACAAAACCCGCTAAAATATTCGTATCCCACTGTTCACCTCCCAGAGATCTCTGTGTAGCCAGGATTTGCTCACAACTGGCTACCGGCCAATTATAACGCAGATTAACCGTTTCAGGCCTGGTTATCTTGGCCTTAAAGACTCGTCTTTTTTGGTAAATTCCGGATTTCGGGGGGACCGGGGGGGCCGGCGTTTTGGCGGTCGCGTGGTTCCCCAGAATTTTCTGAGAGCGGCAGATCGACGGGAATCCTGGAAGAGCAGAAGACCGCCCGATTTGGCACCGCTGGTCTCAGCAGTATGAAGCGGCGAACGTGCGGATTGACGAGAATTGGGCGGAGATTTTCACTCGTCCTCTAGCGGCGAGTCTTGTAAACCATAGATTCGACGGACCTCTGAGAGTTCGATCGCCTGCGCGGTCCGTAGGAGGTCAACCAGCTTGTCTGTATGTCATTGATTTTAATGGTGGGCGCGCACGGACTCGAACCGTGGCCCTCCTGCGTGTGAAGCAGGGCATCCCACCTAACTCCTTGATTACAAAGCAAATATTTTCGTGTAAAACTTCAAGTTAAGCACTAAAAATACGCGTTTGGGTGGGCAATTGGGTGGGCAGTTTTCACGCGATCTGATCGCCAACCGTCGGCACAGAAGGTCGGGGTCTGGCCTCCGCCGACCCGACCGCCCACACCTCATCTGGGGTTATTGTACTTGTCTTTGTCCAATCCAGATCCGGAAAAATCAGTCGCTGATCCAGGAACGACGCATTTTCCCGTGTCAATAAGATCCCGATTGAGCAGACCCTCGACCGCCCGTTGCGAATTCGACGCGGATCCCTTGGCCGACGGGTCAAGGGATTGTTGCGGCCACGGTCGACGGGTGGTGACGGGAGAGATCCCTACCTGCAGTGCCTCTCGGTGCCATTTCAGTGCATCCCTCAGCGACTCGCCTCGGAACCTCACGACGGTGACCGACAAGTGCGAGTTCCGTCCTGCGCAAGTTCATGCCGAGCCAGTTAAACGCGATGACTTGAAACGTACTTGTGGATCTCAATTCCGCCGTTCCGCGCGGCTTGGCGGCGAGTCCGGCGTCCAAGTGCGGGTCGGTGCGTGCCGCCCCGCGGGCTCAACTCGCAAGCCTCCTCGGTTACGGGTCTCCGCCGCCCTGACCTGTTCCCTTATCGACGCTTGCGCGGCAGCCATGGGAGCTTGCCCGGCTACCGGCCTGATGTCCAGGTACATGGCGGAGCCTTGCTTCCAGAAGGTATAGGACTTGCGATCCGGCCCCAAGGCTAACCACCACAACTGAGCTGCTCCGAAGGGAAATGAGCCGGTCAGGCGCGTGTTCTGGACTGGCCACGTCGCGCCGTAGTCATTCGAGATTGTCCAGTAGATGTCGTAGCCCTTGGCGTCCCCATCCACCTTGCTGCGTGCATCCTCCCATGCCAACACCACCGTGCTTTCACGCGCGTCAATCAAGGAGACATCCACATCCGGGACGCCAAACACACTACCCGTTTCCCGATAGGCGTTGGAATTGATCCGTACCGGCCCCAGCCAGCCGCCGCCGGCGCGAGACGTTCGATTGAAATACAAGGAGGAACTTCCCGGAGAAGTAAAGCTCTCGTCCGCCATGCAGGAAAGAAAGAGTTGGCTGGAAACAGTAGGAAGAAACGTAGAGTTCCAATAGCAGGGAGCGCTGCCCGATGCAACCGGCAGCGACCAGGACGCGCCGGCATCGACCGAATGCCTGAAGGAAAAGGAGTAGCGAGACCAAGCGGCGTAGACTTCGCCGCCGCCGATGGAGAGGAGGTACGGATAGCCCGGATCCGAGCCGGAATTGCCTAGTATTTGCGGGGGCAGGAAGGTGGTGGCTTGATCCGTCGAGCGCCTGAGCAGCACGTCCCCGTTGGCGGCGCTCCAGAGAACGAGGAGGCTGCCATCGTCAGCGACGGTAGCGGCGAAATCGGAAGATGCCATACCGGAATCGGGCGAGGTCACCACAAATACCTGACTGCGCCAGGTAGCTCCAAAATCCAAGGAGGCATTGACCATCAGCCGCATCGAGCCCCTCTCCCCCTCAACCCAGATGGCATACACTGCGTTGCCGACACTGCTGAAGGTGTAATTCTGTATGGGCCCGCCGGCCGTCAGTATCGACGCAGCGGACATCCATGTTGCGCCGTAATCCGGCGAGGTGTTGACTAATAAGCCACGTGGCGAATCCAGGGACCGAACCGGCGCAAGCACGATGACGGCGCCGCCGCCGCAGCCGATCAGCGGGTTCTGGTAACCGCCCGGCGGGAGGACCGCGGCCGGAGAGCTCCATGTGAGAGCGCCGTCGCGAGAGACCCGGGCTGCTCCGGCCGCCAACTCGTAGATCGCGCCGCTCTCATCCATGCACATGTTATCGACCGCTGGGTCGGGGAAGCGGCGCAGTGACCCAGTATCGATGAGGTTGATGTCACGAGTAACTGTCGCAGACCAGTTGCCATCTCGATCCCGGAAGCGGGCAAACACCTGTCTCGACCCACTGCCGCGATCTAGATACCAGGTTGCGGACGCTTGGAAGTCCTTCGCCAAACTCCAGGTATGGCCGTCGTTGCTGAATTGCATCTTGCCGCCGGGGGACATGCCCGACCCGAGATCCACCGTGCCCGATAAGTCGAGGGTCGCTCGATTGTCACTGGTTTCGAGCGCCCCGCCGTTGATCCGAACGGCCGCACTCGGAGGCGTCGTGTCGGATGTCGGGACACCAATCGTAATTTTGGCGTCGGCTACACTTTGCGTGCCGTACGCGGAGGACGATACCTGGATGGACTCGGCTATGGCGGTGCCACCTCCTTTTCGGGCGATCATGGCCCAGGAGTTGTATCCTGACGCGGAATTCATGGCCTCGGTGCCGAAAACCACTTGAAAAGTCTGCACCACTGAATTCGGAATCGTATTGTAGCCTGTGACGGCGGCGAACACGATTCGCCCGTCGGGAATCGAATTTACAAAATCGAGGATAGCCGGGGCGGGCTTGTCCGGACCGAAAACCCACGTATCGAAACGCCGCAACTCCTCAACTTCGCAAGTGATTTCATGCAAGACAGCGATATGAAGCCCACGCTCGCCCCGGTACACCGAGGCCTGGTCGACAGCCCCGCCGTTGATGTACAAACCGAGTTGACTGCCCCCTTGCGCCCGCAGTGAGACGGCCGCGCCCCCGGGCGAGAGCGATTTCACGTAGCGAACCGAACGCACGTACGTCGTCAGCGGACTTGAGCCGGAGAAGACGAACTCGCAGACCACGTAAAGATGGCCGAGTTCCTCACCAGCGAACCCGCCCAGAGGAAAGACCTGCGTTTGCCAATCGCCGGTCAAGTCTACGGTCTGCTTTATTTCGGTTCCCGTATCGGGGTCCGCCGCCGCCTTGATCCCTGCCTGGAGTTGGCCGCCTGCCGGACCTTTCAACTCGACGATTAGAAAATGATAGTCCGAGAAATCGAGGGAAGGCCGGGGAGGGGCGACGGGCTTCCCCACAGTGATGAAGACCGCTCCCCACTCTTGATTTGGCGGATACGCCATTCTCAAGCTATTCGACGGATCGATCGACAGCCAATCCGTCGATCCACCCGAGCTGTTGACTCCCATGTCGTAGCCGGCGGCCAATTGAGTGCCCGAGAGGACGACTCCGGGCGTCCCGATTTGGCCGGGCGCCAATACAGGCCACGCAACCAGCAGCGGCCATAGATAGGGCCAAAGGCGCTTTGTCTGCATAATCCGCTCCAGTAGGTTGTGACGTGCGAAAGCCGGTTGTTTCCCTCAAGCGCCCCAAGGGGCGCCCCTATCTGTCGGTGGCCGGAATCGATGTGATGGCGGCACCATTGGCGCGCAATCCGAGCACGGACGCTGCCCCGGTGGTCGCCACAAAATCCACTGAACCCCTGCTCCCGCTCACCGCGCCAAGCCCCGGGAGGTCCCGCAAGAGAAACGTCTTCTTGTTGCCCGGAGCCAGAGACAGAGCCGCAGTTCCGATGATTTGACCGGACTCATTCCGAACCGTGACAGACACAGCAGCCGCCACCGAAGCGGGATTGAGAATGGCAATGGCGGTTGTGTACTTGGTGTCATCCCAAACCAAGGTGCTGACGGTAGCGGTGTTCCCGGAAAGCGGTACAACAGCTTCCTGGTCCGGGCTCCCCGCATTGCTCCATCGAAATACGCCATAGCCTGCCACCTCGGGAGGTAGCGCGGCAGACACATAGCCCTGGGTCAAAGGACCGGTATTGGGCGCCTCGATGATTCCCGTCGATCGAGGACCCAGATTGAACACCTTGTTAGAGCTGCCTACGGATGGCAGAGTGAGGCTGCTCCCATCGTCCGCAAAGAAATCGGCGCGAAATGAAACTGCCGCCGCACTGGTGTTGGTGAAGTAGACCGCCGAATACCAGCCGCCCCCATACGCGAGTTGAGGGAGAATCTTCGTGCTCAACGCCGAAGCCGAAGAGAACTTGATACTGCGCAACCGAACGGTCTGCGCGGTCTGGCTCTGCTGGGAGTCCCCAAATACGAGCTCGCACAGCACATACACCTTGGACAGGTTCACACCAATGAAGCTTGACAAGGGGATCGTGTAAGTCTGAAAGTCGCCGGAGAGCGTCAGCGTACGCTTCGCCTCGGTCCCGTCATCGGGCTGATTGGAGTCCTTAATCCCGACGGCGACGGTAGACCCTGGGTCGCCGCTCAATTCGATGATGAGCGTCTTGCAAGTGGACAGGTCTATCCCTGGGCGATTGGTTGCCACGGCCATGCCATCGGTAATGAAAACCGAGCCCCAGGCCTGCCCCGCCGGATAACGCATTACGAAGTCCGCGGCAGCCTCGGTCGCAAGCCAGTCGGTCCGGTTCCCGGACGTATTGAGGCCGATGCTGTAGCCGCTGCCCAACGTGATGCCGTTCAGCGCCACCTGCTCAGGAGCGCACTGGGCAAGGCAGGTACCGGTGCAAAGACATGCCGTCGCAAACAAACCGGCAAAGAAGTAAGAACGGTTCGACATCCTATCACACTCCTTTCGCGTGGTCCCGTGGGCACCACGATACCACTTACTGGTAAGCAGGGGGCCGGCGGGCGCCCGCCCCACGCCTGCCGCCGGCCTTTAAACAACACGCAGGGAAATAGCCGACCCGCCACTACTTTTGCACCGTGATGAACACCCCGGATTGGGTGCTGCCTCCGCCGCCGGAAATGACCAGCGGTTGGTCGCCGTCGGCGACGTTCGGTACGGTCACATTGAACTGGTAGAGGCCCGACCCCGTAAGACCCGCAAAACCGACCGCGCCACTGAGGTTCCCGATTCGCGCCTGCCAACTGCTCGCGTTGGCCAGGGGAACAGCGCTCGAGATCAGTTGATCTTGAACTACGGCCGGGCTGGTGGCACCAAAGCCAGTGCCGTAAACCTGGATGGTTTCATTGGGAGCGGCGGGGCGGGAAGTCACATTCGGACCGAACAGCCCCGCTTTCCCGACAAGTACGCCATCGGTGTGGACCGCGGCGGCATACTTGTTACTTGGATCGATGGTGAAGATGGCGGGGAATACCGACTGTACCGTGACGGGGACGGGGACACTCGTCCCCACCGGCGCGGTGACGGAGACGTAGTTGGCCCCCGCAGGCACATCGCCAAACAAGAGGGTGTTGATCTGGCCGGGACTGATGTAGTAAACCGCCATATCGCGCTCCCCGACACTGACCTTGACGCCATCGAGAGCCACCGGCAGCTTGTTGCCTTGAAAGTCGCCGCCGGTCCATGCGCGCGTCGACGACGAGAGGTTCTTGCCGCCGACGGAATTCCAACCGCCAGCAACGAGACCCGTTTGATAGCTGGCTGCGTTCACCACCCCATCGATAGAAGGCGCCTGGGCCGTCGTGAAACGGACATTGCGCACATAGGCGGTCCAAGGCGAATTGGCGTCCCACACGAATTCACAAAGGACATACAGCTTGCTCAGAATGGCCGGGGCGAAGCGAGACAGGGGTATGGCATATGTCCGCCAATCGGTCGTCAGCAGAACGCGCACCTTCGCCTCCGTGCCCGTATCCGGCTGTTGGTAGTCCTTCACTCCAATCAGCAGCGTCTTCCCCGTGTCGCCGCGCAGATCCACCAACAGGGTGACATAGGACGACATGTCGATTCCCGGCCGGGGCGGATTAACGGGCGGTCCGAAGGTTACAAACATTGCACACCAGTCTTGCGCAGGGGGGCAACTCATCTTTTGAGAGCCGTCGGCAGGGTTGGGCATCACCCAATTCGTAAGCCCAGCCGAGGAATTTACACCCTCGTCGAACCCCAGCGTCAACTGACCCGACACCATCACATCTTTCTGTTGCACGTTTTGGGCGCCCACGGGGTTGGCGGCGAGAAGCACCGCCACAGCCCAGAGGGAAATCCACCGCGATAAATTCTTGACGTCTTTCATGATCTCAACTCCTTCTCTGTCGCATGACCGAGGAACTCTTCGAATCGATAGGAAGCGCGGCAATCGGAACCGGTCCGCTTCGCGTGCCCTCATGATGTGCTTCGGCGTCGCCGAATGTTTCAGCAGGAGCCGCACGCTTCCGGTATTTCCCGTAGGCCGCCGCCCCGCAGGCTTTTGGGACGGCGAAACATCCACCGCGCTCGAAGCACATACAAGTGTCGAGTAGGGAGGTGCCGTGGAGACTTTCGCGTGCCCAGCCCCCTACGTTTGGGTGGCGAGATCGCTGCTGGGGGCGGGCGTTGTCTGTTACGTCTGGGCTTGCTCCTTGTTAACATGCTACGCAACCCGCCGTTGGTGCACGCCGGGTTATGGTTTCTAATCCTTGCTCCGTTGGAGTTGATGTTCATGCGAAAGAGCCGAAAGCTGATGTGGATTGTCCTGCTGGCCGCGCCGGTCCAAGGGCAGCAGCGGTTGAGTGACCCCTATGGCACTTACGAATGTGCGAAGAATGTCCTTCAACACGAAACGACGCGTACGATCAAAGCCTATCTCAAGACCGGTCAGCCGCCGCTCAAAGAAGGATGTGCGCCGAAGGAGTCGCTGGCCACCGGCGACTTGCCGTTCTTCCGCGCGGAGTTGATGAAAGGAGTGGGCGACTATCGCGCTTCCTCCGAGTACCTTGCCGCCATTCAGGCGTCCGAGAATGCGAAAGAGGATGAAGCGGCGTTCCACTACTTCTACGGTGAGTACTTGCGGAATTTCCGCGGTCCCAACGAGCCGCTGTTCAATCGGGCCGAGGAGCAATATATCAAATGCGGGAAGATCCTGGATAAAGTAGAGTCCGAGAAAACCGCGATCGAGCGCGACAAGGAGACCCGGAGCCGCCTCCAGCGCAGCCTGGTCGCGCTGCATCAGCGAGACGGTGTGGCCCTGGCAATGCGCGCCACCGATGTGCCCGTGGTTTCCTTGGCCTCGGTGTTTCGCGCCGCCGAAACCAACGCGGACCTCGACCGCTCTTCGGACACTCGCGACTACACCGCGACTGCCGCGTTCGCGCAGAGCGGCGCCCGCAAGGGTTCGCCATTGACGCGTGCCGAATATCTGAGTCTGATACGGGTGGAGACGCCCGTTGAATCCTTCAATCGAGTGCGGTTTCGCGACGGCAGGATGCCGGTCGTCGACGTATTCTACGACTACAGGCACACCTCCAACGTAGCGCCCCAGATCTATCGGCCGCCATTCACTTTCGTTCCATTGGACCTGAACAATTGGGGAGCCCGTGTTTCCAAGCCGTTCAGCGTGGCCGAGGCCGTCGACGTTTCGCTGGCCGGTTCGTTCCAGCAGAGTTGGAGGAAAGGGCTGATCGAGTATCTGCCGAACACGGTCGAGCGGATCAATCAGTTCGAAGGCACCGCGGATGTGGCCCGCTTCGTCGGCCGGGACAAACTCAATCTCTCGATGCTCTATGCGTTTCAGTCCATCGTCCCCGACGTGCCGGGCAGTCCGAGCCGGGGACGCACGTTTCTGGCGCCTGCCGTGTCTTACGATTTCTATCGCCCGTACACTTACGGCGAGCACTTCCAGACCCGTGGCGTCGGTTTGTTCGGCGGTGCCTTACTGGACCGCGAATCTTATCCCGTCCCCGCTGGAAGCAGGATGCCGGACACGCTGGTCTGGCGCAAGGACTACTACGGCGGGGTCTCCGCGCGTGGCTTGGGCGGGGGGCGCTGGGATGTCACGGTGCAGCCGACGTTCTTTTCATCCGAGGTGCAGCCGGACCACAGTCAGAATAACTCGCAATACCGGACTAACGTGGTGATCCTCTACCGCATCGTGGACGAAGAGAAGTCTCCCGGCCTGCCTGGACGCCACCCCGGAACTCACCTAGGCTTCCTGCACGTCGTCCTCCCGTTGCGGCATGATGTCGCGCGGACTGGGATCGACGCCTATCGGAACTACAGAGCCGGAGTGGAACTGGACGCCATGTGGTATAACAGCCGACGCGCGGGGGTCACCTTTCTGAGTACCATCCGCTATGACTTCCAGCGGTTCTATTTCTTGAACAAAAACCAGAACTTGGTCACGTTCGGCCTTAGCATGGGATTCTAGTTGGGTTGGAGGGATAGTGCAGTATTCGTTCAGTATGTGGAGACCGATTGCAGCGGCGATGCTCGGGTTGGTCTGTCTGAGTGGCCTTCCTCTGCCGCGTCGGGCGTCGGCGGCCGCCGAGACCGCCCTGACGGCCTCGCATTCGCGCGGAGTCGGGCAGCCTGGCTTCGAGCTGAATCGCGGCCAGGCGGACCCTCACACGCGCTTCGTGCTTCGCTCCCCGGCTTGCACCCTGGCCCTCGCATCCGGTGGCTCTGCCACCTGGTTCTGGTCAGGGACGTCGCCTCTCGCACTTCGCATGCGGCTGTCCCGAGCCGACACTTCTTCTAAGGCGGAGGGCGTCGGGCTGCAGCACGGTGTATCCAACTACCTTGCCGGCTCCGACGGACGGCATTGGTTGACCGGCATCCCTCGTTACGCGCGGGTGCGCTTTAGCAAGGTGTACCCCGGCATTGACATGCTGTATCGCGGGCGGGGCGGCGAGTTCGATTTCCTGATTGCGCCGAGGGCAAACCCGGCCGGCATTCTGCTCGAGTATCCCGATGCCCAGGAACTTCGCCTTAGCGAAGGCGGGGACCTGCTGATCGGGGTCTCGGGCCAGGTTGTCGTGCAACACCGGCCCGTGGCGTACCAGATCGAAAATGGCGCCAGGGTGCTCCGCCGGTCGGGCTACAGAATTCAGGATCGATATCGGGTGGCGTTCGTCTTGGGCGAATACGACCGCTCCCGTGAGTTGGTAATCGATCCGGTCTTGAGCTACTCCGCCTTGCTCCCTGGGACCGCGGCTACAGTCGACCCGGACGGCAACGTTTACATAACCGGGGCGATCAGCCAGGGACCCAAGCCCCCAACCGCTTCCGGAGTCTCCGGGGGATGCGGACCGGTCTTCTGTTCCGGGTTCTTCATCGCCAAACTCAGGCAGGATGGCAGCTCGCTGGAATACTTGACCTATATCAGCAGCAACGTCTCATTTAGCAGTAGCCCGCCGCTGATTGCGGCGGACACGAGCGGCGCGGTGTATTTAGCGGGGCTCACCAACGCGCCGGACTTCCCCGTCACCACAGGCCAAAAACCGGATTCATCCACTCATTCATTTGCCTTGAAGCTGAACCCGGCCGGGAATGCGCTGGCTTACGCCACACTGCTGCCCTCACTGCCCCCGGTTTCGGCGATCGCCGTGGACACCGCCGGCGCTCTGTACAGTGTCGGCACGACAGGCGCCGGCCTTGCTACCACTGCTGGTGCGATGATCCCGAAGCATGACGGCGGTACATGCGTGAGTCCATACTTTGCCCCAACCAGTTACCCTTGTTATCGCGCGTTCGCTGCCAAACTGAATGCCGCGGGCACCGCCTTTGAGTACGTCAGTTACCTGGCTGCGGGCGGCTCGTGGGCCGAGTCGCATGCCCGAGTGGTCACGGTGGATTCCGCGGGCGACGCCTTCATTGGCGGCTGGAGTGCCGCCGGCAGCGTGGCCCCGACCCCCGGGGCCATGGGACCGGAGTGTCTTTCCTATCCATCCGGCTATGTCTATATCGACATTGCGAACGCATTTGTACTGAAACTGGACCCCAAGGGAGGCCGCTCGTTATATACGAGCGTCTTCGGCTGCGACGCCGGCATTACCGGCATCGCCCTAGACTCCGGCGGCAATGCTTATGCGAGTGGATCCGCGACCAATACGACCTGGGAGGCGGCGAGTGTCCCCTATCTGAGCGTTCGGACAACCCCAGCGGCGTTTCAGCAGACCATCGACTATAATTGCGACGCGCGCGATGGGCAATACGGTGGATTTGCCGCGAAACTAAATGCGCAAGGATCCGCGTTCGCATATGCCACCTATGTCGGTCTCTGCGGCTCACGTGTCGACGGGATCGCGATCGATGCGGCTGGCGACGCCTATGTGGCGGGATCGACTCGCTCGAAGACCTTCCCGGTCACTGTGGATGCACTGAAGCCAACGATCGGACTCAACAGCGACGCTTTCCTCTCAGAGTTGAACCCTTCCGGCTCCTCTCTGCTCTATAGCACCTACTTAGGGGACGGTGGGGTCATCAACTTCGTCAGCAGTAACGAAGAATATACCGCGGGAGCCTTCACAGATCGGAACGGAGCCGTCTACGTTGTAGGTTCGACCAGTTCCCCTGACTTTCCAATCCTCAATCCTCCCAGTCTGCCCGATGGCGGATTTCCCCAGTTGTTCGTCAGCAAGTTCATCGATGCGGCGGCGGCCCCAAGGCCGGCCATCAAGCCAGATGGAGTTGTCAACTCCGCTAGTTTGCTGCCGGCTGCCGTGGCGGACGGCGAGATCGTAAGCATCTTCGGGTCTAGTCTCGGTCCTCAATCCCCAGTGATGTATCATCTGACAAATTCCGGATTGGTCGATGCTCTCGTGGGTAACGTGCGCGTCTTAGTCAACGGAATTCCCGCCCCTATTCTCTTCGCGCAAGCCAACCAGATCAACGCAATGCTCCCGGCACTTTCGACTTCCTCCACGCAGATTCAAATCGAGTACCAGGGCCGGAAGTCGGATGCGATCGCCATCCCAACGGCAGCCGGCCCAAGCGGCGCAACGTGGCTGCACTCTTCTCCGGGGCTTTTCACGATTACCGGAACCGGGTTGGGTCAAGCTGCCGTACTCAACCAGGACCTCACCGGAAACTCAGCCGGCAACCCTGCGGCCAGAGGTTCCATCGTGTCACTCTTCGGCACCGGGTCGGGGCCGTTCGATTCGTATCCTCCACCCGGAACGATCGTCTCCACCCCTCTGCCAAAACCGCAACTCCCGGTTTCCGTCACCATCGGCGGTATCGACTCACAAGTGAAATACGCGGGTGGAGCGCCCGGGCTAGTGACCGGTGTGCTTCAAGTGAACGTTCTGATTCCCGCGGGCGCTCCCGTGGGCGATTCGGTGCCCGTAGTGCTGACAGTCGGGCCTTCGAAGAGCCAGGCTGGGGTCACAATCGCGATCCGCTGAAGAGCGCGCATGCAGTCACTTCGTTCGTGGCCGAGAAACACGAAACGAGTACGACTCCACATCGGGGTCACGCGCTTTCTCGGGCGCCTGCAGCAGAATCGTGTAATCCCCCGGCGGCAGCACGTTTCCGGGGATTTCCACCGTCACGCTCTGTACAGCGCCCGCAGGACTGGCAGTCAGGCCGCCTTGCCCCCAAACCTGGCGATCGGCGTCTACCGAACTGACAACCACTGTATAGGCACCATGCTGCTCGGCTGCCTCGAATTGCAGTTCCAGGCGAACGGCGTCGGTGTCGGCGGGAACCTGGAGGGTCGACTGGGGCTGAGCCGAGCGAGTGGGTGCGCCACGCCGTTCCAGGCTTGGCGGCAAGAGCAACGAAACTACAGCCTTCGCTGGCGGCCTGCTCACCACGCTCGCGGCTTGCTGAAGATGCGACCGCAGCGTCAAGTCCTGCCAAGCGAGCAATACCACCACCACCGCCGCCGCAATCAGGGATAGTTTCCAGATATCGAAGGCGCGCGTAATGCGTACCGCGGGTACCGAGGGGGGAAGAGACGGTGTGCGCAGGGAAGCGGCATCGCCGCCAGCGGCGATCAACATCTCTCTCGTCAATTCGTATTTCCGCCGGAGGTGCGGATAGCTCAGAAAGTACCGGTCGAACCGGCCCTGCTCATCGGGCCGCAGCGCACCACGAATGGCGTCACGGATCAGTTCGCCCTCCAGAGCCTCGGTCTGTTCCAGGAGATCCGGCTCGGCGATCAGGCGCTCGTCGAAAGCCTCACGGCGCACGGGCGGCATCTCTCCGAGCAAATAACCTCTCACCAGCGATTCATCTTCGGGGTTCATTCTGGAAGAGCCTCATATATCTAAAGGTGTGCCGGAATCGCTATTCATTTCCATCCTTAATGTCGCCCAACAACACCTGCCGGCCGCCCAATATCTGCCGGCCAACGGCGATCATGGCCTCCCGTGCCCGATGGACCCGGATCCGCAGGGCGTTTCCAGAAATCTCCAACTCGGCGGCGAGCGACTCTCGGTCCTCATTGTGATATCGCTTCCACACCTCCGCCTCAGCCCGGGGAATGGATTCCATGCAGAACCGCAGCAACGCCTGGCGCTCTATTTCGTCCAGACGTTCCAGCGCGTCCGGGCCGGGCGAACGCCAGGTGTCCGACAAGGCATCCATTTTGCGCTGCCGCCACGACTCATGCAGGACCAGTTTGGCGACTCCGGTGCAATACTTCTCCAAGGTCTCATGGATCTGAACGTTCGCCAGCAACTGACGCAGGACGCGAAAGAGCGCCTCGTCGGCGAGCATTTCCGGGTCCGCCGCCTGACGCCGCCGGTAGAAGGCAACGAGGCCGTTTCGAATGCTGGCATGACGGTTGGCAAAATCGTTGAGGGTCACGGCAGCGCGGCCCTCCTCCGTCCGGCTGGCTTGTTCCGGTCTGTTACTCGTACTCGCCATAGAGGGTGAAGCCAGCGGAGAAATACGGATCTCTCCAACGGCCTCCCTTATCCCAGAAGGCTCGCCTGGCGGCTCGCAATGCCGCCGCCGGGCGCTGACCGCTAAAGATCGCCGGGTACAGGATACCCATGAACTCGGCGGTCGCCCGGTCCTCGCAAGCCCACAAGCTTACCAGAACGCGCACGCTGCCGGCATAGAAGAAAGCGCGCGCCAGATTGATCAGGCCCTCGCCCCGCACGTCTTTCCCGAATGCCGAGTAACAGGCGGAAAGAGTAACCATCTCACACGACAGACGCGGCAGGCCCGCATACAAATCGTCCAGACGAATCAACCCGTTATCGGGAAGTCCCTGCCGGTTGACCAGGGAGAGCACTAGGCCGGACTGCTCGGGATGAACCTCGTCGATCAGGGAGTGGGCGGCCAGGTGCAGGTACCGGTAGAAACCGATGTCTTCTGCCATCAGCGTAGCGCGGCTGGCATCGAAACCCAAAGCCTTCAGCGTGGTCCCCGGAGGAGCCGGCGCCACCACCAGCGAGGCCTCCTGACGGCTGAACGGCAAGCGCACCAGAGAGAGTCCACTGGCAACAGCCGATTTCGGCGCGCCGGCAGCGGCGTTCTGGGGAACGCGAGGATCGTCGGAATTGTAGACCGGATCGGCTAACACCGCCACACTCCTCGTTGCTGGCCGTCGGCCGAGGTTGACCTCCCGAAGCTCGGCGAGAACCGACGCCGAAGGCAGCATGGTGAGTTCATTCCGGATCCCCAAGGGCACTGCATCCGCGCCTTTATCTCCGGGCACGAGCAGCGCCGCGAATGGCAGGCGCTGCAGGGCCCCCGATGGCACCACCAGAATGCGCTTCGTTCCGAGCTTCGCAGCCACCGCGCCCAAAAGCAAATCACCGATAGATCGCAAAGCCTGACGATAGCTTCTTGCGGCCTCCGGATCGCGCATCCGCGTACGATAGTCGCCGGCCAGCCGAATCACGGTTTCGGCGAGGCCTTCCAGACGAGCGCCGTTCGGCAGTGTGTAGGACTCCAGCGAGTCAGAAGTTACCGCCCACAGGAAGCTGCGCCGTTCCCCCAGGTGGTATTCGAGCAGAAGCGTATTCGGCGCCAGGACGTCTCGTTGAATTTCCGTCGCCCTCTTCGGTTGCGGCCAGAACAGGCTGGCGAGTTGCGGATTCTTATCCTTGACCTCGAACTCGACTTGGCCGTAGGCCTCCCGCGCCGCCTCCATTTCTTTGCGGACCGCTGACTCCCGTTCCGGCGGATGTGCGGTGCTCAAGAGTCGGCTGAGCTCCTGCGTCTTGAGGTTCAACAGTTCCTGGGCGCGCCGCTCGCGAACCACCAAGCCCGGGTCGGCTCCACGCTGGACCGCGCTCTTGGACTCCCGCAGGGACTCCATCAGCGCCCGCGCTCGAGCGTGTTCGGCGGCTTCAAATGCCAATCGATCGAAACCGGCCGTGCGATCCTGGGCGTGCATCTCCATCGACAGGTCGATCTGGAAGTCGTATATGGGCAGGTGAGCCGAGAAATACGCGATGCGGAACTCGTCCCCCGGAACGCTGGTGCGGAGGGACTCGACCAACTTCACAGATCGCTCGGTGGACTCGCGGGCAAGCCCCAACTCGTTCGAATCGCGCTGCAGACGGGCCAGCGCCAATAGGCTCGCCGCCAAATCGTCGCGAAGTCCGATGGCGTCCCGGAGGGCGATCGATTCGCTGACGAGATTCTTCGCCACGCTGGTGTTTCCGAGCTGAGACTCGACCAGTCCAAGGTGATAGTCCGCGCTTGCCTCACCGCGGCGGTCTTGTGCGCTCAGGTACAGCTTGCGCGCATCCTGGAACGACTGTTTCGCCTGGGCGAGTAAGTTGCCGGCGGCGTAGGCTTGCCCGAGGTTATTCAGCGCGTGGCCGACGTCGCCGCTGGAACCTTGTAGCAACGTCAGGGCCTGGTTGCAGAATCGCGCCGCCATCCGCCAATTTCCGTTGAACAGATACGCACGGCCCAGGTTGATCGTCGATCGCCCGCGGGCCAGGCGGTCCGCCGGGGGGAGCAGGCTCACCGCAGTGGTCAGGGCTTCAATCGCCCGGCCGTACGAACCCATGGAGAGATAGGACAGCCCGAGGTTATTCAACACTAACCCACGGTCGTGCGCATCCTGCCGACTAAAGAGGAGCCATGCTTCGCCGTAGGCACGAGTGGCCGCACCGAACGAACCGGTTTGGCGATTCCAGATGCCGATGTTGTTGAGCGCCGTGGCACGTCCATACCGGCTCTTCGATTCCGTCCACAGGCGCAGAGCCTCTTCGAGGTGGGCCTTGGACGCACCAGTATCGCCCACTTGAAGCTCGCAATAGCCGGCGTCATTCGCCGCTTCCGCCGCGCCGGCCGTATCGTGCTGGCCGCGGCTGATCGACAGAGCCTGCAGATACAGATCGCGGGCCGCGGTGAACTCACCACGGCTGTAGACGAGACCGGCTGTTTGCACCAGGCTGGCGGCCTCAGACACCGGATCCGGCACCTTTCTCCAGGCGGTAGTCGCGAGCCGGCTGGCCTCCAGTATGTCGGCGGATGAAAGGCCTTTGACCGGAGACTTGACCTTAGAGGACAAGGCCTCCGCCTCAAGTCTCGAGAGGTCCGCGGCCGAAGGCTGCCGAGGCGCATCGACCATGACTGTACAGGATCCGCCATCCGAACGTCTCGCCACAACCTTCACGTCGAGGTCAACCGATTCATCGGCACCCGCGAGGTAGGACAGCGAGTCGACGCCATACTCGAATTCGTCGGCCTCAGCCAAGACACCGCGAAGACGCGCGCGCAGGGATGCAGCCACATCCAGATCGCGCTGTTGGAACGTAATTCGGGTGAGGCGGCCGGCGCTAAGTCTTACGCGGAATCTTTGCGGGGCAGCGGTGCGAATGGCCACCGGCCGCCCCGGAACCAGCAGCGTTGGAGGGACAGAACCAACGCCCACGGCCGCAACGAGAAGCCCACACCCCATCCCGCCGCGAAGAAAGATGGAGTAGGGCATGAGCAAGAGTTTAGCTCACCTCAGTCTTGAGAGAGGGGGCGCCCCGGCGGACACCCCTCGATAGACGTCAGCAACCGACGTCCTGGCCGACTATGGCCGCGATAATGGTGACAATCAGCAGCGTTACAGGGTCCACGTTTTCCTCCTTTCGGTGGTACTCGTGAACCTTGTAGGGAGCCCAATTGGCGCCCCTTAGAAGCTGATATGTTGGATACGCGATTTATGGCCGTTTACGTTGGATTAGCGGGGGAATTCGGTTCGGCCTGCGACGCCCCTCCGGCGACGCCGCAGGGGGCTGCGTTATGACGGGTGAACCGGGCATGAAGCTGCCGGCCCGCGTCGGCAAGTACGAGCTGGAGGAGTTCCTCGGCGGAGGAATGGCGCATGTCTTCCGCGCACGCGATACGATTATAGGCCGCCAAGTCGCGGTCAAGATCCTCACAGCTGGTAGTCAGGATGCTGAGACCAAAGCGCGTTTCCTGGCTGAAGCACGTGCGGCGGGCAACCTCTCGCACGACAATATCCTCACCGTCTATGACTACGGGGAAGACGTACAGCACGGACCATTCATGGTGATGGAGTATCTGCAGGGTGAGGACCTGAGCAAGGCCATTCGCGGCGGGCACACCGGCGATCTAAGGGGGAAGCTCAACATTGCTCTGCAAATAGCTCGCGCTCTGGAATACGTTCAAACACAAAAGATCATCCACCGCGATATTAAGCCCGAGAATATCCATATTGGCGCTGGTGGTGTGGTGAAGCTGATGGACTTCGGCATTTCCAAGACGGGTGGTCTTTCCCTGACGCGAACGGGCAACATCTTGGGTACGCCCTATTACATGGCGCCTGAGCAAGTGAACGGGCAGGAACTCACCGGGCAGGTCGACGTCTATGCGTTTGGCCTGCTGCTGTTCGAATTGCTTACCGGCACCAGGGCGATCGGCGGCGGGTCTGTGGAGCAGATCTTCTACAGGATTCTGAACGAACCGCTGGACATGGGGCCGACGCGGCAGGCCGGTGTTCCGGAGGCACTCAGTAATCTCATCGCTAGGTGCGCGTCAAAGGATGCTTCCGCGCGTCCCAGCGGCTTTGCGCCAGTGTGCGCGGAAATCGAACGCATCGCCATCGAGCTAAATGCGGGGTCTACATTGATCCTGCCAGTTCGTGGCAGGGCCAAGGTGAGGGCCGGAGCGGCCGTTGTCGGTATTCTTCTGATCTTGGGGGCCGCCCTGTGGATCGAGGTTATCCCATCGCACCCTAAGGGCGGCGTCCTGTCCGCGCAGGCACCGTCGGAGAAAGTCCCGCCGAAGGCTGCCCCAATCAGAAAGGAATCTCCCGCTACTCGAAAGGCACAATCAACTAGACCACCAGACTTTGCACAGATTGTAAGCGATATCCGCCAACACTACGGCAGCGTCAGCACTATCGATCGCGAAGGCGGTCTCAGCTTCAGCAACAGGCCGCCCGATGCGACAGACGCTTGGGCGGAATCAGACACCTGGAAGCCTGCAAGCACCGGCACAAACGAAAGCCTCTGTCGGCAATTCGTTCGCCTCGGCGACCGGCAACCCGGCGGCGAGGTGATCGAAATGCGAGGCGTCGTCCTGTATCGACTCGTAGGAGGCCGCTGGCAATTCCTGGATATCAAGGTCAAGTCGGCGGCGAACCAGTAGGGAGTGGAGCGGCCCCCATCAGTTCACGGTGTAGCGCACACTCCTGACATAGACCGTCGCCGCCTGCGCCCCAGCGAAAACGAACTCCGCCACAACGTATAGCTTCTTCGGGTCTGCCCGGACAAAGCGAGTCAGAGGATAACGATAGGTCCGCCACTCGCCACCCAGAGTCTCCTCCACCTTGAACTCCGAACCGTTGTCCGGTTGAGAGTTGGATTTGACCCCGACGTATACCTTTTCGCCGCCCACGCCGCCGCGCATTTCCACGACGAGGAATTTGTACTTCGACAGATCCAGGCCGGGCCGGGGCGGATCAACCGGGGGACCCGCTGTGATGAACACCGCGCCCCACTTCTGATCGGCAGGATAGGACAGGCGGAAGCTATTCTCCACATCCTTCAGCCAATCGGTTTGTTTCTTATCGGTGTCCACGCCCATGTCGAACCCTTCGTTCAGCTTGTTGCCGACGAGGACTTCCTGGGCGTCCTGTGCAAGCGCTATCCAGACCGTAACTAGCGACCCAATCAAAAGTCTGCGTCTCATTTCTTGCCTCCTAAGCGTAAAAGCCACCGTGCCGCATCGCCCGCGCACGCCCATATTCATGTACGACACAGCGAGTTTCTATTTCCGCGAGCGGGAGCGAAACACTGTAATCTTCCATTCTCGACGATAACCCAGGCAGGATGCTGATCCCCTGCGCTTAACAGTTGACACTGCAGGTGTCGGGGCAGCCCCCTACTTTTCAATGGTTGTTGGCCTATCCGGGCCACCCGTCGCCGGAGAGGCATCGGGGGTATCCCTTCATCGAAAAACAAGGAGAATAGAATCAAATGCGGGATTTCAACGCGCGCCAATGGCTGTGGGCTCTGACGCTGTTATTGATTACAGTGATCGCCGGTACGGCGCAAGACTCGTGGAAACTCATCTGGGCCGATGAGTTCACTGGTTCCGCGGGAACACCTCCGGACCCTGCGAAATGGACCTTGGAGCGGGGCGGTGGCGGCTGGGGAAACCGGGAGGCCCAAGTCTACACTGCAGATCCGGCGAACGCCTCACTGGACGGCAAAGGGAACCTGGTCATTCGTGCGATCCGGACCTCGGATGTCGAGTATACATCCGCAAGGCTCAAAACAGAGGGCAAATTTACGGTTCGCTACGGCAAGGTGGAAGCCCGCATCAAAGTGCCCCAGGGCCAGGGCTTGTGGTCCGCTTTCTGGATGCTCGGCGGCAACCGCAAAGAGGTCGGATGGCCCAAATGCGGCGAGATCGACGTTCTCGAGAACATCGGACGGGAGCCAGCGGCGGCTCACGGGACCGTTCACGGCCCGGGGTACTCGGGGGGCAGCGGGATCGCCGCTTCTGTCACTCTCCCGAAGGGCGAGATCCTGGCCGATGGGTTTCACCGTTTCGCGGTCGAGTGGTCGCCGGAAACCATCGTGTTTTTTCTGGACGGTGTGGAATATTCGCGCGTCACCCCTGCTTCCTTGCCGCGCGGGGCAGGTTGGGTTTTCGATCAGCCGTTCTACTTGATCCTCAATGTCGCGGTCGGCGGCAATTGGCCTGGTCCGCCCGACCAGACCACTGTCTTTCCTCAGGAGATGCTGGTCGACTATGTCCGCGTGTGGCAACGATAGCGGGTAGCGGACCTTACGGCCAACGGGGCAACGTGCTCCGAAATGCTGCATCCAGGCGAGACACAACCACATGGGTGCCTTGCTCGCCCCAAAGAGTGGCTCCCTACTGTTGACCGGAAGGAGGAAAGATGGCGGACCACGGATACGAACAGCCGTACGAGAAGTCATTCTGCGCAGTGCCCGCCGCGTGCCGACGTCCAGAGGTTTTGTTCCTGGGCAGCGGGGTTGGGCTCTGGGCGGCATCCAGCCTGTCCGGGAGATTGCCCGGGCTTGGCGGAGGCTTGGCGGTAGTTGATCGGGGCGGACTGGAGCTTCTCACGCATGTGGGAAACACGGACTTCCCCAGATATCCAATACTGCGTGCGCGTCGTCCGCTCTTCGGCGGCCTGCTCAGCCAGTGGGGAGTATCGGCTCCTCGCCCGTCCGACGACTACCTGGCAAGGTTTCCTTACCCGTCCGCGGATCTCATGGCTCGATTCGCGCGCGTGGAAGCCGAACTGGGCGTTCCAGACAGCATCCCCATGGGCTGCGGTGCGCTGCAAGAGCGGCTGCTGGACAGACTGACGCGGGGCTTGCCAGACTCCAAATTCCGGCTGGCGCCGCTGGCTATCGATCGGTACGGAAAGCGGTGGAGCCCCCTGGGCCGCATACCGGAATTGGCTGCGCGCGGGTCGCGCCTGGTGGCGCGGTTCCGCTGTACGCGACTGGAGATGGACTCCGCGGGGGCTGTCGCGGTGAGAGGCCGCTGGCTTGTCGACGGGTCGGAATGGGTGTTGCGCCCGCGTGTGCTCGTCCTTGGCCTGGGAGTCCGGGAGACTTTGCCGCTGATGCAGCACTTGTGCCGGCAGGACACCCCGATCGAGCCCGCCGATCACCTGCGGATCGACCTGCATGCCGGATTGCCGGCGGACGCCTTTGGCGTGGAACCGGCCGAATCGCTCGGTGTCGCCGTGCTTCTCATGGAGGGCCGCAGCGGCCGCGCTTCCATCCCCTACCACCTGGAAATCAAAGTTGCGCCGCGATGCCTCTGGCCGCGGTTCATGCCTAGCGGGGACAATCTGCGGGGGATCTGCACGGACGATTCCATCGACGCCCAAGTGCAGGTCATCGCAGCGATGCATGATCGGCTTCCGCCATGGGACCTGCTGAATATTGGCCCCGAGAGCACGCTGCGACCGGTGATGTCAGCGCGCGACGCGGAATTCCACGGCGAATTGGTGGCCGTCATGGGCGAGGTGGCGCGCGTGATCGGTATCGCGAATCCAACGTTCAGTTTTCGCCCATTGCTGGAGAACCACCACGTGTACGGTGCGTTCCGGGTGGGAAGAGCCGTGGATGCGAACTTCCGGTTTCGGGCCGCCGACAACCTGTACATACTGCCGCCCACGTCCTATGTGGATCTGGATGACGACGCCAATCCAACTCTCAAGAGCCTGGTCTTAGCCGATTATGCAATGGACGCGGTGGCAGCGCGGCTGGACGCGAGTTTCCTCGGTTCGGGCCAACACGGTGGTTCGACGGCAAATGTGCCGGCCGACTCAGACCGGCCGCAACTCGTAGCATAGCTCAGCCCCTCCGCCGATATCGATGTGAAGTTCGGCGGAGGGGGCGGTCATGGCGGTGAGCATCTCCAGGCAGCGATCCGTCACGTCGCGTTCGAAGACGCGCCGGAGTGCCCGGGCCCCTTGCGCCTGGAAATCGGCTTCGTGGACGGCCAGCAGGAAGTCCGTCACGGCGGGTTCCACCACCAGATGCAGGTCCACCCCGGACTGCCGAATGCGCGCTTGCAGTTGTCGCAGATCCCTCTCCCAGATCCCGCGCAGCGAGGCCGCGTCCAACTGGTTGAAGACAATCGTATCGTCGACGCGCCCGGCAATCTCCCGCGGCAGCCAGCCGGCGATCGCCGCCGCCGTTGCGCGCCGACGCCTATCCGCGGCGCGATCATCCGACACCAGGAAACCGGGTGAAGCTCCGGCGTATTGGGCGCCCAGGTTCGAGGTCAGAATCACCGCGAACCGGCTGGCGTCCAATCGCTCGCCGGAACTCATGTCGTGCACAGTCCCCTCTCCCAGGAGCGGCAGCAGCAGCGCGCGCAAAAGGGCCGGATGCCCCTTCTCAATCTCGTCAAACAGGATCACACCGCCGGCCAAACGGCGCAGATCGTTGCACAGTTGGCCGCCCTGTTTGTACCCGACGTAACCCGGCGGGGCACCCACCAGCCGCGCCAGCGTGTGTTCCTGGTCCAGTTCCGAACAATCGATCTGGATCAGGGCCGATTCCGTTTCCCAGAATCGCACAGCCAGGCTGCGGGCCAGAGCCGACTTCCCAACACCGGAGGGCCCACCGAAGATCGCGGTCCACAACGGGCGCGGCGCGCCAGCCGGTTCGGGCAGGGAATGACACCGCCGCAGGGCTGCAGCCGCGGATTCGATGGCGTGCCGCTGGCCGAGGATGTCCTCGTTCAGGTCGCAGCGCAGGCGCTCGAAGAAAGCAGGTCCGAGCCCGCCGGGGCGCAAATGCTCCGGACGAATGCCTGTCCAGATCGACAAGACGTCCACCAGATGATCGAGCCGCAGAGGTACTGGCTCCGGTCGTGTCATATGGATACTCCCGTCGTGGATTCCGCCTCGATGCGCGCCAGGGCGCATGCTTCATCCAGCAGGTCGAGGGCTTTGTCCGGCAGCCTTCGCTGGGGGATGTGACGCTGAGAGAGCACCAGCGCGCTCTGCAGCATGGCTTCGTCAATCGCAACTCGGTGATGGCCCGAAAGTCTCACTGCATAATCCCGAAGCACCTCCAATGTCTGTTGCGGGGTCAACTCCACTACCGGGACCGCCTGGAAGCGCCGCGCTAGCGCAGCGTCATCCTCGATGGCGCAGAACTCGCGCTGGGTAGTAGCGCCGATGCACCGGACCCGCCCCCGCCCCAGGTCCGGCTTGATCAATTGCGCACTCTGGTGCATTGGAGAGCAGAGGACATGCAATTCATCGAAGAAGAGAATCGTGTCGCGGTCCGCTCGCGCGGCGTCCAGCACTTCCTTCAGGCGTCCTTCCGCCTCGTTGAGGGCACCGGCGCCAGCCACCAGGAAGGATAGGTTCACGTCGAGAATGCGAACGCCCAGGAGAGACTCGGGCACGTGGCCGGCAGCCACGCGCACGGCGAGTTGCTCCACTACTTTAGTCTTGCCCACTCCGGCTTCGCCAACCAGGCATGCCGCGTTCTTACCTTCTTTCGTCAGGATACGGAGCAACGCTTCCGTCTCCCGTTCACGGAATAAGGCAGCCCTGATCCGCCCGCCGCGAGCCTCTTCCACCAGGTCTGTGCCGAACGGGCAGGCAGAGCGGCGAGCCTGCGAAGGGTCCACGGGAGCAATGACTCGAATGGTCCGCTGCGATAGCGAAGGCAGCACGCCGCTCAACCCAAGGATCGTCTCCAGCCGCGCCAGGACTACCTCGGCAGTAGCCGGCGAGACCGTGCAGAGCACTCGCCAGCCCTGGTTGACAGGACCTGCGAAGGACGCAGCCAACCCCAAGTCCGAACCCAGATACGAAACGTCGGCTTCGATGAGGACGCAGCACCCGCCCTCGCCGGACAGGCGTTTCAGCAACAAGTCGGCTCCGTTGACAGGCGCTTGGAAGTGGTCTCGCGGCAGCGGAACACCGCGAATCACGGCGTGGCTCTGCGTGTCCCACTCGCGCCGGACCTGGCGGATGCGCTCATTGGTCAGCAGCATCGTGGAATCCTTCCGGGCAGGGCGGCGTATCGGCCCCAGGCCAATTCTCGCCCGTTCCTAAGACTGAATTTGATCCGGATCCGCACAATGGACAGTCCGTCCAGGGCGGATAAGCGTCGCTCGCATCGATCGTGCGGAAGCTGACCATCTCGCCGCGAACGTGCCACGGCACCGCCGGAACATAGCCGGTGACATAGCGAAGTACCACATCCACGGCGTCCGCGGCGGCGCGCGTAGTCAGCACCGCCAGTTCGCCGCTCACCTCTTCACCGCCATCGATGTAACCCATCCGCTGCTTCATCGTGGTCGTCTCCGGATCTTCCAACTGGCGGGTGTCCAGACCATTGCACACAAGGCACGGTCCACCCGGTGCCTGCAGGCGCACCTGATATCCCAGCGCCACCAACCGGCCGCCTTCCCTGCGCCCCCCGCAACCTACGTCCACCAGCGGGATCATCCGCCGGGCGCACCAGCAGGCCAGCGCAAAGCGCACCGCACTGTGGTCGACGCAGCAAACCACAACGGAGGCAGCCGCCAGCGCGCTCTGCGCGCGCGCCGCCGGGAAGGGCTCGGCGACGCTTTCCAGACGCATGTCAGGAAACGCGCGCAGAATCTCGCGGTGTGCCACCGTGGCTTTCATCTGGGATTCGGTTCCGGCTGAGTAGTACCACAGCCGGGGAGCGTTGTGTGCTTCGATGACGTCTCCGTCGATGCAATAGAGCTCGCCAACACCGGCCCCGGCCAGCAGTCTGGAGGCCACAGACCCCGTGCCGCCAAGACCGACCACAGCTACGCGCAGCCGCCGCAACGCGGTGATCCCGGCGTCGCCCACCACCTCGCGCGTGCGCACGTCCGATTGCCGCGCGGGCTCCGCGGCTGGAGGCGAAGCGTTGCGGGGCTGGATGCGGATCAAACGATCCGGTCCGGCCACCTCAATTTCATCCACGGGTGTGACGGGACCGCCAGGGAACCGTTGGATCCCGGCCCAAACAACTCCTTCGCAACCAAAGATAATACGGATCAGCGGCAGTCCGTGAGCCCACGTACTCAGTGCCCGGTGTTGGCGAACGGCGTTCAGCCGGTCGATTCTCGATGGAGTCGGCTCCGCAGCAAACGGGTGTGAGTGGACATCGAGAAACGCGCGGCAGTCGCGGGCGCGGACCGCGCGCCGAGCTACATGCTCGGCGCTCAGGGCCACGTGGAACTCGTTCTGCGAGCCATACTCGGAATCGTCGGGCAGATCCAACTCCCGTACCATGTATCGCCGCTGGCACGCCGGCCCGGCCATACCGCAGTACCCGAAGCCCATGCGCTCGACGACCGCCGCGTTCATGTGGGCGGCCAGCCGGTCCCACAGACTCGCGGGAAACGCCACGATGGATCTGGCTCGCATGTCCGCGCTCCTTCTGCGACTACGATGTGCCTCGTTCCCAGTCGCCCACTGCACCGTATTCCTGCCCCTCGGTAGGAACCACCTCGTTGTCCTTCAGCACTCGGCCGGTGGAGTCGTAAAGGCGCTCATGGGCTGGCACGCCAGCCAGTTCCTTCAGCCTGGCGACTTCCATTTCGGCATACGGCGTCACGATCGACTTCTGATTCACTTTCGTCATTCCCATAAGATCTCCTTGTCAGCTTGGTAAGTTAGATCACTTCATGACTTCCGGCTTTCAGGCCGGGGTTGGTAAGGTGCAAATCCAGGGTAGCGATGACGGAAAGGATGTTGTCCTGTTCCGACGCGTAGCCCGGATGGATACAAAGGTACGCGAAGCCGTTCTCCATGCGGTCGAGCAGGCGCGGCGCGCGGACCCAACTTCGCTTGCGCGGGTCCCAGACTTTCAGTTGGGGAGTTACCCACAGATTGCGATAGAACGCAAACTGCCCGAGACTCACTCTTTGGTAGAGGTTGGGCGGTACCTCGATCCGCAAATGGGTGCGCCCCGGAGAGCACCGACCGGGCGGCAGAATGAGGTCGCGAATCATCAGAATGGCGCCGCCGCTTTGGGCGTACCCCCACTCCACCCGGGTATACGGGTCTTCTCCGAACCGTTTCACGCGCTTCTCGGCTTCGAGAATCGCCAGGTCCGTCTTGAAGCGGGCCCAATCGATGTTCACCGTCGAGTTATTCGTCATACCGATCCCTCAGGGGCCGCTCCGGTACAGGCGCTCCATCCCGTGGGCGGATCTCGAGCGGCCGACGATAGCCGGCATCCCGCGCCGGTGGGACGCCGTCCGCAGGCCACGGCCGCGCCCTGGTATAGGCCGTCCTTGGCAACGCCGTGGGCGCCCGCCGCGCACCGGCCCAGCGCTTCTTCCTGGCGGCACGGCGCGCGAAAAACGCCGCCAACGCCAAGACGAGAACACCCGCCGTCAGACCGATCATCCACCACCGCCTCGCTCGATCTCATGGGGGGCTACGCCGCATCCTCCGCCGGAGCCATGGGTTGCAGGCTCCGCCTCCGCGACCACTCCATGGATGCGGGCACCGAGTTCCGCGCCCACCAGTCAAGCTCCACGTCCAGCCGGCGGCATGCCAGCACCAGGTCGCCCGGCCGCATCCTCCGCGCGAGTTCGGTGCATCCGGAGTCGCCCGCGCGCAACGCCGCCAGTTGACGCCGGATGGTCTCAGGACCGTGCTCCATGTAGTAGCAGGTGAAATGGCTACTCAGGTCCACCGCCAACCGATAGCCGCCCTGGCTCTCAAATGCCTCCAAGCGGGCGCCCAGTGTAACCGGCAATTCGACGTGATTGGCTGAATCCAGCACCCACTCACTGAGGCTGTCGTCCCACTGCAGGCGCCCTAAGATCGCCGCCCGCACCGCCATCACCGCGCGTTCCTCCGCGCCGAGGCGCACGCCTGGGTCGGGCAAGAAGCGGTCGCCCGGATACACATGGTGCTTCTCAAATGGATTTTCGCGGTACGCCAGCAGGTAATCGGCGCGCACCTGCAGCATTAAGCGCCAATCGGTCAGCGGGAAAGCCGCGCGGAACTGCAGCAGAACGATGCGGTCGGGATCGCCGGTCTCAACCGAGATGTAGTCCGTGTCGCGTGTGGTGGTGAACTTCTGCACGAGCGGCTTCAGCGCCTCGATGCAGTGCGCATCCATCCCGGCTAGGCGGAGCACGGTGGCGCGGGTACTGGAATTCAGCGGAAGCCATTCGTAGCTTTCCAGATCCCGCTCGCGCAGCACGCTCCCCAGCACCGCAGGGTCTTCGCCAAAGCGTCGCACCATCTCGTCCCAAACGTGAAGCCCGTCGATCCTGCGCGCCAGCAGAGAGCGCTCCGCCGCCGCCTCAAGGACCTTAAGAAGCATTGCGGAATCCGTCCAGACGGCCATGGGGTCGGGAGTCTGTGCCAGTGCCGCGAACAACTCGGCCGTGATCGCTGCGCGATCCTCGGCGGAGAAGGTCCGCAGGTCCAGGTCCGCCAGGTCCTCGTCGGTCCGCAGCAGCGGAAGCCCGTTGGGACTGGAAAAATCCGGCGACTCCGCGGCCGCCACGGCTAGCAGCGCCAGCGCCGATTCGCGAGCCGCGGCCACCGCAGCCTGCGTGCCACGCAGCCCGTCCCTGAGCCGCTCTAGACTCTCGCGCACGGCATCAAACGCGTGGCCCGCCGCCGTGCACGCTTGACGCTCCATCTCGGCCACGCCAGCGCGCTCCAGTTCGCGAAGGTATGCCCGGCCCGCCTGTTCGATGCGCGCGCCGTTCCAAAATCCCCAAACCGCGCCGGCCGAGCGGGCGTCTTGCAGAAACTCTTCCTCGATCGCCTCCACCCGCGCAGAAGCCTCGCGAGTCTTTTCTTGCAAGGCCGTACACTCCTCGCGATAGAGCTCTGCGACCCCGTCAATGCATCCGCCGCACATGCGAACCCAGTGCAACGCGAAGGCTGGACCCCGTTCGGGATCGCATACCATGCGGCCGGCCAGGGCCACGAGGCGGGAAGAGGCCTCCTCGGCGAGTAGCCGGGCTTGGTGTTCGACACCGGCCTCGAAGTCGCCGGCCTGCGCCAGGGCCAGATCCCGGCGATTGCGCCCCGTTCGCAGAGCTTCACGAGACGGCAGTTTCTCGCAGGCACAGCGGAAGAGTGAGCGGAAGCGCTCCGGCGACAGCCGCATGCCAGCCGTGCGCCGCATCAACTCGCCGCCGGTCCCATGCGGGAGAGCGGCGTACCCCAGATTCAGCCCGTCCAGGAATGCAAGCGCCTCTTGGCGCACTTCATCCTCGCGTCCCTCCCACGCGGCGCGCTCCAGGAAAGCGAGCGCCGCCAGCGCTCGGGAGTACCGGAACTGACGCTCCCGGTCGAAATCGATCGTGCTCATACCGATTGTGCGCCCATGGCAGCTTTCACCGGCGGGCGTGAGGCGCGCGCCCGCCTTGCTGAAATCGCCGAGTTGGGTCTCGACCACGTCACCCAGGGGCGTGAAGATCAGCACCGCCAATGTGTCGCCGGCCAGCGCAATCAGGTTCTCGATGGACAGGATCTTCGGGCAATTCGGCGCGTTGTTGGTATCGCTGATTACTACGGGCGCGCGAAACCTAACGTGCTCGTTGACACTGCAATCGAGCCCGCGGCTGCTATCGCGCACCCACCGGGAGTCCGACGCCTCGGCGACAGTCTCTTTCAAAACGCCGTACGCAGCGCCGTGCGAGTTGACGCGATCTTTGGAGAGATGAATGCCCGGCAGAACGAAGAGTGGAGCGATATCCAGCCGGACGCCGAACTCCGCCGCCAGGGCGTTCAGAGCCGTCCGCAGCGCCGCCCAGGTGCCGGTGCCAAAGCCGCCGAACAACCCCACCGCCACGAACACCCGCACCGCGTCGGCCCGTGGATTCGCCCGGATTTGACGCTTACCCATCAGGAAGTGCAGGTCCCGTCGGAGCTCGGCCCGAATGCGATCGGAGTTGGCCTGCCAGGCGAGGTTGCCGTTCGGCCGCGTTCCGCCCGATGCATTCGGATCGTCAAGGCCGCGCAGGGCTTCTGGATTGACGAAATCCACCAGGTGGGTGTCGCCCGACCGTATGCGGTCTATTGCCGCGGGGTCCGGCAGCGGCACCAGTGAGAATACGCCCGGCGGCCAGCCTTCATCTTCGCCCGGCATCGGCGGCAGGCGATACTCGCCGGTGCCATCGATATCGAAAGCGCGAATCCGCAGATCCTGATCGATCGCTTCGATCTGACTCCGCAGGCGGCCTTGCTCCGGACCCGCCGCGGCTAAGCGTCGTACGGTCGCTCGCCGGCGGACGGCAGCCTTCTGCTGCACAGCGCGCGCGATGGCGCACCCCGTAGTCCCCAGACCGATTACCAGCGTGTTCCTCATGCGGTCCTCCGCAGCGGGAGGGCTTCTTCGGCGGGCGCGGCGAAGAGGAGGCGGATTTGAAAGGTGCGGTTGCCGTACGCGATCACGACGCCTTCGCGGGCGTCAACCGTGACCCTCTTCTCAGCTAGGGGCCGTCCGGCTACGGACATTCCGGGGGCGCCCTCGACGGCAACCGTGCCATCGTCGTAGGGAAAGAGGCAGAATAGCTCGCCCACCGGAATTCCCTCACCGGGCGCAACGATGTATGCGCCGCGATTGGGATCGGTCGAAAACGCCACCGGCAAGCCGGAGGCGGCAGCCAGGCGGATATCCCGCCCCAGCACCTCGGCTTTGGCGTCCGGTCCGGCCTGCCCCGTCTCGGTGACCATCACCCCAATCACCGTGGCGCCCGGATCGAAGGCCATACCTGCGGCACGGCGGCGCCGCCGGCGGAGGGCGAGCAGGCCGGATGCCATGAGGGCCAGCGCCAGACCGATTTCGATGGACAGCCGGAGCCCCCGGCCGAGTTTGCCGTTCTCTGCTTTGGCCAAGGCAGCACCGTCTTGGGATGACAGTTTCGAGCGCCCGAGCCTGATGCGATTCACACCTGGCGGGGGCGGCGGCAGAGGCGAATCGGCATCGGCGAGTTGCAGATGCTTGGCGTTCAGTCTGAGAGTCAGGTACTCTGCCAACGAGAAGGGTTCTTTCCCGACGCTTGGGGAGGGTATGTTGTCGGTGTACGCGGTGACAAACAAAGTGCTCGCCTGCCTGCCGTACGCCTCGCGCAACTGGTAGGTCAGAAGCTCAACCGCCTTTGCGGCTTCATCGAGATTGGTTGCACCGGCCTCAGGTTTTAGGGGCACGAGTGCGGCTTTCAGCCGCTCGCGGGCTGACGCATCGGTGAGGAATTCGGCCGCACGGACATCCGCCGTGACGCCGAAGGTGCCCAAAATAAACAGCCCACAAGATGTCCCCTGATCGATTGACTCGCTCAGAGACTGCCGGGCGGACGCGAACCTGCCGTCCCGTGCCATCGACTTGGATATGTCCAAAATGGCAAACTCCACCGGGAAGTCCCGACATGGGTTCGGTTGTGCAGGAGGCCTCCACACCGAGGCCACCCGGCCCGAGGACATCAACCACGGCGTAATCATCACAAAACAAATGGTAAATCGACCCATGAAATCTCCCTCAGCCAGCCAGTTCTGCGACGCCCCAGTTGGGCGCCACACTCCGACGTAGGGGGGCGCTCCGGCCCAGCGGGCCGGCGGGCCACCCCCCTACTAGCGGCTGGGCGGCGAACTCCGGGAGGTGAGCTCCGGTGCTTTGGACTACAATGCGTAGGCGAGTGCCGCGCTGGTTGTCCGACCCTGGTTTCGCTCGCGAGCGAAATAAAGCGGCCGTTGCCGGCACTTCAGTAAGTGGCCAGGAATGAGGAGGCTCAATGACATGCTCGTACCTTCCGTGATCGAGTTGAAAATTGTCCGGCCTCTGGTGCGTGGCCTCGACCCTGACATCCTGCGCCCTGCCAAGCAGGAGGAGTTCAACTCGTTGGTCGGCTCGATTCGCAAGAAACAGCCCGGCCCGATCGCGAGGCTGGGTTCTGAAGACTTGGCCCTGCTGATCGCGATTTCGGTCCTGACAGCACAGACGAACTGCTCGGACGACGATCTGTTGCCGCACTGTACCGCGTTGGCCGGCTTGGTGGGCGCAGTGCCTGGCGACGGCGACCGGCGGCGCGTCGCCGTCGATTGTGCAATTGCCTATGGCTGCGGGTGGCGCAGGACGCTGCAAAGCACTCGCGATTTCGGCCTGGATGAGCTTTGGGAAGGGGCGTTCCATCTCCTGGTTAAGCAGATTTTGGCAGCCATCGCAGTGGCCAACGACCGCTTGAGAGCCATTTTGAAGCCATTTCTGCAGGACCCGGGGGAGATGGGCCTGATAGACGCTCTGCGGGACGGATGCTGGGAAATTGCTTCGACGTTGGCGTTTCGGCTGATCAAGCCGCTGCATTCCAGGCATGACGCCGCCGATGCAGTTTTCGATATAACCGGCAATGAAGGAGTTGGCGGCGCTGCGGTTGCCGAGGATGCGCCGAGTCGCGACTTCTCTAGGGTCAGGGGGCCGGATTTCGCACTGGTGCCGCTGCCCGCTGGTTCCAGGTACGTTTTCGACGTGGCCTGCGGCATCGCCGTGGCAACTGCCGCCGGGCGCGTGCTTGCGGCTGGCCTGGGTGGGCGATTTGTCATCCGGGCCGGCGACTTCGGCGCCGTTGAGGTGTCTTTCCCCGTGGGCTCAAACCTGGGGCGTTTGTTGCGCTTGGATTGTGGCAGCCACGCCCTTGTGAACGCCGGCGCGGGTCCGGTTTCGCTGGCTCAGTGGGAATGCGGCTGTGGATCCTGGGCCTGCCCGGAACGGCATCGTCTGGCTTCCTGGCTTCCTGACACGAAGATTGGCCTGAAGGACTTTGTGAATTCGGCGATCAACGGGAGGGACTTCCCCCTCAAGCCGAAGGCGTTGATCGCTGGGATGTACTACTCTTACCTCTCCCGCGAGGGGTGGGGTGGCGGAACCACAGATGATGAGTCGGCCGCGCTGCCCAGGGTCCGGCGGGTACTCATGGTTCGTACAACCGAGCCAGTCAATCCCGAAACCCACCAGACCGAACAGAAGCAGAAGCTCCGTGAGAATTTCCTATTAATCAGTGCATTGGGTAATTTCGGGCCGGTGAGGGTGGTCCGCTGCGATGTGTGCGGAACGTTTCGCGTTGACGGTACTAATTGCGATTGCGGCGCGGCTCCACAGGGGGGCACCCCGACGGCCGTCTGGATGCCGGTTCCGCGCCTAGTCCCTCCTCCGCCCGCTATCGCTCCCCCGCCTGTTCCGTCGGACGGAGTCGGAGAATTCATGAGCGAGTTTCTGGAACTATGGAAGGAGTCGATTGAGCACGCGGATCGACAGGAACAATCGGCTGAGCGGGACGAGGAACGCGCCATCTACCAGGAGGTGGTTGAAGCATTCAGTCGGTCCGATCTAGTGGCTGCCGCCGAGTTCATCGAATACGCGCGAAAGAAGGGCTGGCAAGTGCCGGAGGTGGAAGCATGACAAACATAGATGAAGCGGCTGAAGTGCGTCGCGAGGCGTCCGGCTTGCTTCAGCTTTTGAGCGCAGCTATCGGCCAGCCACGATATGCCATGGGAAAAAGAGTGAGCGTTGCCCTCCAGGTTGTACCCACCGACGCCGAGGGTAATGAGTGTCGGGTCGAAGTTCTATGCCACGCGTTCGGTAGTCTCGACGCCGATTGGGATAACTTCCACGTTGTGCTGACGGATGGCGCGGGAGAGCCTTACAGGCTTGATCTCAACCGGCGGGGGCACGCGGCCACCATCTGCGTGCTAACTCCCGGAGCGGTATTGCGGGGCAAAGCAATTGAATCGAGCACCGCCCTTACAGTGGTTGCCTTTCCAAGCCGCCGTACTGCCCGCGAAGACCAGACTGTCCTTGAAGGACTGGGGGCTGCTGCGCAGACCGGCGTTGGAGAACTGTTCGTCGAGACGACCAAGAACTTCGTGTCCGCCGATGGACATGTTCATGCGAAGGTCCATTGTGCGGTGGGGGGGGATCTGAGTGTTACGTTTTCAGCGTCTTCCAAGCACGCGGATCTGGTTGGATCTCGCATCCAATTCCGGTTTTTCACGGATGCCGGAACTGAATTGCGGGGCGAACGGGAACTGTGGCCCGATGAAGGGGAAGACGACCAGTTGACGGCGTTTTGGGGCGAAAACCAGACCGGTCTCGCCCCGGCTGGGGAAGCCGGGGCGGGCGGCCCCGCGAAAAAGGTGAACTTGGCTTTCGAGTTTGAGGTCCTGCCACTTGGCACAAGACCGCCAGAGGGGTAGACAAGAATGGTTAAGGCTATAACCCTGGTTCCGTTGGAATTTGGCCGTGCCGGCCGCACGGGACGCCTGTCTCTGGAGACCGATGCCGGTTTTGAGAACTACCTATCGAAGCATGTTTACGCTCTAGCACACGACCCCTTTACGCCTCCGGGTCTTCATCGTGGTGTGTGCATGGAGGGGGTCCGCATGCCTGCCCCTCCCGGCGAGCTTGGCTTCCGGTTGACGGCAAAGCTCGCGCACCGTGTGGCCATGACTCACTACGCCCTGAGCGCTGGCCTGTCGATCAAGTGGTGTCTGCATCCCTGCGGAGGCGGTAACTTTCCGGGACTCCAAGGGGGTTCGGCTGGCGCGGCTTTCCTGCTGGCGCTCCTGAAGGTCGGTTTGGGCGATTTCAACCGCCGGGCCTTGGGAAACCATGGCGAGATCGAGGAAGCAATTACGGCGGTGCGTTTGGAGTGGGTCGCGGCATCTGCGGCCATCAATAACCTCGGAGACTTCCAACCGGTGGACCCACCGGCGCTGATCCTAAAGCTCCAAGCTTTGGCGGCGGAGCGCCCCACGTCGCGAGTTCGCCTGGCGGTAATTGCTCAATCGCAAGACGGCGTTCCCCTCGTTCCCATTCAAAACATGCCTTCGCTGTTCGCGTTCGATGCAGGAGTGCCGGACGGTCCCCTCCACGTGCTGCGCGCCTTGAACGCGGAGGATTGCTTTCGCAGGCTTTTTCGCCTGCAGTCCGAACAGGTGCTGTTATGAATCGCCGGACCGGTATCGCGCTGTTCGTCGAACTCTTCGCCCGCTTCTTGCTGTTCCTCGAGTACCTCCTGACGGGAGGTATTCGCTTTGCCGGCGGGTTAGCCTGTTATACGGTCCTGCTTTGGCTATTCCTCACGGAGTACTTTCTCGCGGGACGGCTCCCTTGGTGGCAGGGTTTGTGGGAATACTTCTTCGTCCTTCCGGCGCTGGGATTCCCCGTGGTTTTGTCTGCATATGGGGTCTACCGCCTGGAGAGCATCCGGCCGGCAATGTCTCCGATGGCATTCGACGCCCGCGATCCAGACAAAATTGCGACACCCCTGGTGGCATGGATTTCTATGCTTCGCGAGGCGGCAAGGAATACTCGGAGGCTGCTTCTAGGCAGTTTCCTGCGGTGGGAGGCGCGGTTGCTGGCCCGATATGGCGCGAAGCGGGGTCCTCTCCCCTTTTCGGAACTGCCCGGCGTTTGGCGGAGCAGTTTTCGACACAAGTTGGCGCTGGCATGGTTCCCCGCACTTCTGGCATACCTGTGCACGCCGTTCTCTTCCGCTCCCATGGAGACGTTCGCCGCCATCCTTTCCGACAAGCCTCCCGGTATCGGCAGAATCAAGGTGAGTCGTATGGATGCCAAGGCCGGACTCATTGAGGAGGAACTGCTGAGAAAGGGGGACAGCAGCGTGTTCGATATCCAGTCGCCGGCGAGATTTCCGCAGGGCTGGCTGACAATATTCGCGTCGGATTTCCCCCGAGTTTATCGGAGCGTTCGGGCAGTCTGCGGTGGTGCGGTTCCAGGGTGTTTGGTTGCCGCCGATCCGCGAACCGCCGGCGGCATCCTCGCTGTCAAGCCACTGCGCGCCGGGGCAGTGTCGTTCGATTTTGTGCGCACTACCGGATCGCTAGATCTACAGATGGTGCTGACGGTGTTTCAAAGCGACGGTGTGACAATTGTCGTCGAGGGGTTTGTGCATTGAGATTTTAGGGAGGTTGCAATGAGAAATATACTTTGTACGTCGCTCGTGCTCTTGGCGGCACCGGCAATTTACGCGCAGAAGATTGTTCCCGACAAGGTTGAGTCTGCCAAGCCGGGCCAAGCTATCGTCCTGGAATTAGTCGGGGACGTTGCAAAAGACGACGTGGTTTCGTGGGTTACCCGGGTCGGAAAAGGGACCATCCGTATTCTCGACTCCGAGCAAAAGAAAGTCGAATTCGTTCCCGTTGGCCCCGCCGACAGCATTCTTGTGGTTTGCATCATTGTGCCGCCTCACGGTTCGAGAAAAGAGGCTATAGCACAGATCAAGCTTCAACCGGGAGGCTCGACGCCGGAATCGGGGCCTCCCCCAGTAAACGTTGCGCCGGCACCCGCTCCGGTCAAACCGCCGCCAGTTGTGCAAACGCCGGCACATGCGGGACAACATGTTGCCGACGGCTACATCGACCAGCTTGGATTCATCCCGGCCGGATTCATGGGCTCCGCCCAGGAGGGAGCGACCGTCGACCTGAATCAGGGCTTTACGATCGATCCCCATTCGGAGCCCACCTGCATACGGCTTGCTTACACACCTGAGGCGGCACAAACTGGTTCACAACAGAGTAAAGTTCCGTGGTTCGCGATCGGATGGCAGTTCACGAGCGGCGAACCCAACTTCGGCGACGCCCCCGGCAGAGATCTCGACGCTGGCGTAGCGGAGTCTGCAAGGTACCGGTCACTCCGGATCTGGGCCAAGGGGGACTTGAAGGCGGGTCAGCCTCCGATCGTGCAATTCAAGTCGGGAGGCGGGACAAAGCCAGGCTTGGCGGAAGGACTGCGCGCTTCCTACGAGGTGGTTGACCAATTCCGTCCGCTTACATCCAGGTGGGCCGAGTACTGTCTCGACCTGACGGGGAAGAAACTGACCAATGTGGTCTCCGCATTCACAATCGTGATGGAGCGCGCCGGCAACTCGAATGGCGCCGTCGTCTATTTGGACGACATTCATTTCTCCCCTGAAGCCTGCCCAGCGCGGGGGCGATAGCGCCGGAACACGGCTTGACCCATGAGAACCGTGCTGAATTTGCAGAACCCCGTTCCGCTGAGTGTCACGGAGCTTGACGAGAGCGAAGAACTGTTCTTGACTATGCAACTCTTCGCGGACAGTGATTACGGCACGGGGATTGAGCGGACCGGGGATCGCCCTCCAACCGTGGAGTGGCCCGACCCGCCTCACCGCATCACCGATCCACATGCGCAGCGCCGTGGGTCGTGGTTCATCTGGAGTGGTGATGAAGCCGCAGATCATAAGGTGACCCGCGAGCGCCTCGGCCGTGCGAACGACCCGCTGCTGAAGGCCGACCTCGATGCCATGCAGATGGACGCGGAAGGGGACAATTGCCACGAACTGCTTTTTCCCCGTTTCTTCCCGGAGTGGCGGATCAAGGGCATGCAAGGGTGCGGCGACTTGACCATGAACTATTGGAACGTCGCCTATCTCAACGGCCATTTGGCTCCTCAACGTCACTTCGTTTGTCTGCGCGGCGAACATGTTGCCGGCCGTGTCTACACGTGTCTGGTCAAGTGGAAATCGCGTGTGACCAAGCGGCAGATGGTATCGATTGAAGAAATGAGATTTTCGCGCACCGAAGGTCTGGGCGTCGCCGCGGAGGTGTGGCGGGACGGACATTGGTTCGATCGTAGCGAGGAAATCGACTTCGCGATTTCCAATCAGCGAGTCCTTCGGGACGGTGAAGTGGTCCCCGCGCTGGAGACCTGCGAGCAATTTGGCGATGTGCGGCACCTTCTGCAAACGCCGACGCTCAATCCGCCCGGCCCGCTCTATCCCGGGGAGGAGCCAAAGTCCGGCGGCCGCTTTCTTCCCCGGATGTATTTCGGCAAAGACCAGACCGATCACATCTGGCTTGGCGAGAAGCAGTTCATCGAGGACTTGAATCGCAATCTGCTGCGGGCCGCGCTGTCGGGTCCGGTGGTGTTGCCCTGGCCGATCGGCGGGGCCACGGAACAGCAAGTTCGTGGCGCGTTGGTGCTGGGCCGCTATTCCGAGGTGGTTGGGACAAGCCGTCTGCTTCAATCCGGTGAGTGGCGGTTCCGCTATGAGCGCAACGCCATTGCTGGTTTGGAGATCTGTTTCCGTCGCAACTGGTACGGCTGGACGATGATCGGCGTAAGCGCGGACGGCCGCCGTGTGATGGCGTTGGCGTGCAAGGGCTTTCCCGCGGAACAACGGGGATACACACTGGAGCGGGCCGCCGCTATATTCCAGGGGGCCGGGGCTGCCGACGCGCTGTTGATCGATGAAGGTGAAGACGCGTTCCAAATCGTCGATGAAAAGGACCAGATCCCGCGGCCAAACCGCCGAAGAGTCAGGGCCTGTTTTGTGATCGCCGAACCTGAACCAGGCGTAGATCGGAGGAGTAACCATGAATCTTCCTGAAGGCGTTCACTATCGCGCGAACGGAAAGGTCCTGTGCGGAACGGGCGGGGACTGTCTGATCCAGGTGCCGGCTGGGTATAGCCACAACAAGGTTGTAATTCAGCACGGGCTAGTTCCATACCTAAGTGGCGACTGGTGCGACTGGGCGGCCCTGCATGCTTCCGTTCTGGGCGCCGGGGCACCGCAATCCGCCCCGGCATTTGCCGCCGCATGGGATGGCGCCTTTCGGATCGAAGTGGTTCCCGAAATCTACCGAGTCGATCTAAACGGCGAGAGGCTCCATCCCTTTCTCTTCGCCTCGCGGGTCGATCGGTTCCCGGCGAAAGCGCCAGTTTCGCCGGTAGAGCGGATTTATGAGTTCCAGACATTCGGGATGGCCGCGATCGATTCGGCCAATGGATTCCTGGATCTTTGGCTTGCTAAACCGGGCGATAAAGTGCTGATGCCCGCTCGGGCATACTGTGCTTTGTATGGCTTGGGCGAGACGCTGATTACGCTCGAGCTTGGGTGTGCTGACCCGTTACCCGAGCCAGACGGCGAGTGGATGCGTTGCCTCGAGGAGTCGGGCCCGCCGCTGCTCGCTTGGTGCGATCGCGAGCAAGTCGTGTTCGTGCTGAACCGGCTTCATGTCAATTCGCAGGCGCACCGGTTCGGAGTCCGATTGGCAGCCAAACCCGCTGCCGAGATCAGGTCCGTGCGCGTGTCACGGGCCACCCGGAGCGCCTTGGCTCCGTTCCTCCATCGCGAGTTAACCGCCAATCTGGACCTGGTGGCGCGGTTTCATTCTCTCGGCTTGCGAATCCACCAGGCGAGTCCGGAAGCGATTCTGCCCGACGATCCCCTTCGCCCGGAGAAGTTCTCCACGCCAATCTACTTTTCCGGACTATTCAAGGATGAGCCGGCGACGGGTTCGCTGCTTCGCTCGTATCTTTGTGGCGATGCATCCAAATCGAAGTCGAGCGCTAAGTCGTGGCAAGGCGACTTCAAGAAGAAGCTTGAAAAGAAGCTCTCTGCCGCAAGGCGCCTCGTCGATCTCAAGCCGGACGACGGGCTGGCGTTCACCATTGTCATCGAGGGCACCGGCAAATGGACCGAGCGTGTATACATGCCAGCGGTGCACGCCATCGCCAAGAACGCCGCTCGGAAGATCAGCGTTTTCTACGCCAACGATGAAACCTGGGCCTCGGCCCCAACTTGGCTGGATCCGCCGCGCGTCCGCGGCCGGAAAGGGGAGAAATGGCTTACCGAGCATTATTTGAACAAGTCAAACCCGGACCACCGCCGCTTGTACGATCGGTTGAGAGACCTGGACGCGGTGTTCATCGTGACGCCGGACGTAACACACGTCGAAATTGCCAAGCACTGGCTCGGTAAGACTCCGGTCATCTTCGTCGAAAAGCCCTTCGATACCGAGGCGGATCGATTCCGCGACCTTCTGTATTCCATGGCACTCAGTGAGGTGGACGGGGACTACAAGACCGCCGTTGTTGGCATCGACCATTACCTGATGCGCCTGACTCCTCTGCTCAATTACCTGGACACGCTCCTGGCGGCGCTGGGCGGCGGGTTGGCAGGCGTCGCTTTCGAGATGACGGAGGAGAATCCGATCGAGCCCGGGCGTGAGCGCACGCTCAGCCTGGGGCTGGGCATGGATCTGCTGCCTCACTTTGCCTCTCTCCTTCTCCTGCTCGGCCCGTTGACAGCGATGGACCTGGTGAGGGTGCTGTGCGCGATTCAGTATGTCCCGCTGGATCGTTCCAAATTCGATAACGAGACTGCGTTGGCCGGCCGCTGCCGTATCGAGGACTACGGGGGGCGCTCGCTGGAAGCCAGCTTCTGTGCCGGCAAAAGTATCGTGCAGCCATCCAAGCGCTTTCGCTTGACCGGCCAAAGCGGTAATGATGTAATTGTCGACTTCGCTCAGAACACTGTGGACTGCGCCGGAGTGCGCCTCGGCAGTCCGATACTGAAGAGTGAAATGGCTTACGTGGCGCTCATGTCAGACCTGTACGCCCGTCGAAACACGATCCTGAGTACATGTCTGAATGTGTCGGACGGTGAGCAGGTTGTCCGATTCCTGGATGCGATGTGGCGTGGTACGCAGTGGATCAAACGGAATCGGGGCCTCGAACGCGTCCCCCAGGGTACCGGAATCTGCCACCGCGTGTCAGGAGCAAGCAAATGAACACAAAGAACCTAGTTCGCCCGATTCGGTCGGCGCAACGCTTTCGCTTGAGCGAATCGGGATTGCCGGCTGGCCGAATCGGGGCTGCCGACCGGTTGGAAGAGATGCTAAAGCCCGGCGACGGCAACACCCGCCGGTGCGCTACCAACGTGGTGGTGTATGGCGGACACAGCCCGGCCGCCGACGAGTTTGCCGCGGCCGCTCTGGCCTGTCTCCAGCCCAATGACTCACTGTGGCGCGTGGGCACGGGCGAGGCATCGGATAGCCGCGTGATCTGGATCTCGGAAGATCACCAGTTGCTGAGCATGCTGAACGCCAGAGCTGTGTTTATCCCGGCTGACGAGCAACATCAGTACGCCGTTCGGGAGTGGCAAGACCGCACCGGCGGGATCTTCGTTGGGCCGGGCCCACGTGAGGAGTGGTTCGCGGCCATCCCTGGTAATATCTGGCCCTGGGTGGACACCGCGAAGAAACCGCCCCCTGATTGGGAATCCTGGCTCCCGGCCTCCTTCATCCATCCGGGGGCGCTGATAACGGTGGCTCAGGGCCGCGTTCAACCGTTGGAAGTCGGCGACGCTTTCAGCGATCTTCGTTTCGATTGCTGGTCGGAGGATCGGAGGGTGCGTGCATCGGTGAGCGGAGGGCGCGGCGGAGAACTCAACATAGCCTTCATCGCCACAGATCCCGCGCTCGCGGGCGCCCGCATTCGGTTTCAATTTCGAACCAGTGCTGGCGGCACTCTGCAGGGTGAGAGACAGCTCTGGCCGGATGAAGGAAACACAACCCAATTGGTGGCTTTTTGGCAGGGCAATCAGTTGGATTTCGAGCGACCTCAGGGTCAGCAGCCGGACGCACTTGGCGAAGCTGTACGGTTGATGTTTGCATTCGAAGTTCTGCCGAGCGAACCTCCTCCGCAGTTGTAGGTGTGGATCATATGATCTTTATGAGATGCCGTATTCCAATCGCTTCCGTTGCCGCACTTCTGGCCGTTGCACTGGCAGCTCGCGCCCAAACCTCCTGGAAACTCCTCTGGAGCGATGAGTTCAACGGCCCCATCAACTCGACGCCTGATTTGAGTAAGTGGACATATGACTTAGGCAACAACAACGGATGGGGCAACCGGGAGCTCGAGAACTACACCAGCCTTCCCGAGAACGCTCACATGGACGGGAATGGCCACCTGGTCATTCATGTCGCATCCACGTCGGGTGCGTATACGTCGGCGCGGCTCAAAACACAGGGGCTCTTCACGGTGCAGTACGGGCGAATCGAGGCGCGCATCAAGCTGCCGTCGGGACAAGGAATCTGGCCCGCCTTCTGGATGCTCGGCGGCGATATCGCCATCGCCGGCTGGCCGCAGTGCGGTGAAATTGACATCATGGAAAACATCGGAAAGGAGCCCGCGACGAATCATGGGAGCCTGCACGGCCCTGGCTACTCAGGTGGAAATCCCCGGACCGCGACATACGTACTTCCGGGCGGCGCGAAGTTCTCCGACGACTTTCATACTTTCGCCATTCAATGGTCTCAGCAGGCGATTTCCTTCTTCGTAGACGGCAATTCCTATGAGACCGTCGCGCGTTCCGCCATCCCTGCCGGGACACAGTGGGTCTTCGACCATCCTTTCTTCCTCCTCCTGAATGTGGCCGTGGGCGGTACTTTTCCGGGGCCGCCGGATTCCACCACACAGTTCCCGCAAGACATGCTGGTCGACTATGTGCGCGTTTACCAAGCAACCTCCGACCCGGCGCCGGCCATCGGGCTTGGCGGTGTCGTCGACGCTGCTTCCTATGGCTCCATGCTTGCGCCGGGAAGTCTCGCCAGCATCTTCGGCACGAATCTGGGGCCCGCGGCGGCAGGCGATCCATTCGATGCCGCTGCTGGCTCATTCAAACAAGAACTTTCCGGTACTGCGGTTTTCGTAAACGGGATTTCTGCGGCTCTGACCTATGTTTCCGCCAATCAGATCAATTTCCAGGTGCCATGGGAAACTTTGGCGGGCACGCTCTTAAACGTCGAGGTGTGGCGCGACGGCGTACTGGGCAATCCCGCACCCGTCACTCTTTCACCGGCGGCTCCGTCGGTATTTGCCGCTGGTGGCGCCGCGCTGTTGACCTGCGCGGGCGGCGCGCCTAGCCCCGGGTCAGAGTGCAGCCTGTGGGGAAATGGCCTCGGTGCGACGAACCCGCCGCAGCAGAACGGCGTTCCGAGCAGCACCACAGCGCTGGCTGCAACTGCGAGCCCATGCAGGCTTTTGCTGGGCGGAGTGGAAGCGGCGGTGAAATATTGCGGCGCGGCTCCGGCACTGATCATTTACCAGATCAGCTTCGTCTTTCCGTTCGGCGTAACATCCAACAATGGAAGGTTGCAAGCGGCAATCACCGTCAACGGCTCGACGACCGCCTTTGTAATCTCTCTGAATTAGTCCACAGGCCCCACCGAACAGGGAATGCACACACCTCCCTAACAGTCGGCGTATGTGCCCGGCGTCCGCGGCCTCGAGAAGAGGCACGGCGTCTCCACACAAGACTCAAAGGAGAAAGGCGCAAATGAAACTAGCCATAGCGAGCGATGAATCGGGCAATAGATTCGGGCCCCCTTGGTACCTACAGTACTGGCTGAACTACGAGTGCGCGCAATCGGAGCCGCTCAATGTGGCTCCTTTTTCGAATGAGGTCTATATCGGCGGCATCGCGCCGGGCAGGGCAACGGCATCCGGGCCGACTGGACCTCTTTCATGGATGAGAACAGACGGGGAGTATCTCCGGAAGGCGCTGACCGAGAGTGGCTTTGCTGTCGATGTCGCCGAAGAAGAGGGTGAGGATGGCCTCCACTTGGCACAAGACTGGCGACTACGATCTCGTTGTCCTCGAATGTCATGCTTCCACAGGGGTTCTCGCAGAGCCGCAGAGGAGCGACAAACAGGGTCATAGAAGAGCAGCGGTAGGCCCCTCGCGGCGAGGCTGACGGCGCGGTACACCGATCGGCGTTACGAATTTGCCGGCCGCGCCGACCGAGGCCTCCCGCGTTTAACGGCTTCCCGCGCGACACGCTTGCACGGGGTGCCAGCCGGGAGCATGGGAATTCCAACTTCGTCCAGTTTGGTATGCACGTCGGTCGCCGGCGCCACGTAACGCATCGTGGTTTCCAGCGACTTGTGCCCCATCCAATGCTGCACGGTGCGCGCGTCGAAACCCTTTCGCAACATCCCTGTCGCAAACGTGGACCGGAACGTCTTCAGATCGAACTTTGCGGGATCGAGTCCGGCGCGCTCGGCGACGGCTTTGCAGCGGTCGAGCATGTGCTGTTCGCGATTACCCGCCGGAGACGGGAAAACAAAGTTGCAATTGGGACGCCGGCTGTGGCTTTGCAACTCGGCAATGCGCTGCGCGGTGCCAGGAATCTCGCGCTCTTCCCAGCGCTTCGGATAGAACCCGAGTCTCCGGTTTGGCCGTCACCCTGACGGTGCGCAGGGCGACATTGATGTCGGTCCAGAGCAAATACATCACCTCCTGCTCACGAAAACAGGTGAGCAGGAAAATCGAAAGCAAGGCCCGCTCCTCGTCGTAGCAGGCGGCAAAGAACTGAGCGAGGTCGTCCTCCTGGTATACGATCGGCAACGAAGTTATGCGCTCCGGCAACTGCACCTCTCGCGTGATTCCGCTCGGCCCCTGGCGCTTGAGAAATTGCGCAACGATGATGGCATTGTGCAGCACGGTATTGGCGCCGAGGCGTGATCTTTCTTCAGCCACACGATGAAGCGCGTCAGATCGTCGCTCGAAATCGCGTCGACGGTGTTCGTATTGGGGAAGAAATCGAGGAAACGACCGAGCACTGCGTCGTATTTGCGGTGCGTGTTGGGTTTTTTGAGCGTCTCGATCTCTCGATCTGCTCCAGGTACTTGCTCACGGCGACGTGCAGGGGCGGATTCTTGGGCGTTTCGCCAGCCTGCTCGAAACCGGGCACGCCGAGTCTTCGGCCCTCCAGTTCTTTCGGCGTTGCGGATCGAGCGCTTGTGTGGCGGTAATGCCCGCGGATTCGCGGCGGCGCTTGCCGCCCGCATACCACTCGATCAGATAGAGACCTTGCGGGAGGCCATTCCAGTCGTAGCTGCCTTTGGTGTTGCGGGGAAGCGAGAGCAGTTTCCAGATGCTATCGACTCTGATCTTCTTGACGATGTTGACGCGGGACATAGGGGACTCCTTGGCGGATTCTCAGGGCTGGGTCAGAATAAGAGAGCTCCGCGAAGGGTCCAAACCAGGACGAGCGAACGAAAAAGCGTGCCAGGGCTGAGAAGCAAAATCTCCACCTCGCGGGCGCCCGCTTAACGGACACCTCGGTGGACACAAAGTCTTGTCTAAATTATTGATAATAAATTGGTTAGGAGGAAGCTAGTATTCTACCGCTGAATTACTCCCGCGTTCTGTCAAATCAGCTATTTAGCTGATTCGGCTGGACTTCCTGGACCGATACCAGTCCATTCCGTTTATGCCGTCTATTATCCAATTATCCAATACTACCCGTTTGGATGCCGAAACGGACAGCGCAAGCAAGCCCGGGAATCTCGCTTTCCGCCCTGCGCGCGCGGTGGTCTGGGGGCCTCAGCATTGGTCGCAGTTTGAAAGCGCTGGATGGAGCACTACTGAACCGTGATCGTAAAGGGCAAGGAAAAGAGCTGAGAACCATTCCAGGTCACCTCCACCTTCCAAGGCCCCGGTAATTGAGCGGGCGAGTTGTTGGCTATGTTCAGCCATGCCCAAAAACACTGGTAGCCGTCTTCAGACACGGCGTTCCATGTCGTTGTCGATTGGCCGTTCCCGTTGGGAGCTTTCCAGACCGCTGACACCAAGTCCCCCATTCTAGCGTTGGCCACGTCGAACCAGAGATAGGCATCGGAATCCCTGGATGAGAAACTTGTATTTGATGGGGGTACGGCGCACGCACTAGAATCCACCGACCGGGAGATAACCTGGTCCAGAAGTGTCAAGCCGGCCGACCATGACCTCAAGCCTCCCGCGAGACCATAGATGCCGCTCGCCCCGTTGATGTTTGCGATGGCGCGTCCACGACCTGTAGTCTTGTCAATTTGAATAAGACTCGCCACGGGCCCTTCTCCGTTCGCGGTTCCAATCATCGTGCCATCCGGCAAGAAGGCTAGGCCGTAAACCTGCGGAAAACCGATATCACCGACGATGGAAGACGCGCCCGTCCTTTTGTCCACCAGGGCAAGTCGATCACTGCCATCGCCGATAATCGAGGCGTATAGTGCGCCATTGGAGTCAAACGCCAAGTCTCCGCTCGCGGCGTACCCGGAGCCTAATGCGCCGACCAAGGTTGCTTTGCCCGTAGCCTTGTCGATCCTGAGGAACTTTGCGTCCCGTGTGGCAGCATAGAGCGTGCCATCAGTGTCGGAATCGAGCGAAGTGACTGACCCGAACCCGAGATCGCCCACCTTTGTGGTGGCAGCGGTCAATGGATTGACTCGCAGCAGGCTGGCGTTTCCGCCAAATCCAAAGAAGGTGGCGGGTTGATAAATCGCGTAGAGTTGGCCATCCGGCGTCAAGGCGATATCGCTGACGGGTTGATATGGGATGTCGCCGATCCGATGGGTTTGGCCTGTGGCGGCGTCAATTTGATACAGGGTGGAGAAACCGCCGGATGATCCTGCGTCAACGCCGTAGAGGACAAACCCCGAATTGCCAGTCGCGCCAGAACTGATCGCCAGGTACACACCAGCTTGCGTTGAGACCCCATCGTATGTAGCGGTCAACGCGTTGTCCCCAGCAGCAACAGCAGGTGGCACGACGACGTTGAACTGATACAACCCGGGCGAAACCAAACCTGCAAACTGGACCGTTGCGCTAATCCCGCCAATCCGGATCACTGGTAACGCCGGTAGGTTGCCGGACTGGACAGTCGAGCCGCTGACGATGGGCACAGATGTTGGTCCAAATCCGTTGGCATACAGTATGACAATCTCGCCCGGCTTGGCGGGCGTGCTCACTCCCGGATAGAGATTTGCTGGTGCCAAAATGCTCCCATCGACGTGACGCGCCGCAACATGGCTGGCGTCAAACATGAAGAAGGAAGGCGAGTCCTGCTGTGCTTGAATAACAAACGACCCACTCGCGGCTCCGTTATTCTTGACCACCACCTGGATTGTGCCCGGGGCCAAGTCGGGTGGGGTCAGGACGTTCAGCTGACTCGGGCTAATGTAGTACAGGTATGTTGGTCGCCCATTCATGCTCACACTAACGCCATCCAGAGCCACCGGCATCTGGTTACCAGCAAAGTCTGATCCCTGCCAAGTTCGCGATCCTTGCGCCAACGCCGAACCTTGGACGATGACCCAAGTATTCGGTGCAATTGTGGCGCTTCCACCGAAGGCGTTAACTACACTCCTGATGAATGGACCCTGAGTCGAAGCGGTCACCGTGAGAGTGACCGAGATGCTCCGTGGGCTGTTGGAGGCGCCCGATGACGTGATCGATATGCTTCCCTGGTGGACTCCAGCCGCCAAGCCGGTAGGGTTTACTGAAACCGTCAGAGTACTCGGCGTAGCTGACGTCGTGATCCAGGCTGCATTAGGTGCCGCGGACCACGTCAGCGTCCCGCCTCCGGCATTGGAAATAGCGATAAATTGAGGAGGCGGCGGAGACCCTCCCGCCGCGTATGAGAATTGGATCTGGCTGTTGGCCAACAAAATCGTTGCGGAGACAGCCGTCATGATGCTTATAGTGTCGGACCCTCCTCCGGTCGCCTGGACTGCAAGTTGCACTAGCCCGGACAACGATGTGGGGAGGAAGACCGTTATGGATTGATCCGACCAAGCCGAGATGGCTAGCGAAATGTTCCCGGGACTCGCCACTACTCGGCAGGAACTACATTGTGGGCCAAAACCTGTTCCTTGGATGGTGATATTCCCGCCCGACTGGATGAACGATCCAAAGAGGTTTGACATCAGCGGAGTCACACGCGAGATCCGAGGGCCGTACTTGCACCGATCAGCGATGTAGTACCCGGCTGGCGTAGTGAAGGAGCCACAACTGACTGTCCCTAACGATGAGCTGGTGAACTGAAATGTTCCAGTTCCTTTGATGAATTCATCGTAGAATACTGCATTTGCCGCGCCCCCGTTATTCAACGCGACACTGCCCAACAGAACTTGGGTCAAGTCATTGTAGTATTGCGTGCCTGCAGCGTTTTCGACGGCGAAGTACACTCCGCCGTATTGTGACCACCTCGGTTGTTGACTCGGCGATTCGCCAATCGATGTCCAGTCGGAGGTGCCCGAGAGGAACGAGCGGACGATTTGAGCCGTTTGGTGGGATGGTTTGTCAATGTCTGCTATCCCTTGGGCGCCGGTACAAACCATGCCCACAGTACCGAAGACTGTTGTGATACCTGGTGTGATATGACAGTAGGGCACGACGCGAGTCCGTTGATCGGATCGCGCAAAACCTAGCGAGCCGCTGGTCAGCGAAACGACGCCATCGTCGAGGTTGCCTGCTGAATAGTAGCTTCCGGCATTTCCGATGATGGCCAGCGTATCAACACCGCGGAGATCGTCTTGCCCTTGGTTCCACGTTGCAAGACCCCAGAGAAAGGTGCTGCCGGGGACCATCTCCGGGGCCTGCGTGCCGACGCGAGGGGCCTGAAAGGAGCCATAATTCGGCGTACTGATCAAGACGACTCTGCCGACCCTGGGGCTCTGGGGCGGGAGCAATGAACCATCGGCCTGCAAACCGGCGAGATAGGCCCGCGCAATTAGGCCGCCCATGCTATGCGCAACTATGTCCACCTGCGTGACTGCAGAACCGTCCGTGTAAGTCAGACCCGCGATGTAGAGATTCAATTGAGCGGCAACCTGTTCGATCCGAATATCGCCATAGGAGCAATTGTTGAAGAATGCAACGGGAGCGCCATCGGCCTGAAGAAGCGATGCCATTTGCCCGAATGTACCCACCGAGGCCGCCAGGGTGCTGTCAGAGTCCGTGCAAATTAACTGAAATCCGTTCAGCAGGATTACTGGGTTTCTGCCGTTAATGGGCTTTGGGAATGTGATCGGACTTACCGTCAGGCTTATGGTCGCGGCGAGCGGCCGGCCGTCCTGGTTGCGCCCGGCGAGTTCGACGCGATACTCTCCCGGTGGGGTCGCCGGAGGAAGGCTCACTCGAACACCCGGACTTCCATCAAGATCGACTAGTTCGGCAATCGGGGGAAACTCAATCGGAGGTGACGTCGTGATTGAAGTGATCGAGGCCGGACGGCCCAGCGGCACAGGCCATGCCAGCACTCTTGACTCGCCGGCAACCGTCAGCACTGAGTCGAGTGCAGGAGTTTCGATCCGCGTCTGTCCGATGGAAACGGCAGGCAGCAGAAGGAGCCATGCTGCCGGTAAAGGGCTGCTTCGGACATGGTATTTCATGGTTCCTCCATGGTGGAGATGAGCCTCTCAGAACTTAGTTTGCCACTTGCACGCGCCGAATGGTTCGACGACGGTCGGGTTGCCGACTGCATGATCACCTTCACGCTAGTGCCAGAGGTGAGACGTGTGGAAGACCTCCTCGAAGGGGCCGGCTCAATCAGTCAACGGTTCCAACTTGTCGCGAACGTGTGCTGAAGTATCAGGCCGAAGCGACGTTCTTTGCGCCCGCCTTCTTGACCACCGTAGTGCCCGCCAGCATGTCCCCTAACCGCTCTTTCTTCGCCAGCAAGAGTACGGCCTCCGTGACTATAAGGATGCTCGCAATCGGCGGGGCTATAACATACCCAGCCAAAGGAATGATCAGCATGGCAGGCCCGATAGCGATCGGCAGATTGCGCAGAATGCGCTCCTTCGCCGTGGACGGAGTGCCGTCCTTCTTGACGACCTGTAGTCCGAGGATCAGCTTTCCAATGCTGGACCCCGTAATGTCGCGCAGCAGCCAATAGCCAAGCAAAAGGAAGCCGAGGATGACTGCACCGACGATTGGTATCCAACCAATGGCGAGCCCCATTAGAACCGATGGAATGACGTCAATCAAGTAGCCACCCGCACGCAGCCCAACATCAGTGACCGGCCCCACCGATGTACCAGAGGCGGTGGCGCCAACGCTCGGCCCACAACTCGAGCATAGTTCGCCTTCCATGATAGCCCCACAATTCGAACAGAACATCGTCATACCTCCGATCTAACTCTCACCCGACACACTATGCGCTTCCAAGCATCGCTCGGTCATCTGCGCTTATGGATAATAAGTACGGACATAACGAGAACCCCAAGGGCATCGAAGTAGGTAAGGAATTGCTCTCCCGTCGCGCCACTCAAGGTCGCACCCGCCCCGATATTCACCCAAAACGTAGGGCTGACCAGCAGGTTGATGACATTGATGATCAGAATAGCGATTCCCATCCCCTTGTAATAGCCGTATAAAGCCAGCGCACCGGCGACAATCGCTAACGGCGTTACGAACAAGACACCGAAAACCGGAATAATGACGCCGACAATCGCTAGGATCAGACCAAGGATGCCGCAAACCTTGGCGTATCCGGGAACTTCGGCATGGATCGAAATCCTCTGTGAAGTTGCCAACTGATTGTCCTCCTCAAATACTCTGGGTGCAGGTTTATGAAAAGATCGGGTCCACACCGCACACTAGTATCGCTATTGGTTGGGGTTCACAGCGAAATCGAAGATCTGGGCCGCGCCGGCTGCGCCCGCTCCGAATGCGCCCATGTTCATTTGCGAAGCGAGGAAGCAGTATTCGCCTGCCTGCATCGGCCCGTTCACGACCACCTTGTAGAGCCCCGGACGGACTCGCTCGGATTTGAACGATACCATTGACTTCTCGCTCGTGCCAGACGAAGCACCCAATGCGCCAAACTCTCCTATGGTGGTTTCGCGGCTAGATTTCGTGACATCGAGTTTTACTAGCGCGAATTGATTTGGGTTTGAGATTGATCCCGTACCGAACCCGCCCTTGCCCAACCCGGCCGCCTTGTCTTCGAAATAGAAATAGAAGACTGGCTGCGGGTCCGGGGTTCTGATACTCGCGTGTTGCCCAGGAATGACCGCCTTCATCTTCGCTTTTTTTATCCCATATGTGAGCGCTGTGCCCAGCAACCCGCCAGTCTTCGAGCCTTGATAAGCGGCCTGCTCTAAGACCGTCAGCTTGTATTCGCCATTTCTATCTTTCGCGTGAAGGTAGATTCCTGAGTCGTGCGCCGACGTTGGATCATTTGGGTCTCCTGTCGACACAGTTCCGGCCGCGGGAGTCGCACCGGTTGCTGCCACAGCCCCGGAAGCACCGCCACCGGCATTTCTCTCTACCATTGCCGCGACGACCTTGTCTGAAATGCCGGCCGATTTGAGCCCGATGAGTTGTTCCGGCGTAAGGGAATACTTCGCCGGTTGGCTCTTTACCATGGCAAGGATGATGTCTTCGGACAGCCCCGATTTGACCATCTTGATGACAGAGTCGTTGGTTAGCGGCTCTTGCGCTTGTCCAAGAGCTAGCAACGACAATGTCAGTATGAACCAGACTGATTTCACCGTTTTTCTCCTCGTGTGCAAACCACTGTCTGCTAGGGTGTTTCACAGAACTCGCCGACGGACGCGACCACTCCGAATCGCAAACCCTCCGTCCTACCAAGTCGCGATCACATCTTTGAGATCGGCTCCAAGTTCTTCAGGAGTATATGCACCGGGCAGGGCTACTGTTACACTAAATCGAGGTCGAGGCCACAACTCACTTGCTGCAATTGGGGGGGAATGCCCGGTAGATCGTAGAAAGTAGCGACTCCCCGCTCCCAAGCCTTGATAGGCTGAGAGCGAATTTTCTTTTGCCGAGAAAAGGAGAGTC
>Ga0209698_10000393_pt1 | contig 49627 bp, 41 predicted proteins | sample LitLauG_LLR_2012_FD_187203 | JGI IMG/M metagenome (GOLD analysis project Ga0209698, IMG submission 187203) | Freshwater sediment microbial communities from Pennsylvania, USA - Little Laurel Run_MetaG_LLR_2012 (SPAdes) (version 2) | ecosystem: Environmental > Aquatic > Freshwater > Creek >...
CTCCCCGGCCCCTTCGTGCTGAAGAACGGTTCGAATATCCGGCGCCGCGTCGTCTCGTCCATCCCCGTGCCGGTGTCCCGCGCCCGGATCTCGACGTACGGGCCCGCGCCCGCGAGCGGGAACCTGTCTTTCACCTCCTCGTACCGCGCGGCCCGTGTCTCGAGGGCGAGCGTCCCGCCGTGCGGCATGGCGTCGCGGGCGTTCACGCAGATGTTCAGGAGGACCTGGTGGATCTGCGTGGCGTCGGCGACGACAGGGGGGAGTCCCTCCGCCAGGTCGGTCGTGATCGTAATGTTTTTCGGCAGCGTTTCGTCAAGGAACTTCCGTATCTCCCGCACTACGTCGTCCAGCCGGACGGGTTCCCTGCAGCCTTCGTCCTTCCGCGCGAACGTGAGGAGCTGGCGGACGACCCCGGCCGCGCGCTCCGCGGCCTTCGTGATCGCCGCGATGGAGGAGGCGTTGCGCGCGGGGTCCGCTTTCCCGTGGTCCATGAGGGAGAGGTGGCCCAGGATGATCGCGAGCAGGTTGTTGAAGTCGTGCGCGATCCCTCCGGCGAGCGTGCCGATGCTCTCCATTTTCTGGGCCTGGAGTATCTGTCCCTCCAGGATCTTCCGCTCTGAAATGTTCTGGTACATCCCGTACACGCCCACGTGCTTCCCCCCGATAAGTATGGGATAGCCGGTGATATGGACGTCCACGTCCCGTCCGTCCTTGCGGCGCCGGACGGTCTCCCTGGAAACGGCGGTGCCCCGCTGGCTCGTCGCGCTGAGCGTGCGGGCTTCCTCCCTGAGTTCCGGGGGGACGATGATCTCGTTGATGTTGCGTCCCCGGATCTCCTCGCCGGCGAAGCCGAACATCTCCTGGAACGACCGGTTGACGTTCACGATGCAGTCGCGCGTGTCCATGAGGGCAATGCCGGCGGGGGAGTCTTCGAAGAGGCGCTGGAAGTACGCCGTCTGGGACACGAGCGCTTCCTCGGCCCGTTTCCTGTCGATGGCATGCGCGATCTGTGAAGACACGTATTCCAGGATTTCAAGCTCCCTGGCCCCGTACGCCGCGGGGTCCGTATAGTGCTGGACGGCCATCATCCCGATGACGCGCCCTTCGATGACGAGGGGGACGCCGAGCCAGATCGCCGAGGGCACGCCGATGAGCTCCGCCTCTCCCCGCGCGATCAACTCGTTGAATTTCTCTTCCGTGCACAGGAACGGGGCTCCGGACCGGAGGACGTATTCGGTCAGTCCCCGTTCCAGCTTCCTGGGAACGGCCGGCGGGTCGAATTCATCCCTGGAATACGGGAATGAGAGGATCTCCTCCCTGGCGTCGTAGAGCGCCACGTAGAAATTCCTCGCGTCCATGATCTCTGAGACGATCTGGTGGATGGACGCGTAAAGCTCCTGTATCCCGTGTGCGCTTCCCGCCGCCTGCGCGATCTTGTAGACCGCATGCTGGACCTTCTCCGTCTTTCTCCGGTGGATCACCGCCCCCAGCATGCTCGAGAGCGACGTGAGTGCGTCGGTTTCGAGGACGGACCATGGGCGTTCCGCGTGGCAGTCGTCGCACCCGATGAAACCCCACCAGAGATTGCCGGCGAATATGGGGACTGCGATAAGCGAGCGGACGTCCCCCGCGCGGAGGAATGCCAGTTCTTCCGGCGGGAACTCATCCCTGTCCCCGAAGATGATATCGCCCCCCTCCAGGACATGCCGCCACCGTAAAAAGGAGGGGGAGTCGAAGCTCAACCTCCGTATCGCGGTATCGCTTCCCGCGGCGCCGTCGTGGGTCCACGCAAATCGCCGCCTGGCGACGAGGATCCCTTTCTCCTCTTTCCCGTTCTCGAAGACGTACGTCCTGTCGACCCGTATGATTCTCCCGACCCTCATCAGGATGTCGTCGATCGTCGCTTCCGGATCAGGCGACTTCAGGAACTGCTCCGCGGTGTCACGGACGATCTTGAGTATCGCATCCCTGCGGGCGACACCCTCCTCTGCCTTCGCGGGGGGTGCGGAATTGTGATCGGCTGATCGCGTCGAATCCGGCGTTTTCATGTTCATTGGAGCGAAGGAATGGACATAGATAGGGTTGAATAAGATACAATTTGCACGCCATGAGGGCGCTTCCGGGTCAAATGGCAGATATTTACACTCGTTGGGCATCTGCGAGCGCGCTTCTGACAGGTGATAACGGGCATTTCGACACGCCTCGTGGTCAATAGTGTGCTCCCCCGGCGTAGAGGACGTCCATCTTTATCTTTTCTTTACACGACCGGTCCCACTTTTTACACACCGTTGATTGCGTCCGAAGGGCTGATTTCCAAGATTGTTCCGCCCCGCAAACGGGGGCACACATGGAAATTCACGATCGGATCGGGCCCGGCATGATAGTCAAGCACACAGTAACGTCTCTCATCGCGCTTCTTCTTTTCACGGTCATTACCGGGGTTCTCTACCCTCTCCTGGTGACCGCCATCGCGCAGGTCGCCTTTCCCGGAAGGGCGAACGGCAGCCTTCTGACCGTCGGGGGGAAAACCGTCGGGTCCACCCTGATCGGCCAGCCGTTCAGCGACGCGAAATACTTCTGGAGCCGCCTGTCGGCAACGGCCCCCTACCCGTACAACGCCGGCTCATCGACGGGATCGAACCTGGGGCCGACGAATACCGCCCTTCTGGACGAGGTGCAGGGCCGCCTGACGGATCTGAAGAAGGCCGATTCCGCTAACGCGCTCCCGGTTCCCGTCGACCTGGTGACATCGTCCGCGAGCGGTCTCGACCCGGACATCAGCGCGGCGGCGGCGGCATACCAGGTCGCCCGCGTTGCGCGCGCACGGGGGATCGGCGAGGACGCCGTCCGCGCACTTGTGGCGGCGAACACGCGGGAGAGGGCGTTCGGACTTCTCGGGGAGCCCCGTGTGAACGTGCTTGCGCTCAATCTCGCGCTGGATGAGAGCGCCGCCGGGAAGGGAGGCAAATGACGATGGACTTCATCTGCATGGGCATACTCGTCCTCTTTTCGGCCGCGACGTGGGCGCTGATGAGGATATGCGAAATCCCCGAAGAAAAGAAACCGGGAGGGAACTCATGAACTGGATCTATCTGATCTCCGGCGTCATCGCGCTCGGACTGCTCGTCTACCTTTTCGTCGCACTTCTCAGACCGGAGAAATTCGAATGACGCTCAACGGCTTCCTGCAGATCGCCCTGTACCTCGCGGTCATCGCGGCGCTCGCGAAACCGCTCGGGGGCTTCATGGCCCGCGTCTACAAGCGCGAGAAGACGTTTCTCGATCCCGTGTTCGGGCCTCTGGAGAGGCTGATCTACCGCCTTTCCCGCATCGACGCCGGCAGGGAGATGGACTGGAAGGAGAACGCGGTGGCGATGCTCCTCTTCAATGCGGCCGGGTTCTTTCTCGTCTATCTCCTCCAGAGGATTCAGCACCTCCTCCCGTTCAATCCGGAAGGGATGGGGCCCGTCACGGCCGATTCCTCGTTCAATACCGCCGTCAGCTTCGTGTCGAACACGAACTGGCAGGGATACGGCGGCGAGACGACGATGAGCTACCTCACGCAGATGGTCGCGCTCACGGTCCAGAATTTCGTCTCCGCGGCGACGGGAATGGCGCTCCTGGCGCTCATCATCAGGGGATTCGCCCGCCACAGCGCGAAGACGCTCGGGAACTTCTGGGTCGATATGACCCGGAGCACGCTCTACATACTTCTTCCGCTTTCGGTGCTCTTCGCGGTCGTGCTCGTCTCCCAGGGGGTGCCGCAGAATTTCTCCCCCTATGCCCACGCGCAGTTCGTCGACCCCCCGAAGGATACGAGCGGCGCGTTCGTGAAGGAACAGGTCATCGCGATGGGACCCGTGGCGTCGCAGATTGCGATCAAGCAGCTCGGGACGAACGGCGGCGGGTTTTTCAACGCGAACTCGGCGCACCCGTTCGAGAATCCCACGCCGCTGAGCGACTTCCTCGAGGAGCTGGCGATACTCCTCATCGCGGCCGCGCTCTGTTACACGTACGGGCGGATGGTGGGGGATACGCGCCAGGGGTGGGCGCTCCTTGTGGCGATGATGCTGATCCTCGTGGCGATGCTCGGCGTGTGTTACTGGGCGGAGAGCGGACCGAACGGGCTGCTGAACGGGCACGGCATCGACCAGTCCGCGGGGAACATGGAAGGGAAGGAGGTGCGGTTCGGGATCGCGAATTCCGCCCTCTGGGCGACCACGACGACCGCCGCGTCCAACGGCTCCGTCAATGCGATGCACGACTCGTTTTCTCCCCTGGGCGGGATGATTCCCCTCATCGCCATGCATCTCGGGGAAGTGGTCTTCGGCGGCGTCGGATCGGGGCTCTACGGCATGCTGGTGTTCGTCATTGTCGCGGTGTTCGTCGCGGGGCTTCTCGTCGGGAGGACGCCCGAGTACCTCGGGCACAAGGTCGAATCGTTCGAGATGAAGATGGCGTCGCTGCTTATCCTGATAATGCCGATCACGGTGCTGCTCTTCACCGCGCTCGCCGTCGTGACGTCCGACGGGAGGGCGGCGATAGCGAACCCCGGCGCGCACGGGTTCAGCGAAATCCTCTATGTCTTCACCTCGCAGGGGAACAACAACGGGAGCGCGTTTGCGGGGGTGTCGGTGAATACGCCCTTCTACAACATCACGGGCGCCGTCGCGATGCTGATCGGGCGCTACTGGCTGGCCCTCCCGACCCTCGCGCTTGCCGGTTCGCTCGCGCGCAAGAAGCTCGTTCCCGCGGGCGAAGGGACGCTCCCGACGCACACGCCGCTCTTTGTCTTCTGGCTCATCGCCGTCGTGTTGATCGTCGGGGCGCTCAATTTTCTCCCGGCCCTCGCGCTCGGGCCCGTCGTCGAGTATTTCATGGCAATTCATTAAAAGGTGGAGAATGACTGCTGAGACTTCTGCGCTTCGAAAACCGCTGGGCCTGACCGGGGAGATGTACCGCAGGGCGCTCCTGGATTCGCTGAAAAAACTGAGCCCGCACTGGATGATGCGCAACCCCGTCATGTTCGTCGTCGAGGTGGGGAGCGTCCTGACGACCGCGCTCTGGATCCAGGCGCTTGCCGGCCAGGGGGAAGCTCCGGCCTGGTACATCGGTTTTGTCTCGCTCTGGCTCTGGTTCACCGTTCTCTTCGCGAACTTCTCCGAGGCGCTTGCCGAGGGGCGCGGCAAGGCGCAGGCCGAGGGGCTCCGCCGGGCGCGGCGGGAGACGATGGCGAAACGGCTGAAAGACGCGCGTCACGGAGCGGCGACCGAGCCGGTCCCCTCCACCGCGCTCAGGAAAGGGGACGCGTTCCTCGTCGAGGCGGGGGACGTCATTGCGGCCGACGGGGAGGTGATCGAGGGGATCGCTTCGGTGGATGAGAGCGCGATCACCGGCGAGAGCGCTCCCGTCATACGGGAGTCGGGGGGGGACCGGAGCGCGGTGACGGGGGGGACGAGGGTCCTTTCCGACTGGCTCGTCATCCGGCTGACCGCGGAACCGGGAGGCGGGTTCCTGGACAGGATGATCAAGCTTATCGAGGGCGCGAAGCGGCAGAAGACGCCGAACGAGATTGCGCTCAATATTCTTCTTGCGGCGTTCACGATCATCTTCCTCGTCGTGTGCGTGACCCTTCTGCCGTTCTCCCTCTTCAGCGTCCAGGTGGCGGGGCACGGCGCGCCGGTGACGGTGACGGTCCTCGTCGCGCTCCTCGTCTGCCTGATACCGACCACGATCGGCGGGCTCCTTGCGGCGATCGGTATCGCCGGGATGGACAGGATGATACGGCATAACGTGATCGCCACGTCCGGACGGGCTGTGGAGGCGGCGGGCGACGTCGACGTCCTGCTGCTCGACAAGACGGGGACCGTGACGCTCGGAAACCGGATGGCGACGGAATTCACCCCCGCCCCCGGCGTGGCGAAGGAGCGTCTGGCGGACGCTGCGCAGCTCGCTTCCCTGGCCGACGAGACGCCGGAAGGGCGGTCGATCGCCGTCCTTGCCAAGGAGCAGTACGGCCTCAGGGGGCGCGAGGTCAGGGAGATCGCCGCGCGTTTCGTGCCGTTCAGCGCGCAGACCCGGATGAGCGGGGCCGATATCCAGGCGGAGAATCCTGCGTTCAGAAGGATCATCCGGAAGGGGGCGTCGGAGGCCATCCGCGGGTTCGTGGAAGGGGAGGGGGGGACGTTCCCCCCTGCGGTTCTCCAGGTCGTGCAGGACGTGAGCCGCAGCGGGGGAACCCCTCTCGTCGTCGCGGAAAACGCCGAGGTCCTCGGCGTCATCCATCTCAAGGACATCGTCAAGGGGGGGATCAAGGAGCGGTTTGCGCACCTCCGTGCGATGGGGATACGCACCGTGATGATCACGGGGGACAACCAGCTCACCGCCACCGCGATCGCCGCGGAGGCCGGTGTCGACGACTTTCTCGCGGAAGCGAAGCCGGAGGACAAGCTCAGGCTCATACGGGAGTACCAGAAGGGGGGACGCCTCGTCGCGATGACCGGGGACGGGACGAACGACGCCCCCGCGCTGGCGCAGGCGGACGTCGCGGTCGCGATGAACACCGGGACGCAGCCCGCGCGCGAAGCGGCGAACATGATCGACCTTGACTCCAACCCGACGAAGCTGATGGAGATCGTGGAGATCGGGAAACAGCTCCTGATGACGCGGGGGACGCTCACGACGTTCAGCATCGCGAACGACGTGGCGAAGTACTTCGCCATCATCCCGGCGGCGTTCGCAACGACGTACCCGGCCCTGAACGCGCTGAACATCATGCATCTTGCCTCCCCCGAGAGCGCGATACTCTCCGCCGTCATCTTCAACGCGCTGATCATCGTCGCGCTCATCCCCCTCGCGCTCCGCGGCGTGAAATACCGCCCGGTGAGCGCCGTGCAGCTTCTCCGGCGGCACCTGTTCATTTACGGGTTCGGCGGCCTTATCGCCCCGTTCCTGGGGATCAAGGCGATCGACATGCTCATGGCCGCTCTCGGGTGGGCGTGAGTCCGGGCGGCGCCGGTGATTCTTGAATGTTGACGGGTTTTTCTCTATTCTACGTCATGAACCGCGCCGACGATGGACCACCCTGAAGACAACCGCCCGGATCCCGACGCCCTGCTGCAGTCGATCCGGAGGGCGGAGGAAACGGAATCGAAGGCGAAGCTGAAAATCTTCTTCGGCATGTCCGCGGGAGTCGGGAAGACGTACGACATGCTGAAGGCGGCGCACGACGCGAAGGCCCACGGGATCGACGTCGTTATCGGCATCGTCGAGACGCACGCCCGCCGCGAAACGGAAGCCCTCCTTGAAGGTCTCACGATCCTCCCCCGGAAAACCACCGAGTACCGGGGGACCCGGATCGAGGAGATGGACATCGATGCGATACTTGCGCGCAGGCCGAAGCTCGTCCTTGTCGACGAGCTGGCGCACACGAACGCTCCCGGGTCCCGTCACCTGAAACGCTACATGGACGTGGAGGAGATCCTCGACAGCGGGATCGACGTCTACTCCACGCTCAACGTCCAGCACCTGGAGAGCCGGGCGGACGCCGTCGCCCAGATTACGGGGACCGTCGTCCGGGAGACCGTCCCGGATTCCATCCTCGAGCGGGCGGACGAGGTCGAGCTGATCGACATCTCCCCCGACGAGCTTCTTGCCCGTCTGGCGGAGGGGAAGGTGTACGCGCCCGACCGTTCGAAACGCGCGGTCGAGAGCTTCTTCCGGCTGGGAAACCTCACCGCCCTCCGGGAGATGTCGCTCCGTCTCACGGCGGAGCGTGTGGACCGGCAGCTCCGCGACTATATGCGGACCAACCGGATCCCGGGGCCGTGGAAGTCCGGCCAGCGGCTCCTCGTCGGGATGAGCGGAAGCCCCCACTCGGTGCATCTCATCCGCTGGGCGCGACGCATGGCCTTCACGCAGGACGCATCATGGGTTGCCGTGTATGTCGAGTCGTCCGCGACCCCCAGCCAGGCCGAGAAGGACGTCCTGGCGAAAAACATCAAGCTGGCCCGGGAGCTGGGCGCCGAGATCGTCACGACCGCCGACGAGAACGTCGGCGACGCGCTCATCCGGGTGGCCCGGCAGGAAAACTGCACGCAGATACTCATCGGCAAGCCGCGCCCGGGGACGTTTCAGCGATCCGCGCGCCTGCTCCAGGAGCTCATCAACAAGAGCGGCGACCTGGATGTGCACGTTATCGGGGGGGAGGGGGAGGCGAGGAGCGAACGACGGCTTGCGAGCCTCCTTGAAGCCCACTCGGGGGTGCGCCAGTACATCGGGGCCGGCGCCGTCCCGCTCCTGGTCGCCGCGGCCTGTTTTCCGCTCAAGAATCTCTTCGAGTACCAGACGGTCTCACTCATCCTCCTGTTCACCGTGGCGCTGCTGCCGCTCAGGTTCGGCATGGGACCCGTTCTCCTTGCGGCGACGATCAGCGCGGTCGCATGGGACTACCTGTTCATTCCCCCGGTCTTCACGTTTTCCGTCAGCCGCGTCCCGGACATACTGATGCTCCTGATGTATTTCTGCATCGCTCTTGTCCTCGGCGTCCTCACATCGCGGACGCGCGCGCAGGAGCGGGCCGTGCGCATCAGGGAGGGGAGGGCGGTCGCCCTGTATACGCTCTCCAGGGACCTGTCGCTGGCGCGGACCAAGGACGCCGTCGCGGAAGCATCGGTCGCGAACATCAGGAAATTTTTCAATGCGGACGTCGTCCTCTGTCTCGGCCAGACGGACGGCGACATCTTCACCGCCCCGCATCCGGCAAGCACGCTCGCGGTGACCGAGAAGGATCTCAGCGTGGCGGCGTGGGTCTACTGGAATGAAAAGCAGGCCGGGCGATTCACCGACACGCTTCCTTCCGCGTCCGCCACGTACTACCCCATGTCGGGGCCCCGCTACCCCCTGGGGGTGCTCGGGGTCAGTCTGAAGTCGGGGGCGAAGCTCTCCATCGACCAGGAAACGCTTCTTGAGAATTTCATCCGCCAGATCGCTTCCGCCGTGGAACGGGAGACGCTGAACGATATCACGAAGAAGGCGGTCGTCGTCGAGGAATCGGAAAAACTGTACAAAACCCTGTTCAATTCCATCTCGCACGAGATGCGCACGCCCCTCTCGGCGATCATCGGGGCGTCTGAAACGCTCCTGGACGACGCCGTGTCCGAACGTCCCGCGACCCGTCACGAGCTTACGCGCGAAATCCACGACGCCGCAGCCCGGCTGAACCGGCTCGTCGAGAACCTCCTGGACATGACCCGTCTGGAGTCGGGTCTCATACGCCCGAAGCTCGAATGGTGCGACGTCCGCGATCTCATCAATTCCGCCGTTGCGAAAACGGCCGCGGAGCTCGCCGGCTTCCGTGTCGGGATCGACACGCCGGGCGACATCCTCCTCATCCGGATCGACTTTGCCCTTATGGAGCAGGTGCTCACGAACCTTTTGCTGAACGCCTCGTTCTACACCCCGGCCGGCTCGGAGATCCTGGTGCGCGCCGCCGGAGACGGGAGTGAGTGCGAGATCATCGTCGCGGACAACGGCCCCGGGCTCCCGGACGACGCGCTGGAAAAGGTGTTCGACAAATTCTTCAGGGTTCCCGGGAGCAGGACGGGAGGGACGGGGCTGGGGCTTTCCATCGCCAGGGGGTTCGTCGAGGCGCACAGGGGGACGATACGGGCGGAAAACCGCCCCGGGGGAGGACTCCGGTTCGTGATCCGGCTTCCTCTGGAGAAATATCCGGTTCCGGAATCCCGATGAGCGTGACCTCCGCTTCTCCTCCCGTCCTCATTATAGAGGACGAGCCGCAGATCAGGCGCCTTCTCCAGCTCACGCTGGAGTCGAACGGGTTCAGGGTGCATCAGGCCGCAAGCGGCGCTGAAGGTCTCGCGCGGAGCGCGTCCGACCGGCCCGAGGCGGTCGTCCTCGATCTCGGTCTTCCCGATACGGACGGCATCGAAGTGCTGAAGGAGATCCGGAGCCGCTCCACGGTCCCGGTGCTCATCCTCTCCGTGCGAAACTCGGAGCAGGACGTGATCTCCTGCCTGAATGCGGGGGCCGACGATTACCTGATGAAGCCGTTCCGGCAGGGGGAGCTGGTGGCGAGGGTCAAGGCCGCGATCCGGCACAGGCAGCAGCCGGAGACGAAGGGGGCGATCGTTGCAGGTCCGGTCACCGTTGATCTCGATGCGCGTGTCGTGAAACGGCGGGGGGAAATCGTCAGGCTGACGGGGACGGAATACGCGCTCCTCGCGCTGTTTGTCCGGAATGCGGGGAGGGTCCTGACGCACCGGTACATTCTCGAACAGGTCTGGGGTCCGGCGTACGCGGAGGAGTCGCAGTACACGCGCGTCTACGTGGGGCAATTGCGGAAGAAGCTCGAAGAGGACCCGGCGAACCCCCGGTTGATCGTCACGGAATCCGGGATCGGCTACCGGTTCGCGGGGTGAGAGGCGGGCTCGGCCGCGTGCCGCTCGATCGAAACGACGGTGCGCCCCGCGGCGGCCCGGAGCCTGATCTCTGTCTCACGCTCTGAAACATCCACGGCGCGGGCGGCGCGCCCGTCGACGGTGATGCGGGACCCCCTTCCCGGGATCCGTATCGTCCACTCCGCCGCTCCCCCCGGGGATCTCGTTTCGTAGTCGATTTCCATGCGGACCGTCTCTTCCGTCGCGCGTGCACCGAGGCTCATGACTCCCCCGGGGACGGGCGCTCTTCGGGCGGCGATCTCTTTCCCGGGAAGGAGCCACTCTGCGGGGATTCCCCCCAGGAGTATCAGCTCCGGCGTGTCGACTCCCTCGCTCCACCTCTCAAGGACGAACGCTGAACGGAGCGCGAAAGCTATCTCCGCGGCCGCCCACCCGTGGTGTCCGTCCCCCATCGTCCCTCCCCCCGTCCGCGGGTGTATGGCCTCCGGGTAATTCCATGTCGGTGAGGCGTGCACGGCGACGTCCGAGAACATCCGCCAGAACTTCTCTCGCTCCCCCGCGTAGAGCCACGCCTGGGCGATCTGGAGTGTCAGGTAGGGGTTTTTCCCCGAGTGTATGAACTGCTGGAAGAAGAGCCCGTCGAGAAAATACCGCTGCGAGAGCGTTTCCAGCGTCCGGCGTATCCTCGCATCCTGCGGCCCGTAAATCTGCAGCGGGTACCATGGGGCGCAGGAACCTATCATGCCGCAGTCGATGTCCCGCGAGGGGCCCGCGGGTATCCCGCCGGTCCTCTTTGTGCTGAGGACGCCCGCGACCCCCCTCTCGATGTCGTCCATGTAGTCCCGGAGTTCCGCGCGGGCGCGCTCTCCATCCTGATGCCTCCCTGCGAGCGTGCAGAGCCTGGCATACGCCCCGAGCCCTGCGGCGGACCACCAGTTGTCCCAGAAATATCTGTCGGCGAGCCCGAGATGCTCAGCGCTCAGCCCCGCCGGCATGAGCCCGGGATAGGCTTCGTCTTCCGTGCCCTCCTCCCGTCGCTTCCGTGCGATCCACGCGGTCCCCTTCCCGAGGGATTCGAGCATGCCGGGCACGAACGACGAATCCCCCGAGAGGACGGCATGCTGCCAGACGGTCCAGAGCGCCTCCCCGTTCGAATCCCACTCCCCCTGCTGTGACCGGAAATAACCGGATCGCTCCTGCCGTGACGGGAATGAGAGGATTACGCCCCGCGCCTGTGTGTGGAACCCGAACGCGTCGAGCGCGCGCAGCATCAGCGCGGCGTCGCGGAACCAGAACTGATGGTATGTCCACGGCCCGGGGGTGATCGAATCTCCGTCGGCAAGGAGAAGGAGTGTCGAGAGGGATGCCCGGACGAGCATATTCACCCGCTCGTCGGGCGTCGTGAGCTCCGCGCCGCTCTCGAGAAGCCTCGTCCATGTTTCTTCCGCCTGTCGCACGTCCCCGCCCGCCGCGTCGTTGCCGTCGAGGGACATTACGGCGCGGAAAGTCCGGCTCTCCCCGGGTGCAAGCGTCGCCGCGTACGACGCGTAGGCGTTCGCGAGCCCGGCGGGGCACGCCGCCGCGAACGATGCTCCCGAATCGCCGTCCGTCGAGGCGAATATCCGGGCGGAGTCCCCCCCCGCATGATTTGAACACCGGACCGACTCCGGGGGGCCGGGCAGTGTGAGCCGTTCCGTCCCGTCCATGACAAATGCGTTCGTTTCCCCGTCGTATATGATCTCGCGGAGGAGGCACGCCCCCTCGGCGTTGAACGGGCGGATGGCGAACGCGAACGTGCAGCTCCGGGTATCCGCCCCGGGGTTGGTCACCGTCGCCTCCTGGACGAGCGTCGTGCCGTTCACGTAGACGGTCTCTTCGAGCGCGAGGCCGCCGCAGTCGTAGACCGTCGTGACAATCGGGACCCCTGCGCGCAGGGTCTGGCGCACGCCGATTGCCCGAGAGGGAAAATACGCGATCCCGCCGCACCTGATCCAGCACTCCGAAGTCCACCTGTTGCGATGCGGCATCACCGCTCCGCGGGGGTCGACCACCGGCTCGTCGGCCGAGGAAGGGCTTCCCACCGCCGTCCAGTTCCTCCGCGTGATGTTGATCGAGAGTCCGAGATGGGAGCGGGGGATGAACCCGGCGTCGGCCGGGTCGAACTGTCTCTCGGCCCAGTAGGGGAAGACCCATCCGTCAAGGCTCTGCAGGAGCGTGAAGTTCAGGAGGCCGCGGGAGATCTGGATCGTGTTGAGCGGGATCAGCTCGGTCGGGAGCGTTTTCCGGTCCAGACCGCTCAGTTCGTTGGCGGTCTGGAACATTCTGATCGCGGGCTCGGGTACCTTGAGCCCGGCGACGATCCGTCTCACGAGCAGATCTATTAAACGCGACAGGGGTGCGGGTCTTGTCATGGATGTTTGTGCCGGGCGCCAATATGGCGAATTCAACACGAAACCTCAACGATCCTGCATCATTTAACCTAGTGATAACATTGGCATAACACTCACGTAAGATATGGTGGGTACATTGGAGTCGTTAAAGGAGGGGTGCATCATGAGATCCGCATTTTACTTCATACTCTGCGTGCTCCTGTTTGTGGCTGAATTTCTGACGCGCGGACTTCGCCACGCCCGCTGAAGGGCCTGCAACGACCTGAAAGGAACACACTGGACAGAAAGGGAAATCCTCACATGAACATCCGGCCCGACCATGCCCGGCTCAGAATCGCGTACTTTGCCGGGACGATGCGACCCGGGCACGACGGGGTGACCCGCGTCCTCTACCGGCTTATCGACGCGCTCGGGGAGACGGGAATCGAGAGCATATTCTTCTCGCCCATTATTCCTCCCCCCTCCGGCCGGCCCGTCCCGATGTACGAAGTCCCCTCGGTCAGGTTCCCTCTGTACAAAGATTACCGTTTTGCCCTCCCCGGTCAGAAGCATTTCGAAGAGAAACTCGCCGCGTTTGATCCCGACGTCATCCACATCAACAGTCCCTGTCCCCTCGGCCACGCCGCGGTCCGGTACGGCCGGCGCGCGGGAATACCGGTCGTCGCGACGTATCACACGCACTTTCCGAGCTACGCCAAATACTACAAGGTCAAGGCCCTCGAGACGTTCAGCTGGAACTTTCTCAGGGGCCTCTACAACGACTGCGACAGGGTCTACGTTCCTTCCGAGCCGATCCGGAAGGAGCTCCGGGCGCACGGGTTCGCAACGACCGAGTTCCTCCCGCACGGCGTGGACACGGGGATGTTCAATCCCGTCTACCGTTCCGGCGAATGGCGGCGGGCTCACGGGGCGGAGGGAAAAACGGTCCTCCTCTTCGCGGGTCGGCTTGTGTGGGAGAAGGACCTCCGGACCCTTGCGCAGGCGTACCGGATCGTCAGTTCCCGGAGGGATGACGCGCTCTTTGTCCTTGCGGGGGACGGTCCCGTGCGCGGGGAACTCGAGGCCATGATGCCCGGGGCGCTCTTCCTTGGTCAGCTCGACGGGTCGGCCCTTTCGGCCGCCTATGCCTCGAGCGATCTGTTCGTGTTCCCTTCCACGACGGAGACGTTTGGGAACGTGACGCTGGAGGCGATGGCCTCGGGGATACCGCCGGTCTGCGCCCGGGAGGGGGGAGCATACGGGTTCGTGAAATCGGGCGCCACCGGACTTCTCGCCGAGCCGCGCGACGGCGAGGATCTCGCGCGAAAGATCACGTTCATGCTTGACCACCCGGCGGAGAGGAAGAAGATGGGGGCCGCGGCCCTTGCGTTCGCGTCGCAGCAGTCGTGGGAACGGGTATTCGACAGGCTCTTCGCGGGATATGTCGACCTGGCCTCTGCCGGCCGGGCCCGCAGGAGAAAGGCGGCATGATCGACTCGTTCACGATCGCCCACATCGCCGATCTCCATCTGAGCGCCGAGCACAAGCGGTTCAACCTGCGGCGCGCGCGGAAACTCCTGGAGGAGATCGGGCGCCGGCGCGTGGATCACGTCGTCGTCACGGGCGATATCGCCGCCGATGCCGACGGCAGGGAGCTCGAAATCGCGCGGGGGCTCTTCCGGAACGCCGGGCTCCTGGATCCCGCAAAACTCTCCGTCGTCATCGGCAATCACGACGTGTACGGCGGAGTCCACATGCCCGAAGACATACTGACGTTTCCCCGGCGCTGCAGGCACACCGACTTCAACGCGAAGGTGGAGGAGTTCCGCGGGTATTTCCACGAGGCGTTCGACCGCTCCCTCTTCGGTTCGCACTCCAGGCCGTTCCCGTACGCGAAGGTGCTTGGGGAGGTCGTCATCGTCGGCGTGAATTCGGTTGCGCACTATTCGCCCGTGAAGAACCCTGTCGGCTCAAACGGCGAAATCGGTGACGGGCAATTCAAGCGCCTGACGCAGCTCCTGGAGGCTCCCCCCCTCGCCGGGAAAAGGAAGATCGTATTGATACACCATCATTTTCACAAGATCCCGCCGCCGGCGGAGGGGACGCTCCAGAGCGTCTGGGGCGCGATCGAACGGCGGACGATGAAGCTGCACGGGAAGAAGCGCCTGTTTGAGCTGTTCAGGCAGTGCAACGTGGCGGTCGTGCTCCACGGCCATGTGCATATGAACGAGGAGTACACGCGGAAGGGGGTGCGGTTCATCAACGGCGGGGGGTCGCTCCTTGGTCCCGCAAGGGGGACGGCGTTCAACCTCATCACCATCGCCCCCGGGTCCGTCGAAAACAGGATCGTCATGATAGCGGACGAGCACTCGGCCGTACCCGCCCGCACTCCCGAACCCCGGGGGGCCGACCTTCAGGCGGCGTAAGCCGTCCCGCCGCTCCTGCCTACTCCGATTTCTTCTTGAAGAAAAGCACGGGACGTATGTCCGCCGTCCCGGAGACGATCTCCCATCCGTCCATCCCCAGCTCGGCGACGAACCTCCCCACGGCATCGTCCTTGGTGTCCTCTGCGCGCGATTTATCCTTCTTGATTTTCCGCGTCTCCATGCCGCTGGCGGAAAACCGGATGCATTCGTGGCGGAGCGTGTCGACGTAACAGAATTCCCAGCGTTCCAGGCTCATATCTCCTCGTTTCTCCTTTATTCTTCTTCGAGTTTCGCAGCGATGCGGACGGCGCGCTCCTTCGTCCGCGGGTCGCTCGCGACGGTCGTCGGGAGTTCCGACGCGGATCTGAAGGCCTCGATCGCCTCCTGCCGTTTCCCTTCCTCCTGGAGCACGAGCCCCAGCTCAAAGCGGTGGCGGACGATGCCCGGGGCGATCGCGATCGCTCTGCGGAGCGCCGCTTCCGCCTCCTCGAATCCGCCGCCGGGGAGCGATCCCAGGAATACGGTGGCGATCTGCCGTTCAAACCAGCCCACTTTCCCGAGCGCGAGGTAAAACGATCCGAGTATCGAATACGCGACGTCGTCGAGCGAATCGAGCGCGATCGCGCAGTCGAGCTCGTGCTTGATCTCGTTGCAGAGCCGGACTTTTGCCTTGCTCCCCTCGAACATCGCGATGTTGCCGAGCGCGGCGGCCCGCCATGTGTGACCCTGCGCGATCATCGAGTCCGCCCGTATGCATCTCTCTGCATATGCCGCCGCCGTCCGGTACGTCTCTTCCCTCCTCTCCCGTTCGGCCATGTCCCCCATGCAGACATAGAGCCTGGAGAGCCTCCAGAGGTACTCCGCGGAATCTGCAGTGGCCGCCATCGCGGAATCGTAGGTCTCTTCCGCTCTGGCGTACTCGAGGCGTGCGAATTCCCCGTCCCCCGCCATCATGCGCGGAGGGGAGGAGAGGGCCCCGAGGAGCACCACGATGAGTCCCGTCATTCGGCGGACGCCCTTTCTCCCGCAGGGGTTTCGTCCGCGCCGGCGGGCGCGAAAGGCCTGAACGCAAAGAACGTCTGGGAGAAATACCCGCGGGGGAAGTGCGACGTGAGGCCGTAGCCGGAGGGTTTCCGGGGGGGGCGGACCACCGTGCCGAAGAGGTAGTCCCACACCGCGAGCTTTGTCCCGAAATTGATCCCCCCCTCGGCGATTTCCCGTGCATGGTGCCACCGGTGCAGCTCGGGGCCGTTGATGAGAACGCCCGCGCGCCCGAGCCGCACGTCCAGGTTCGAATGAATGAACATCCCCCAGACGGCGTCGACCATCCCCTTGATGAGGGGGAGCTCGGGGGCGGCTCCCAGGAGCGTCATCGGGAGGAATTCCACCGTCTGGTTGATGAGGATCTCGAGCGCATGCGACCGGGTCCCCGCAAGCCAGTCGACCTCCGTCACCGAGTGATGGGCCTCGTGGATCCTCCAGAGGAGCGGGGAACGGTGCTGCAGCCTGTGGAAGAGATAGATGTACAGATCGTGCGTCACAAGGAAGAATCCGAGCTGCGCCCCGAGCGGCCAGCCGCTCACGATATGCAGGCGCGAGAAACCGGTCCCGCTGTCGATCCTCCGTATGATCATGCTGATGACGAGCGCCAGCACGTAGCTCTGAACGAACGTGTACCAGATCAGGTCTGTCCAGAATCCGTCGCGGAAGATCTTCTGGTCCCGGTCGTACGGGAACATCCTCTCGAGGGGGATAAAAAGAATCGCCGCCGCGGAGATGACGATCGGTGACAGGAGCTCAATGGCCATTGGGGGAGACCTGATGCTGTCCCATGGAGGCGTTCGCTGAGCGTACCCTGCGGAGCTTTATCCGCTGTCCCATCTCCGCCTCGTACACCCGTTTTACTCCGTCCCCCATCGCTTTTTCGATATCCCGGATATTGGACACGAGTCTCATGAACCCGCTGATCTCCACGGAGGCCGCCTGGTCGCTCCCCCACATCGCGCGGTCGAGCGTGATATGCCGTTCGACGAACGTTGCGCCGAGAGAGACGGCCGCCCAGGTGGGGGAGAGGCCGACTTCGTGCCCCGAGTAGCCGATCGGGCAGTCGGGATATTCTCTCCTGAGCGTCTGTATGACCTTCAGGTTCAGCTCGCCCGGGGGACAGGGATATGTCGACGTCGAATGGGCGATGAGGAGGCTCTCCCGCCCGACGGCGGTGACCGCCTGTTCGATCTCCTCGTGCGTGGACATCCCCGTCGAGATGATGAGCGGCCTCCCCGTGGACTTCTTCTTCTGCAGGAGCGCGGTGTCCGTCAGGGACGCGGAGGCGGCCTTGTAGCACGGGGGATCGAACTTCTCCATGAATTCGACCGATTCTTCGTCCCAGCACGACGCGAACCAGAGGATCTCCCGCTCGCGGCAATACCTGTCGATTTCCGCGTACTCGCTCTGGCCGAATTCCACCCTGCGGCGGTAGTCGATGTATTTCATCCGCCCCCAGGGGGTATCCCGCTCGATGTCCCACTGGTCGCGCGGGACGCAGAGCTCGGGTGTCCTCTTCTGGAATTTTACCGCGTCGCACCCGGCCAGCACGGCGCCGTCAATCAGCTTTCTCGCGATCGCCAGCGAGCCGTTATGGTTGATGCCGATTTCCGCGATGATGAAGACGGGCTTCCCCTCTCCGACCGCGTGGTGCCCGATCCGAACGCTTGGGTTGCTCATGCCGCACCTTCTGTGTTGTTGTGGCGTGTGTTATTTTCGCAGCATCATACCTGGGACGCCTTTGCCGGCGTTCCCTGGGACGCCTTCGGTAGCGTTCCCTGGGACGCCTTCGGTGGCGTTCCCTGGGACGCCTTCGGTAGCGTTCCCTGGGACGCCTTCGGTGGCGTTCCCCGGGACGCCCATGGCGCTTCCCGGGATGTCTTCGGCGTCCCCTGCCGCAGTTCGATCAGCCAGTCGGCAAATTCGCGGAATGCGCCTCTCCCTCCCGGGGTGCCGCAGAGATAGTGGACCGAGCGCGCCACCTGCGGCATCGCGTCTGACGGCGCGCCGGTCAGCCCCTCCTCCCGGATTGCTTCGATGATGCCGAGATCGTTCACGTCGTCGCCGATGTACGCGATCTGGCGCGGCGCAAGCCGCGTGCTTGCCAGGATGTTTTCAAGATGGAGCAGCTTGTCGTCGATCCCGAGGTACAGGAACCGCATTTTGAGCTTCTCCGCCCGCCGGCGGATGGACGGGGATGTTTCGCCGGTGATGATCGCCGTCTCTATCCCTTCCGTCCGGAGGAGCCGCACCCCCATTCCGTCGCGTATGGAAAACCTCTTGAAGACTTCCCCGGTGGGCCCGTAATAGACGCCGGTGTCCGTCAGTACGCCGTCGTTATCGGTGAGCACGAGCATGACCTCCGAGGCGCGTTTCTTCAGCTCGACCTTGCCGAGGGGTCGCACCCGCGCTCCCTTCCGTTTCCCCTTTACCATGCTGTCCAGCCTCCGTCGACGACAAGGTTCGCCCCCGTCATGTACGCGGAGGCGTCCCCCGCGAGAAAGACGACCGCCCCCCGGTAATCCGACGGGGCCGCCATCCGCCCGAGCGGCGTCCGGGCGGAATACTGTTCGATGAAGAACTTCTCCTGGGAATTCTCCACCCCCCCCGGGGAGAGCGCGTTGACCCGCACCCCCTTGGTTCCCCAGTATGCCGCGAGAAAGCGTGTGAACGCAAGGACCGCCCCCTTCGTCGCGGGGTAGGAGGGCGTCTTGTAGAAATCCTGCGTACCGTCCCGTTTCCTGTAGAGTGACTGGTCGGGCGCCACGACCCCGTACGTCGACGCGATATTGATGATGGAGCCGCGACCCTGGTCCGCCATGACCGTCCCGAAGACCTGTGAGCAGAGGAATGTCCCCGTGACGTTCACGTCGAACGATTGTTTCCAGAGCTCCAGCGGATATGTTTCGAACTTCGATTGCTCCGCGGCGGCGGCCGGATCTTCGAACCTGTCGTTGATCGCGGCGTTGTTGACGAGGATGTCGATCGACCCGTATGCCCGGAGTACGGCTTCCCGTGCGTTGCGGAGCGAGGTCGGTGACGTCACGTCGAGGGCCGCCCCCATCGCTTCCGCGCGGTGTTTTCCGGCGACATCCTCCGCGAATCCCGCGCATGCCCGGCCGTCGAGGTCGGCGACCACGACCCGGGCTCCGGCGTCCGCCAGCGCGCAGCAGTGCTCCCTGCCGAGGAGCCCGAGCGCCCCGGTCACGATGGCCGTCCTCCCCCGGAGCGGGAACTGCTCCATCGTCAGCGTCCTCCCGCGGGGACCGCGGGCTTCGTGTTGAAATTCCCGGTCCGGCGGAAGACCGGATCGACGGGCGTCCCCCGGAGCGCCGCGCCGACGTTTCCGCTCCTGACGGCTTCGTGCACGAGGGGGAGCGCCTCCCCGTACGCCGCGAGCGTCGCGGCGACGTCGGCATCGGAATGGGAGAAACTCATGTTGTGCGACCCTCCCCAGAGTATCCCCCGCTTGAAGAGCTCCTGCTGGAGGAGCGATTTCACATGGAGCGGGCTCCCCGCGCTTCCGTCGAACGTCACCATCGTCCTGCAGTCCATCCCGGTGCAGCGCGTGTACTCCATCCCGAGCCCCGCCGCGATCGCGTTGTATCCCTCCCGGATCTTCTTTCCCTGCCGGTGAAGTGCCGCGGGGACGTTCTGCGCGCGGATTTCCGCAATCGTCGCCTTCGCCGCGGCCAGTGAAAGGGCCTCCCCGCCGAATGTCGTGAAGAAGAACACATCCTTCTCGCAGAGCGTCATGATCTCCTCCCGTCCTGCGAGGACGGCGAGCGGCATACCGTTGGCGATCGCCTTGGAATAGGTCATGAGATCCGCGCTGACGCCGAAATATTCCTGCGCGCCTCCGGGTGCAAGACGGAATCCCGTCCACATCTCGTCGAAAATGAGAACGACGCCCCGCGCGGTGCATACATCCCGGAGTTTCGCCAGGAAATCGTCTTTCGGCGGTTCGAAGACGACCGGCTCGAGTATGACGCATGCGGTGTCGTCGTCCACCCCGTCGATGACGGAATTGATGTCGTTGTAATTGAACGTGTATGTCAGATCCTGTACCGCGCGCGGGATCCCGGCATTCCGGTCCGTCACCGCGATATACCAGTCGTGCCAGCCGTGGTACCCGCAGCAGAGCACCTTGCTCCTCCCCGTGTACGCGCGGGCGAGCCGGACCGCCGCGGAGGTGACGTCGCACCCGGTCTTGCTGTAGCGTACCATTTCCGCGGCGGGGACGGTCTCGCGTATCAGCTCCGCCACCTCCACTTCGAGCGGGTGCATCATCGAGAACGTGATCCCGTCCCTGAGCTGTTCCACGATCGCGCGGTCGACGCTGTCGTAGCAGTAGCCGAGCGAGAGCGGGCCGATCCCCATCTGGTAGTCGATGTATTCGTTTCCGTCGACGTCCCACACGTGTGAGCCTTTTCCCCGCCGGAGATACTTCGGTGCCACGCCCCGGACGTACTGGCCGGGACCTTTTGCGAGCGTCTGCGTGGCCGCGGGGATGAGCCCCCGGGCGCGCTCGTAGAGCGCGTCGGAGTTTTCGATGCGGGGGTAATCGGCGTTGGTTCCGGCGCTGTTCGGCATGGCGTGTTAACCCTGATTGTTCCGGAATGCGTTCAGAATTCTCTGTGCGATCTGCCCTCCCGTAAAGCCCTCCGCCTCGAGGACCGGGTCCAGGAGTCCCGGGGTGAACCACCGCCCTTTGAGCGCGAACGGGAGGTGGCGGGCCGTTGTGCCCGCGCGGCCGAGCACTTCGGCGACGATCGTCGCAAGCCCCCCGCTCAGGAAATGGTCCTCCACGGTCACGATGAGACGGGTCTCCCGCGCGCCCCGGAGAATCTCCGCTTCGTCGACGGGCTGAAGCATCCGCATGTTGACGACCCTGGGGGAGAGCCCGCCCTCCCGGAGCGCCGGGAGGGCGCGCATGACTTCCCGCAGGAGGAACCCGTGCACGAGGATTGCGACGTCGTTCCCCTCCACTACCACCTCCGCCTTTCCCGGGCTGAATTCCCGGCTATGCCGGACCGGGGCGGGAAGGGCGTTGTACCGGAGGTACCAGGGGGATGCGGATGCGAGCATGGAGGGGAGCCCGATCACCATGTCCTCCCCGTCGGCCGGGGAGAAGACCTGCATGTGCGGGATGCCGCGCATGAGCGCGATGTCCTCCAGCGCCTGGTGCGTGGGGCCGTTCCCGTCCGAAAGGAACCCCGCGACCCCGCCGACGAGCTTGACGGGGAGGTTTCCTATCCCGACGTCCGTCCGGATGAATTCGAACGCCCGCATCGTCAGGAACGCGGCAAGCGCGTGGACGACGGGCTTCCGTCCCCTGAGGGCGAGTCCGGCGGCGGCGCCCACCATCGTCTGCTCCGCGATGCCGACGTCGATGAATCTCTTCCCCAGGACTCCGGGGAGGTTTCTGATCGCGACCCGGTTCTCGGCCGTCATGACCACGATGCTGTCGTCCGCGACGGCGGCTTCCCTGAGCGCCTCCTCGTACGTCTGCGTTTCCACGTGTCACCTCACCATGAGCGTTTCTGAAACGAGCGCGGCCTTCCCCGTCCCGTGAAGTTCTTCAAGGAGCATGGCGACTTCGTCGTGCGAGAAATTGACGAACCAGCGGTCCGCTCTTGCTTCGATCGAGGGGAGCCCCTTGCCGCGGACGGTCTCCGCGATGATCACGTGCGGGCGCCCCGCCGGGGCGGTGCGTGCGAACGCGATCTCGAGGCTCCGGAAGTCGTGCCCGTCGGCGCGCACGGCCGCCCATCCGAACGCCTCGAACTTGGGTTCGAGCGGGTCGAGCATGCTCAGCTCCTCCGTCCGGACGTTCGCCTGGAACTGGTTGCGATCGATCACGGCGACGAGATTGTCGAGCCCCCGGGCGTGCGCCACGAGGAGCGCTTCCCAGACCGAACCCTCGTTGAGCTCGCCGTCCCCCATGACGACGTACACCCGGTTTGATCCTCCGCGCATCTTGATGTCGAGGGCGACGCCGATGCCGACCGCGAGGAGGTGACCGAGCGACCCCGAGTGGAATTCCACTCCGGGGACCCGGCGGTTCGGGTGCCAGTAGATCGCGTCGTGCGTCTTCAGGTGATTGGCGAGCCGGGTCCGCCCGATATAGCCGAATTCCGCGAGCGTCCCGTACAGCGCGGGGACGTCATGCCCCTTCGAGAGGAAGAGGTAGTCCCGTTCGGGGTCCGCGACGCGCTGCGGGCCCCCGGTAAGGACCTCCCCGTACATGTAGACGAGGATGTCCGCGCAGGAGAGGGAGGCGCCGATAAAGCACCCGCCGTCCGTGGACATCCTGATGATGTGCTCCCGCACGCGCAGTGCGGTCTGCCGCAATTCCTGAATCCGCTGCTGATCCATGGCTAAGGGTTCCGGCGTGGGTGGTGCGGAGCGTCAGGCAATCCGCCGGTACTCCGTGGGTGAAACGGTGGTGAGCTCGTGTGCATGGTTCCTGTACCAGTTCACGCCGGCGTATGCCGCGTTGATCCGCGCGATTTCCGGGCGCGACTCCAGGAGTCGGAGGATGTCCCCGAGCGTGAACGGGGGCCCCGACGGAGACCAGAGCTCGTCGTAGACTTTGCTGATGAATGCGTAATCATCCGGATAATCGATCGTCCAGCGGTGCGTCATGGAGTAGTTCAGTCCGGTCTCCCAGGCCACGTTCCCCGTGCGGTACCGCGCCGGCCGCTCCCAGATGAACGGGGTCGTGTGTTCCCGCTCGAACGGACGCGCGGCCTCGCGGTGCGCCTCCTCGAGGACGCGGAACGGGACGACCTCCACGTCATTGCCGTCCGGATACGTCGCCGGGTGAAGATTGCTTGTGTACTCGAGCGTCCCCCGGCGTTCCGCGTGGAATGCGAGCACCCGGTCGATGACGGCCGGATCGATCAGCGGGCAATCCGAGGGGATCTTGACGACTTCGTCCGCCCGGGCCGAAACCGCCGCCCGGTAATGCCTGTCCAGCAGATCGGTCGGATGGCCGCTGAAGCATTCGACGTCGAGCCGGCGGCAGAGCTCGCGTATCCCGTCGTCGGCGCTTTCCGTCGTCGTCGCAACAGCGAGCTCGAACGGGGTCTGTGCTCCCCGCACCCGCTCGATCATCCTCCGGAGCAGGGGCTCCCCCGCCAGGGGCATCAAGACTTTCTCCGGGAGCCGTGCCGAGCCGGTCCGGGCCTGAACGACGACGAGCGTCTTCACACGCCGGTCCCCCGGAAGAGCCCGGTCATAATCAGCCTGTACATCCCCCCCTTCGCGAGCCGCATCCGCGACCCTGCGTGAATCTCCTCCTCCGCGGGCCGTTCCTCGAGCAGGTTCGAGCAGACTTCCGCGATATTCCTTGCCGCCGAGCGGTTCTGGAGGGGAAGCAGCCTGCGGAGCTGGTCCAGGTCGAAATCCGAATAGCACTCCTTCCCGAGCGCCAGGCCGACGTACACGGTGGTGGAGAGCCGTGTGATGAGCACGTCGCAGTTGGCGATCATCTCCTCCGTGTTCCCGGAGGTGTATACGAGCGCTCCGGGCGCGTATCGGCGGATCTCCCGCCGCGCCCTCGTGATATTCTCGTTGGGGTGCAGCCTGAACACGAGCGGCCTTGCTCCGGCGATCCGGACCGCTTTCAAGATGAACTTCTTTCTGTTCTCGAACTTGAACGTCTCCCGCATATCCGACGTGCAGACGAGGACGAAATGCCTGAGCGGGAATTCGTTTTTCAGGTAACCCGCGCAGTCGTCGAAGTTCGGAATCCCCGTCACGACGAGTTTGGCCGGATCGGCCCCTTTGCGTACGAACAGGTGACGGTATCCCTCGCTGGCCACGCAGAACCGGTCGTAGAGTCCGCTCAGCCCCGTGGTCGATGTGCTGGCGAGCCACAGAGGGAGAAACTTCAGCGTCCTGACGAGATGGTACATCAGGTCCTCGGGATCGGTCATCCCTTCCTGAACGAGTACGCAGGGGGTGGTGCGAATGTTGCGCGGGACGATAAGGTCGGAACAGGTGACGACAAGATCATACGGGCCGCGGGCCCCCCTGTCGTCGATGTCCAGGTCGTACGTGCGGAGGTAGGCGAGGCAGCGGTCCTTCAGCTTGTCGCCGAGTATCGTGGTTTCGAGAATCCCCGATTTGCGGATGATCTCGAGGAGCCCGTCGCAATAATACGGGGTAAAAGAGGCATCGACGTCAGACAGATGCATCGCGATCTGATGCAGCTGTCTGGTCTGGTTGATAGAACCGCAGATGAAGAGGACGCGCTTCTTCACGTGCACGATCGTAACTGACCCTTTTTCTTTGTCACGCTTTTCTTGGAAACATTGTGCCTGCGGGTAAGGTTCCATGCCTTCCGGGAAACGTGATTGAATCCTGGGAAAAAATTGAGGGAAAAACGGGGAAACCCGGTCCCACCCCGGTCGTGTGTCCCGGGAAAAAGGGGAGGAGCGGTTTACCCGCGGGGGAGAAATGTGAGAACGCGCGCCATCACATCGTCCGGCATGTCAAGGAGCTCGTCATACTCGACGCTCACGGTCCCCACTTCGGTGCCGGTCTCCTCGCATCCGTCGGCCGGGGCGGGATCCTGGCGGAACATCGAGAGGACGGCGTTATAGCCGTCGGCGCGGAGCTCCAGCCCCATTTCCGCGGCAGGGTGATGGAACAGCTTTACGATGCTGAAGGGCCTTTCAAAGACCGGGTAGGAGAGCGTTCCTCCCCTGGCGCCGGGCTCCGTCGACGCGCTGCCGACGAGCACCTCTTCGAAATCGAGAAGCAGCGATTCCCATGCGTACTGAAAGCCGTGCTGTACCGTTCCCATGGTCTCTCCCCGTGTTGAGATTGCATCCACCGGCACTGAATATGCGGGTTCGGGGGGAGATGGGCAAGAAAGGAATCATTACCAAATTGTGACCGTTGTGTTAATTCATGGGGCTGCGTACATTGCAGCCGTCATTTCCGGGGCATGTCATTGCAGACGAAGAAGATCGACACGCGCATTCTCGCGGGCTGGGCCGCGGTCGGCTTCTCGACGCTGATTGCCTGTTTCTGGGCATACTGGGGGAGCATCGAGGCGTTTCACGAGGGCTGGTACTTCCACTCGTTCTGGAAGAACATCGGGCTGACGTTCGCGCAGTACCTGAGCCCCATGATGATCTTCATCCTCCTGTCGCTTTCCTCCATCCGCCTCCCCAGGACAGGGGCTCTCCTCCACGTCGCGTTCGGGTTCGCGATCCCGCTCTTTGTCGTCCGCACAGGGCCGGCTCTTCTCCTTATCGCCGCTCCTCTCATCGGGCTCGGCCTCCTCTACTGGGTCGGACGCCCCCGCCCGCACGGCCGTGCGTATGCATGTGCCTCGCTCCTTCCGTTTGCGCTGGCGCTCGCGTGCGGGGCTCCCGCAGCGTTCAAAGTGGCGGGGAGGGTGGACGACGGGATCAGGGACGCGCGCGTCATCGAGGGGAACGGCATCGCGCTTGAATGGGCCCCGCGGGGGCCGGGGTGGCCCGACGATTCCCGGGGATATTCGTGGTCGGAAGCGGACAGCATCTGTGCGTCGCTGACGGACGACGGAAAATCCGTCGCGGCGACCCGCCAGAACATCTGGCGCCTCCCGACCGTCGAGGAAGCGGTCTGTTCGATGGTGCGCCACGGGAAGAACGCGGGGGGGCGGTGGGACCCCGGGGCCGCCCGTGCGGAGTACGCGGTCGGGCCCGACAAGGAATCGCCGCTCTGGGACAGCTTTTCCCCCGTCATCTACTGGTGGACGTCGACGTCGGCGGATGAGGCCAACGCGTACAAGGTGGTGTACGACGGCGGCGTCTGGCCGGCCCGCAGGAAGACCCGGGCGGGCTCACTCGCGTTCCGGGCCGTCCGGGAGGTCCGGAGCGGCCTCTGAGGCCCGCCGCCGTTGGCCCGACGCCTCAGTTGACCTGCGGTTCCCCCGCCACGTCCACACTCCTCTTTCTCCGGGCCCGCAGCCTGTCGGGGAGCGCGCGGAGCGCGGCGGGGAGCGTCTCGCGCCACGCGGAGACTTTCACGTAGACCACCGGAACGAGCACGAGCGTCAGCAGGAGCGAGCTGATGAGCCCCCCGATGAGCGCCCAGGCGAGCCCCGATTTCCATTCCGCGCCCGCGGAGGTCGACAGGGCGATCGGCGACATGCCGAAGACCATCGCGACCGTCGTCATGAGTATGGGGCGCAGGCGGGTGCCCCCCGCTTCGATCACCGCGTCATACGGAGACAGGCCCGTCTCCCGCATCTGGTTTGCGCGGTCCACGAGGAGGATCGCGTTCTTTCCCACGAGTCCCACGAGCATGATGATCCCCAGGATCGAGAATATCGAGAGCGATTTCATGGTGAGGGCGAGCGCCAGGAGCGCGCCGATCATCGCCACCGGGATGGAGAAAAGGACGACGAACGGGTAGACGTACGAGTCGTACAGCGCCACCATGATCATGTAGACGAAGAGAATGGCGGCCATCAGCGCGAGCCCGAGGCTGCCGAACCCCTCGGACTGGTTCTTCAGGTCTCCCTGGTACATGATCGAAATCCCCGGGGGGAGCGATGCGCGTTCGAGCCTCTGCTTGATGTCCGCGCCGATCGACCCGCTCGGCCGTCCCACCGCCTGGGAGAACACGGTCACGGCCGGGTTCCTGTCGACCCGCTCGAGTTTCGTCGGGCCGGTCGACTGGGTGATCGCGGCGAACTGGTTGAGCTCGACGAGCTTCCCGTCCCTGTTCATGAGCGTCAGGTCGCCGATGGAGGCGACCCGGGATCTGTCGAATTCGTCGAGGAAGATCCTGATGTCGTATTCGTCGGACCCGACCCGGAATTTCGAGTCGTTGTCCCCCGCGAGCGCCGTGCGGAGCGTGGCCCCCGCGTCGGCCATGGAAAGTCCCAGCGCCGCCATCTTCTGCCTGTCGATGGTGATCCGTGTCTCGGGCTTTCCCTCCTCGCTCGAGAGGCGCACGTCCGCGCTCCCGGGGACGGACCGCACGATGTCCGCGATCTGCTCCGACGAGCGACGCGTGGTCTCGTAGTCCGGCCCGCTGACGACGAGCTGTATCGGGGTCTGATTGGCCGTGCCGAAGATCCCGATGGGATTGACGCGCACCGTGACGCCGGGGAGCTTCGCGAGGCCCGCCTTGATCGCGGCGCCGACGTCGTCCGTGGAGCGTTTTCGCTGATCGCGCGGCACGAGCGTGACGTTGAGCTCGGCATTATTGTTCGAGCTCTGGCCGAGGAGCCCCTCGCTCGATACCCCCACGTTGACGAACATCTTCGCGACCTCCGGCATGGCGGCGACCGTCCGCTCGGCCTGCTGCGTGACGTAGTTCGTGTTCTCCAGCGTCGCGCCGGGGGGGAGCTCGAGCGTGACGGTGAACTCGCCCCTGTCCGCGACGGCGATGAATTCGGAGCCGATGAACCCGAGCGGAACGAGCATGAGCGCCAGCACGAACGCCGCGACCGCCCCCGCCTGGACGATCGCCGGGCGCCGGAGCGCCCGGTGGAGCACCCGCTGGTACGCCGCGGTCAGTCTTTTGAACTTGCCCTCGAACCAGAGCGCGAACGTCCCCATCAGCGTGGAGCGGGAAAGGTGTTCGAGCTTCGTGAACCGGGACGCGAGGAGCGGCGTCACGGTGAACGAGACAAAGAGGCTCATGAGCGTCGAGAAGACGACGACGAGCGCGAATTCCCTCATGATGTTCCCCACGAGGCCCGTGACGAGGCTCAGGGGAAGGAACACGACGACGTCGACGAGCGTGATGGAAAGGGCCGCGAAGCCGATTTCGTTTCTTCCTTTCAGCGCCGCCTGGCGCTGCTCTTCCCCGGCTTCCAGGTGCCGGTAGATGTTCTCGAGCACGACGATCGAGTCGTCCACGAGTATCCCCACGACGAGGGAGAGGCCGAGGAGCGTCATCAGGTTCAGCGAAAGGCCCGCCGCATACATGGCGATGAACGTCGAGACCATCGAGGCGGGGATCGCGACCATGACGATGAGCGAGTTCCTGATGCTGTGGAGGAACGCGAGCATGACGAGGGCGACGAGGAGGACGGCCACCGCCAGGTCCTCCTTCACGGCGTTGGCGGCGTCAAGCGTGAACGTCGATCCGTCCTGCGCGACGTCGAACCGGAGGTGCAGGTAGTTGTAGTCCTTCTCGATCCTGGGGATCTCCCGGTGGATCGCCGCGCTCACGTCGACGGAGTTCGCGTCGGATTGTTTCTGCACGAGCACCCCGATCGAGGTCGCGCCGTTGATCCGCGAAATCGTCGAGTATTCCTTCTGCCCGTCCTCCACCTCCGCGACGTCCTCGACGGTGATGTTCCCCCCCTGGCGCGTCCGGCCGACGACGAGATGCCGGAGGTCGTCGATGGAGGTGAACTTCCCCGCCAGCCGGACGACGTACTGGTTTTCCCCCTCCTTGATCTTCCCCGTGGGGAAGTCAAGGTTGGAGCTCTTGACCGTGTTGGCGACCTGGAGGACCGACAGTCCGTACGAGCGGAGCTTCGCCGCGTCGATATTGACGCGGATCTCCCGTTCGTCTCCCCCCACGAGCGTGATCTGGCCGACCCCGGCGAGCTTGGAGAGCCTGGGCTGTATCCTGTCTTTCACGAACTGGAAGAACTCCCTGGATCCCATCGTCGAGGTGACCCCCATCCTGAGGACGGGGAGTTCGTCGAGCGCGAACTTGGTGATCACGGGGGGATTAGCGTCCTTCGGAAGCAGGTTGAGGACTTCGTTCACCTTGCGCTGCGCGTCCTGCAGGGACGTGTTCACGTCGGCCGTCAGATCGAACTCGATCTGGACGAACGACACCCCTTCGCGCGAAGAGCTGCGGACGGTGGAGATCTTGTCGATCCCCGAGACCGCGTCCTCGATCACCTTTGTCACCGCGGTCTCCACCTCGTCGGGCGAGGCCCCGGGGTAGACCGTCGTGATCGTCACGAACGGGGTGTTGATCTTCGGGAGAAGCTCGTATTTGAGCTGGCTGAACCCGAAGACGCCGAGAACGGCGAGCGCGGAGAATATGACGACGATAAGCGTCGGCCGTTTGATGGAGAGTTCGGTAAGTGTCATGTCATCCCTTCATGTCAATGTTCTTCCCGCAGGATCGACGGCCGGTCCGGCTACCGGAGCACCTGCACCGCGACCGAATCCTTCAGATTGTTCTGTCCGTTGACGACGACCGATTCGCCGGCCGTGAGCCCGGCAAGGACCGTCAGGTCCGTCCCCGTCTCGCCCCCGACGACGATCGTCTTCTCCCTGGCGATGGACCCGTCGACCACGAACACGCGCGGATCCTTCATGCTCCCGACGAGCGCCTCGCGGGGGATCGCCAGCGCTGCGTTCTTCGCGAGCGACACGAACGCGACCCGGCCGAACATCCCCGCCCGCAGGGGGTGTTCGCGGCTGTTGTCCATCGTGATTTCCACGGGGTAGGTGTGCCCTTCGTCGGCCTTGGCGCTGATCGACGTCGTGTGCCCTTCGAACGTCACCCCCGGGTAGACGTCGGTGGTGATCTCGACCCTGTCGCCGGTCTTCAGCTTGAAGGCGTCCCGCTCCGCGACGTTCAGCTTCACCTTCAGGCGCGAGATGTCGACGACGTTGGCGACGACCATCCGGTCGTTGACCATGGTGCCGTGCTCGACGTTCCGCGCGGAGACGATCCCCGCGATGGGGGTGCAGACCCGTGTGTCGCGGAGCTGGCGCCGGGCCGTGATGTATTGCGCCTCGGCCACCTTGAACCCGGTCCAGGCGTTCTCCTTCTGCGACTCGGTCGCGGATTGTTCCTCCCTGAGCGATTTGAACCTGTCGAAATCCCGTTTCGCCCTGTCGTAATTCGCTTCGGCCTGTTCGAAGGCCGCCTTTTTCAGTTCGTCGTCGATCTGGACGATGGGCGCGCCGGCCTCGACCCGGTCTCCGACGGATGCCAGGACCGCCGTCACTTTCCCCGCGACCTCCGCCGTCACCGCCACGTCGTTGATCGCCGTGATCGTCCCGACGAGCGAAAGCGTTTCCGACAGCTTCTGTTCCGTGACCTGTGCGACCGTCACCGGGATCGCCCCCTGGAACTCATTTTTCGATTTCGCGCTGATATTGGCCCGGTTGTTCAGCAGGACAAGTATGATGATCGCCAGCGCCACCGCCCCCGCAATTATCGCCCGTGTTCTGTTCATTGGCCATCCTCCTTCGTCAAAAATGGGAATCCTGATCCTCGCTCCTCTGTCGTCGACCGGATGGTCACTCTCCGATCGCCTTCGCCAGTCTCGCCTGCGCAAGCTCAAAGTCCACAAGCGACTGCGTATACGTCGTCTTTTCCGACGTAAGCGAGTACTGCGCGTCGATCATCTCCGAGTTCAGCACAAGCCCTTCCTTGTACCGCTGGGTCGTCACCCGGTGGTTCTCCTCCGCGCGCGCGACCGCCTGTTTCGCGACCGCGACCCGTTCGCCCGCCTGTTTCAGCGTCAGGTATGCCTGCGTGATGTCGAGCGTCACCGCGTCCTGCGTCTGGCCGAACGCCTGTCTGGTCTGCTCGAGCTGCGCCTGCGCCTGGTCTGTCTGGTGCAGCGTCGTCCCCCAGTTCCAGATGTCGAACGTGACGCTCACCCCGACGTCCCACGTGTCCCTCCAGAGTATCTGCGCCGGCTGGAACCGCTGGTTCGGGTTCGCATAGTAGTAGTTGCCGGTGAGGTTGATCTGGGGCCACCAGCCTGCCTGTGCCGCCGTGACCCCCGCTTCCCCCGCCTTCACGCGCGCGTCCATTCCCCGGATCTCCGGACGGGCCTCGAGGCCCCGCGTCACGAGCGTGTCGAGGGAGGCGAACCGCCGGGGGGACTCCGCCACCGGCGAGGTGATCGTGATGTCCGTGGAAAGGGGGATGCCGAGCGTGTTATCGAGCGCCACGAGCGCGATCTGCGCGCTGTTGTTGGCGTCCACCTGGCCGAGCTGCCCGTTGGAGAGCTGCACTTCCGCGGCGAGCATGTCGTTTGTCGTCGCCAGCCCCTGGTCCTCCAGGTTTTTGACGTCGTTCAGGTGCGCGGTGATCTGCGCGACGTTGTCGTCGGCGAGTTTCTTCAGCTCGCGCGCACGGAACAGGGCCCAGTACGCGGTCTTGATGTTGAAGATGAGGTCGGACCTGTCCTTGTTGTAGTCCTGGCTCGACGCGTCGACGTTGCGTGCCGCGACCTCTTTGGATGCGTCGATTCTGAATCCCGCGAAGAGCGGGTCCTGTATCCCGATCCGGAAGTTGTAATTGTCGAGGATCGTGGGGGCGAGGACCAGCGACGGGGGGAACCCGACGGCGACGGCGGCGGGGGGGAGCGCAAACGCGAATGCCGGGACGTCCGACAGGTGCGTGTAGGCCCCGGTGGCGCTCAGCTTCGGAAGTGCGGAGGCGTTGACCTCCGACGACCGCGCGTCGGCGTACTGGACCTTGCTTGCCGACAGCCGGAGCATTTTGCTGTTGTCAAGCCCGATCTGGACCGCTTCTTCGACGGTGAGTGAACGGGTCGGGGGTTGCTGGGCCTGGGCCGCCGCGGCGAGAAGTGCCGCAAGTGCCGGCAGAAGTATTCGTGAGATCATTGTGGGTCGCTCCTGATAGTGCTGTCGCATGGGTCTTCAATTCTGTATGTTCAACCTGTTTTTCACGACGTCGCGCAGGACCTGCGCGACCTTGCTGAATTCCTGGGTTTTGTCGAAGAAATACTCCGCGCCGGCTTCCGCGCTTCTTTTCCTGAGCTGGGGGAGGGGGTGGTTCGTCAGTATGACGACGATCGTGGAGGGGCGTTCCCGTTTTATCGCCTCAAGAACGTCGATCCCGCTCCCCCCCGGCATCAGGAGGTCGAGGATGACCACGTCCGGATTCACCGTGCGGAAGGTCGCGATTCCGCCCGGGACGTCGGAGGCCATTCCCGCGATCTCGATCCCCGCGATGCTCCCGAGACGGCAGCAGAGCCGTTCCCTGAGTATGAGGGAATCGTCCACGATAAGTACGCGCACCATGTGTGTCCCGGTTTGTTAACGGATGGTGCAATATAGAGTTTCATTGCGGTCACGACAATTGGCAAAAGGCGGTTTTTCGTGTAGTCCCGGGACTACAGAAGACATCTCCCCGGTGGGTGCGGGCGCGCCGGGTGCCCGGTGCCTCACCGTGGAAAACAGAGACAGGAATACGAGGCCCCAACGTACATGACGAATGAGCGCCGGAATTATTGCAGGTACGGGAGGGGAGGGCCTAGCGGGGGAGGAGTCGGTTTTCGATTGTGTAGCGGGTCAGCTCCGCGTCGTTGTTGAGCGAGAGTTTCTCCATCACCCTGTCGCGGTACGTCCGGACCGTCTTCACGCTGAGAGAGAGTTCGACGGCGAGGTCCTGCGCGGTGCGCCCCGCGGCGATGCCGAGAAGAACCTGGTATTCTCTGTCCGAGAGGAGCTCATGAGGCTGCCCGCCGCCCGCGGACGAGAGGTCCCCGGCCAGTTTTTCGGCGAGCGAGGGACTCACATAGCGCCCGCCGGAGTGAATTTTCCTTATCGCGCCTACAAGCTCGGCGGTCGCGCTCTCTTTCATGAGGTAGCCCGCGATGCCTGCCTTCAGGAGCCGGGGGGCGAGCTCCGATTCCGGGTGCATGCTGAGGACGAGCACAGGGAGCGCGGGGCGCCGCCGGCGGATCTCCTTGATGACGTCGAGACCGTTCTTTCCGGGCATCGAGTAGTCGAGGATCACCACGTCCCACTCTTCGGCGGTGATCCTCTCGATGACCTCCTGGCCGTCCAGGGCTTCCCCCGCGACTTTCATGTCGGGGGATTTCTCGATGACCTGCTTCAGGCCTGCGCGGACGATGGGATGATCGTCGGCTATGAGCACTCTGATCATCCGTTCGGCCGTTTCAGGGTTTCCGCGGGGCGCGGCTCCGTGCTCCCGTCGGGGGGGAGCGTGAGCGTGACGATCGTTCCCCCGCCGTGTGCCGCTGCGAGAGTGAATTCCCCCCCGAGGATCAGCGCGCGCTCCTTCATCCCCATGATACCGAACGACCCGGGGGCCCCGAGTTCTTCTTCCTTCACCCCTTTGCCGTTGTCGTGCACGGTGAGACGAAGATTCTCGCCGGCGGCTTCCATGGTGATGGCGACGCGCGTCGCCCCGGCGTGGCGGGCGACGTTCGTGAGCGTCTCCTGGACGATTCTGTATACCGCAGTCGCGCGGTCGCGGTCGGCGAGCCCCTCTCCCCCCTGGATCCTGGTCTCGCACCGGATTCCCGTCCGGTGCTCGAAATCCTCGGCGAGCCACTCGATGGCGGCGTCCAGACCGAGGCTGTCAAGGAGGACCGGGCGGAGCTGCGTGATGATGCGCCGCATTGTCTGCACGGTGGTGTCGATGAGCGCGGACATCGATTCGAGCTTCTCCATGACCGTGTCGCGTATCCCCCCCGCATCTCCCGGGGGAAGCACCTCCTCGAACGACGCGATGTCGAATTTGAGCGCGGTCAGGGCACCCCCGAGCTCGTCGTGGATCTCGCGCGCGATTGCACTGCGTTCGGATTCGCGGGCCGACTGGAGATGCGTCGACAGCCGCCGGAGCTGCTCGCGTGAAGCGCGGAGCTCCTCGTACGCCCGCACCCGGTCGCTGATGTCCCTGAGGATCACCTGGGAGGCGGGGAGGCCGCCGTACGTGATGCGCGACCCGATGGCTTCGAGGTAAAACTCCTGCCCGTCTCCCCGCGTCGCCTTGACGAGCAGCGGCCCTTCTTTCAGCACGTCCTCGGGCGGAGCCGCCATGCGGCGCAGCACCTCCTCTTTGTAGTCGGGAGGAACGAAATCCAGGAAGAGCCTGCCGATCAGGGATTCCCGCGACGGCGCAAGGAGGAGACGGGCGGTCGCCTCGTTGACGTACACGATCGTGCCGGCCGCGTGCACGACGATCGCTTCGGGCGAGAGGTCCACGAGCGAGCGGTACCGCTCCTCGCTTTCCCGTCTCGCCTCTTCCAGGTGTACCCGCTCGGTGACGTCGCGTATGACGCTGATGATGTACGTCCCCGCGGGCGTTTCGACCGGGCTCAGGCTGATGTCGGCGGGGAAGAGGGAACCGTCTTTGCGCAGCCCGGAGAATTCGCCCCCTGTCTCCATGGTGCCCGCCGGCATGACGCGGGAGAGCCCGGAGCGGTGCGCGCGGTGCAGCCCCTCCGTCACGAGGTGATCGATCTCCATTCCGGTGAGTTCCCCCGCGGCGTACCCGAAGAGGCTGGACGCCTGCGCATTTGCCCCCCTGATCACTCCGCCCGGGTCCGTCAGGAGGACTGCGTCCGGCAGGTACTCGAAGACCCCTGTGATGACATGCAAATCCGGCATTGCACAAGGTAGCAAATCCCGCCGAAAACACAAAAAGCGGTCTGCAATGACGGTTTGCATATTCGTGGTCGTTCGATTACATTCAACGATAATTCCCCGCCTCGTACTGCAAACCGGTGCGCAATGACTGGACAGCTTTCATGGCCGATGCTGCTGAAGCGCACGCCCGCATGGGCCCACGTCGCCGCGATGCCGAGGACGCGCGTGGAGGAGTTCGCCGCGACCGCCCCGCAGCGGAAACACGCGGCCGTCCGGATCGTCCGGGGAAACCGGTGCGCGGGGAAAGACGAGCTGCTCGATGAATTCGCGCGGCGGCTGGATTTCCCGGAGTATTTCGGCCGGAACTGGGACGCCCTTCAGGATTGTCTCACCGATCTCGAGTGGCTCTCGGCCGAAGCGTTCGTCCTCATCATCACGAACGCCGACCAGATTCTGAAGAACAGCCCCGGAGATCTGAAAACGTTTGCCGGCATACTCACATCGGCCGCCGGGCACTGGATCTCCGCCGAGGCCCCTGCGCCGTTCCACTGCCTCTTTCAGTGTGAGCCGGGGAGCGCCGACGACCTGAAGACCCGCCTTGCCGAAGGAGGGATCGTTCCCTCCTGATCCCATTCGCCGGCGGAACCCGGCTCCCTCACCCGCGACGCACACTACATATCACCCGGTTACTTCCTCTCCGGCGTGTTGCCGCCGTAGACGAATTCACCTCCGGTCACCGACCAGTCGAGCCCGAAGAACCCTGCCGCCTCAATGCCGGCCTCTCCCGTGGTAAGGAGTGAGCTCCGCGCTGCGATGACATCCGGGAACGCGACTCCCGGCAGGAGATAGGGCATCCTGTCCGTGAGACGCATCCCCCTGATTCCCGTCCCGCCTACGGCGCCGACACATGCATCGTCGCTCCCTTTTCTCGGTCGGATAAAAACGAAACCGACGTCCGCCCCCCCGAAATTCCTCCCGCCGAGTCTCAGGGTTCCGGCGGCGGCCTGTATCGGGCTTTCCGCCAGGAGCGCGTTCCATGCGCGGTTCGTCGATGAGTTCCCGTACAGGACGACATTCCCCTCGCCCCGCACGTCCGCGTTGAATTCGGCGTCGCTGATGACATCAAACGAACCGTTCCCCTGGTACCAGAACTTTTCTGCGTCGAGCCGGGCCTTGTTGAACGCCCAGGCGCGCTCTTCCTCGTTGCCTCCGGTGCCGTAGACGAAGACTGCGTCGTGTCTGAACAGGTCTTTGAACGTACCGTACCGCCTCCTCCCTTTGAGTTCCGCGGAAGGGGAGTTGCCCGGCTTCCAGACTCCTCCCTGGCGGTAGAGCCAGAGGAGTGTGTCCCCCTCCGCAGGCAGGAGCCCGTTGAGTTTCACGCTGTCGACCTCGAGTGTGAGCGGCCCGCTCGCCCCCATGCGCCGGGTATCGAGCGCCATTCGCGCGACGTTCGCCGTCATTCCCCTCACGCGGTTCGCTCCCGGTTCGAACCTGAGCGACACGGTGCTCAACGTGAACTGCGATTCCTGGGCGTCGATGATGACCCAGTGGTCGCGTGACGAAATCCCCGGCGCGGGGGTGGCGAACTCCACGTTGCGGACCATGCCGGCCAGGGGCCGGGCGTGCCGGGCGAAGAAATCGAACATCGGCCCCCAGTCAACGCAATCCGCGCCCGGGGCGTCCGAAGCGTCCCACCAGTGGCCCGCCCCCTTCTGCTCGTGGTATTCGAAATCGTGGTGGAATGCCGATAGGGCGTGCACCATCTCCCGGGACTCCTTCGGCGGGACGTTGTCGTCCTCGCTCCCGTGGAGTATGTAGACGCCGAACTGCCGGAAGTTCGGCGCCATCGTGTACGTCTCGCTGGAGAGATTTCCCCTCGCGAGCATTTGCCGGACCGGGGAGGGATTCTCCGCGTATTTCCGCCCGCGGTAGGTCCAGTAGGTTATCCACCCCGCGCTCGGGCCGATGGCGGCGAACTGGTCGGGGTAGAGCGATCCGATATGGTACACCCCGTGTCCCCCCATCGAATGTCCCGTGAGATACACGCGGGATTCGTCGATGCGGTACCTCTCCTTCACGAGCCCGAGGACTTCGAGAGCGTCATCGCAGCCCCAGTTCTCCCAGTCGAAACCGTACGGCCGCCGGTTGGTCGGGGCGACGATATGTCCCCACGTCTTCGGATAGTACGAAGCGGCCTGGTTGATTGCCTCGACGGAGGCGCCGTGAAGCGAGAGGAAGAGCGCGCCTGCCGCTTCCTCCCCGCTTGAAGGGGTGATGGCGTAATACTGGACGCTGCTGTCGATCGAAGAGATGAATGTTTCCTTCCGCGGGGCCCCGGGAGCCACGACCCGGATGATCACCGTCGCCGTGTCGAGCGTCGGGCCTCCGGCTCCCCCCGCAATTGAAATGAGAAGGGGATTCCCGCCGGGCCGGGTGCCTCCCATTCCGCGCAGGGTGAAAGGGACCTTCCTGATGCTGAACGGCTGCAGGAGCGGGACGGGCGCGACCTCGGGCGGCGCTCCGGGAAATCCCGCGGAGAGGATCAGGTGACGTGCCGGCGCGGCGGTCGCATTGATGATCACGATCGCCCCCTGACCCGCGTATGCGGATCCCGTCACCATGTCGGGGAGCGTCACATCACGCGCATTGAGGGAAATCGGGGCGTGCGGTTGCGTGAGGCGCGCCTTGAACGCCCCCCGGCTGCACGGAAAAAGAAACTCGTTCCGCCCCCTGCGGATCAGCACCGGCAGACTCGAGTAGTCGAAGCGCGGTTCCCACGCTTCATACGTGTCTTTCGCACCGTAGGGATTCCCGCTGCGGCAAACGCCGTTGACATAGGCCATGGAATTTCCGAATGCCTCGAGGAGCATCGCCCTTTCGCTCCCGCTCTCGACGACGGCGAACACGTAGCCCCCGTCAAGCGCCGGGTGGTCGTACCACCCGGAGGGACCCGCATCCACCCGCTCCCACGTCCCCTCCGCGGTGTCGTTGTAGCGTATTTTTTCCCCTTCACGGGGCGGCTTCCATGTCCCGTTGACAAACGCGGATTCAATCGGATCCCGGCGCGCGATATCGTCCGGGAAGGCCGGGGGCGCCTTGATGATGAGAGCGCTCCTGATCCCGATCGTGTCAGGGGGTGCGCAGAAGAGTGTGGAATGCGCAACGAGGACGATCGCGCCGAGGAGCGTCCTCAACCGGCGGAGCGGGCGTTGTATCATGGGAGCCTGGGCGAGTGTGTGGTGTGCGCGAATTCACGCGTAATGAAACGAGAGATTCTCCTCGAATCAAGTGGGAAAATCCGTATATTGCGGTACACCCCGATCACAGGAGCACTTCCCGATGACGAAGAACGAAACGCTGGAATACATACTCGCGTCAGGCGTTGTCGCCGTCATCCGCATGAAGGACCCGGAGCGTCTCGCAAAGGTTGTCATGGCGATCCGCAGCGGGGGGGTGAAGTGCATAGAGATTACGATGACGGTCCCGGGCGCCGTCGACATCATCGCGGAAATGGTGAAAACCGTCCCCCCCGACGTGCTCGTGGGTGCGGGGACCGTGACGGATAAAGGGACGGCAAACGACGTGATCGCCGCCGGCGCGAAATTCGTCGTCGGCCCGGTCTTCCGCCCGGAGGTCGTGGCGGTGACGAAAGCGGCGGGTGCTGTCGCGATCCCCGGGTGCTACACCCCCACGGAGATACTCGCGGCCTGGGAGGGGGGAGCGGACATCATCAAGGTGTTCCCCGCGACCTCCCTCGGACCGAAGTTCTTCCGGGACGTGGCGGGCCCGTTTCCCCACATCCGCCTCATGCCCACCGGCGGCGTCTCGATCGATAACGTCGGCGAATGGGTGAAGGCCGGCGCTGTCGCCGTCGGGATCGGCAGCGACCTTCTTGACAGAAAAGCGATAGAGGAGGGGCGCTACGAGATCCTCACGGAGAAGGCCGCGCGTATGGTCCGCAATTTTGTCGACGCCAAACGCTCTCTCGCAAAGTAGCCTGTCTTTCACAACGTAACGGAGGAGAACACAATGGTAAAGCTCTTCAGAACCGCATCGCTGTTGCTTGCCGCCGCGGGCATTGCCGCGTCCGTGCAGGCGCAATCGTTCAAAGTCCAGAGGTTCAGCATCGGAGGGGAGGGGGGGACCGATTACCTGACTGCGGAACCGGGCACGGGACGCGTGTTCGTCTCGCGGGGTTTCCACGTGATGGTGCTCGACGGTATCAAGGGGACCGTCCTGGGGGATATCCCCGGAACGCCGAACACGCACGGCATCGCCCTCGTCCCGAAGTACAACCACGGGTTCACGACGAACCGGGGGGATTCCACGGTCTCGATGTTCGATCTCACGTCGCTCGCGCTCATCAAGAAGATCAGGATTCCGGCGGGAGGCCAGGACGGCATTATGTACGATGACTTCACGGATCGTGTCATCCTGACGAACCACAGCAAGCCCGGCACCGCGACCGCCATCGACCCGGAGAAGGGGGTGATCACGGGGGAGGGGAAGCTCGAGGACGACTCACCCGAAGGCGCCGCCAGCGACGGGAAGGGGAAGCTCTTCGTCAACAACGAGAGCAAGAACACGATCCAGGTGCTCGACGCAAAGACCCTGACCTCCCTCGCGTCGTGGCCTCTCGATCCCTGCGACGGACCGACGGGAATCGCGTATGACCGGGCCTCGGACAGAATATTCACCGGCTGCGGGAAGACGTCCGCCGTCCTTGACGCGAAGAGCGGAAAGATCGTGGCGACGATTGCGAACGGCCAGGGGGTCGACGCGCTCGGTTGGGATCCGGCGGAGAAGCTTGTCTACATCCCGGCGGGGCGGGACAGCAGCGTGACGATCGTTCATGAGGACTCGCCCGACAAGTACACGGTCGTTGCCACGGTCACGACGGCTGCCGGCGCGAAGACGATATCCGTCGATACGGTGAAACACGTCGCGTACCTCTTCCAGCCGGTCTACGGACCTCCTCCGTCCGACGCGCCCCAGGCAGAGGGGGGGCGCCGTCCGCGCGGTCCCGTGGTCGGTGCTTTCCTCTACGTCATAAGCCACTGATCGACTGACGGGGATTCTGCCGGAGACCCTGCATGTCATTCGTCTCCGGCAGGCGGGGGGAGGGATCCGTGCGCGCTCATTCCGGAAGCCACTCTCCTCCCCTGTCGATGTTTTCTTTCGTGTAGACCCTCGAGGGGAGCGTGATTTCCCTGGGGACCGGTTTCCCGCCGAGTATTGCCAGTGCCGTCTCAATCGCTTCGCCCCCTCCGGTCGGGTATTCGAAACACGCGGAAAGTATCCCCTGCCTGACGTACATCTGGCCTTCCTGGGGAAGCCCGTCGATCCCGACAAACGCCATTTCTCCGGCCCGTCCCGCCGCTTTCGCCGCCAGATAAGCGCCGTGGGCCGCCGGGTCGTTATGGCCGTAGACGAGATCGATCTTCGGGAGCCTGGCGAGGGCTGATTCCATCTCCTTGCGCGCGTTCGGCTCGAGCCATTTCATGTCCGCCTCGAAGGCCACCTGGACCTGGCTCCCGCGGATCCCTTCGCGGAATCCGGAGTTCCTGTCCTGCCCCGGGATCGACGTCATGAGCCCTTTAAGCTCCACGACGTTCCCCTTCCCCCCGAGAAAATGCGCGATCCATCGCCCCGCTGCCCGGCCGATCTTCCTGTTGTCCGCTCCGATAAAGCAGGTGTACCGGTCCCCCAGGATCTTCCGGTCGAGCACGATCACCGGGATTCCCCTGTCGTAGGCGTCGGCGACGGGGCGGGTGAGCGGCGCCGCTTCCTTCGGAGAGATCAGTATGAGGTTAACACCCGCCCTGACGAATTCTTCCAGGTGGGCGACCTGGCGGAGGTTGTCGTTCTGCGCATCCTTGTAGACGACGGTGATTTCCGGGTGCTTCTCCGCGGCCTTCCTGATATCCGCGTTCATCTGGACGCGCCACGGTTCTCCAAGGTTGCATTGGCTCATCCCGATCGTCCAGCGCGCCTTCTGCGCCGGCGCGAGCGCCGCCGTGAAAAGCGCGAGTGCTGCGACTATGAATCCCCTTCCTGTCATTGGAGCTCCTCCGTCTAAGACGTTGTCACCGTTTTTTCTGGAGCAGGACGGCGGCCACGATGATGGCTCCCGTGAGCATCAGGCGGGTCTCTTCACCGACCGCGTTGATGCTCAGTATTTTTTCGAGATATCCGATGATGAGTATGCCGAGCGCGGTGAGACGGACGCTCCCTTCCCCCCCGCGGAGGCTTGTCCCGCCGATCACGACCATGGCGATCGCGGAAAGCTCGTACGTGCTTCCCGCTTCCGGATCCCCCTGGAGCTCCTGCGCGGCCTGGCAGATTCCCGCGACGCCGCAGAGCACGCCGCTGAGCGCATATGCAAGAACCGTCGTTCGCAGTACCGGTATCCCGGCATACCGCGCGGCCTCCTCGTTCCCCCCCAGCGCGTAGAGATGCCTCCCCGGCCGCGTGCGCGAGAGAAGGATGCCGCAGCAGACGAGGGAGGCCGCGAGTATGAGCGTCACCACGGCGATATGCCCCCCCGCGATCCTTGCGCTGAGGAGATCGAAAACGGGGGGGACCTGGACGTACGTATACGAGCCGTCCGGCGTCTGCAGTGCGGTTGAAATCTTCTGGCCGCCAGAGATCCACTTGGCAATCCCGCGGGCGAACACCATCATGGCGAGCGTCGAGAGGAACGGCTGTATCCTGAACCGCCCGGTGAGATACCCCGAGACGGCCCCGCACGCGAGGCCCCCGGCGAGCGTCGCCCCCGCCGCGGCGGCGGGGTGCCACCCCGCGCGTATCGTCAGGAGGGAAAAGAGAACCGCACAGAGCCCCAGGACGCTCCCGACGGAGAGGTCGATGCCGCCGGAGACGATCACGACGGTCATCCCGCAGGCGAGTATCCCGATCACCGAGACCTGGCGCAGCATATCTCGGTGCGTCCCCCAGGAGTAAAACGCCCCGTCGGCGTTGAACACGAGCCCCAGCGCGAACACAAGCAGGAGCGAGAGACAGGCGCGGGAAAAGGGGGAGCGGAAGAGGCGCCGCGCGATGTTCAACGGGTCGTTCCGCAGAAACAGACCTTTAGCCCGAGTTCCTTCATCGCCGCGCCCTTCACGAACATGGCGTTCCGTGCCGTCGCCCTGTCGGGAGCGTACGCAACGTGTATGTGGTTCGATTTGTGCCGGGCCATCATCTGGTCCCTGGTGATCCCTTCGAGCACGGCGTGCATGAGCGGCCACTGGGGTGTGGTCAGCTTCCACCGCTCCTCGGTCTCTTCGTCGGGGAGCGACACCGCGCGCGCCAGCCCCGTGTCGTAGTGCAGCGCCCCCCCCGCGACGAACACGCGGCTCCACACGACGTGCCCGGGCCGGCTCACCCCTTTGATCGAGCTTCCTCCGAGCCGGAAATACATCGGGGGCTGTCGTTCACCGATCGCTCCCCGGTACCCTCCCGCGAGATGCGCGGGGGGGACCGCCCCCGAGATCTCGAACACCCAGACAAACTTCTCTTCGCCGTCGACGGTAAACGTCCTCCCCCAGCGTATGTCGTGAAGCGTGTTCTCGGGTGCGAGGCCGAGCGACCTCCAGAGCCTGTACGTGACGAGCGCGTCGAGCCCGGCGCACTCGTCCACCTCGTTGAAATGGGGGACGGCCTCGCCGGGGTAGAGCTCCTTCCCGCCGGCCTCGTCCGGGACCGGGGGCCTCTCGACGTTGTTGAGCATCCCCTCGACGAGGTCCGAGGCGGGCGCAAGGTCCTTCAGCCCCTGCTGGTACTGGATCCCGATCGTATCGCAGCGGAACTCGTGTGCGAGCCGGACCGCCGCGATGTACATGCGGCACTGCTGGAGGACCTGCGCCTCCGTCAGGTCGGTCTCCTCGTGTTTCCCGAGGAGGAAGCGCATCCCCCGGTCCTTCAGCCACTGGTAGACGCGGCGGGCCTCTTCCTGCTTTACCGTCAGCATCTTGGCGTAGAGCGTCGACTGGCTCAGCCGTTCCTTGAACACCCCTGTCCGGTGAAGGAGCTCGTCGGGAATGATCGCGTTGTACATGCCCATGCACCCTTCGTCGAACACCCCCATGATCGCCTTCCTGGAGAGGAAGGAGCGTGCGAATTCCTTTCCGGCCGCGTGCGCCTGCGCCGGGACGCGCGCAGCGCCGTACTGCGTGACGTGCGACGTGTCATGGGCGAGCCTGCCGGTCTTCATCCATCGTTTCAAACCGGCGAGGGCAAAAGCGTCGGTGAAATCCTCGCTCCAGAGCGTGCTGTAGGTGACTCCCGCTTTCGTGAGACACCCGTTGAGGTTCAGCATGCCGACGAGACCCGGCCATGTGCCGCTCCAGTTCGCGACCGTAAGTATCGGCCCGCGGTGCGTGATGAGTCCGGCGAGGACGTGATGGCTGTATTGCCAAACCGCCTCTGCGACGATGAGCGGAGCGCGCGGGGGGATCGAGCGGAACACCTCCATCCCGTAATGCTGGCTGTCGATGAACCCGTGTTCCTTCGCAGGGTCGAACCGGTGCGCCCTCCTGACGGAACCACCGAGCTTTTCGACGGCCCGTGCCAGCTGCTGCTCCATTGCGGATTGTGCCGCCTCGCAGTTGCGGTTGGCGGATAGCCTGAGGTCGCCGCTGGCGATGAGTGTGATGGGTTGCATGGCATCCCTCGCTGGATGGTGTCGTGAATGTCACGAAATACGGGAGAACAGTCAAGCGTTTGGCCCCGGCTCTCCACCCTGCACGGCGGCGAGCTCCTCCGCGATCCTCGCGCGGACGAGTGACCTGAGCGTTGCCGCGTCGTTGCCCGGGGTCCGCGCCGGGGAGACCGGTTCGAGTATGCTGATACGGATCGCATGCCCCCCCCGGAGGACGAATCCCCGCCTGGGAAGCGCCGCGGCGGTCCCCTGTATGACGATCGGGAGGACCGGGCGGCCGGACCGGACCGCGAGCTCGAATGCCCCCGCCTTGAACTCGCCGAGCGCCCCGGTCGGGGATCGTGTCCCCTCGGGGAATATCATCACGGAGCTCCCTTCGCGCAGCGCCGCTTCCGCGCTCCGCATCATGCTCAGGTTCCCCTTTGCGCTCCCCCGTTCGATCCGGATGTACCTGTTGAGCGTCATGTTCCAGCCGACGAAGGGGATCCGGAAATTCTCCGCTTTGGAAACCCATTTGAAGTGGACGAAGAGACGGTAGAGGACCAGTATGTCGAGGAGCGACTGGTGGTTGGAGACCATCACGTAAGCTTCGCGCCCGTCGATCCGTTCCTTCCCTTCGATACGGACGCGCCACAGGGGGTTGCACCACGTGTACAGCGACGCCCAGAAACAGGAGAACAGGTGGAGGAGGCGGAGACGTCTGTCGAACGGGAACGTCGCCCCCCGCACCAGGAGTGCCGCAGGGTAGAAAAGGGCCGAGGTGACAAGCATGAATCCCCAGAAGAGGAGTGACCCGGTGATCGCCATCCGCCTCCTCTTACTTTGTTGTGCCTGTCGTCGAACCGGAGACCCGGGGCCGGCAGGGGGGGAGGGATTCTCCGCGGATCGTCAAGGGCGTCCCCCCGTATGCCGCGCGAGCCGGAGGATCTCTTCCCGTGTCGCCGACCCCGTTTCCTTCAGCTTTTTCACCGTGATCGCCGAGGCGAGGTTCGCGAGCTCACCGGCCTCAACGGGGGAACCTCCGGCGGCGAAGCATGCGGCGATGGCTGAGACCGCCGTATCCCCCGCGCCGACGGTGTCGACGGGCTCCGCGAGAGGGACTGCGGGGAGGTCGGCGTACCGGGTCCCGTCGCACAGCAGGATCCCTCCCGCCCCCCGGGTGACGAATACCGGCTTCCCCGTCCGTGCGCTGATCGCCCGTGCTGCCGGGCGGAGCGGATCCGCCGACTGTTCCGCTTCTCCCGTCCCCCCTGTCAGTCGCGCTGCTTCTTTGGCGTTCAGTTTCGTGATCATCCCGGTAAACGAAGTGCTCATCGTCCGCGCATCGAGTATGAACGGGAGGTCCGGGGCCTCACGCGCACAGGCGTTGAGCGAGCGAACCATCGCCTGCGAATGGATTCCCTGCATGAGCTGCTGGTTGACGACAAGCGCGTCGAGGCCGGGGAGAGCCGTGCGCATCAGGGCGCAGAGCGCAGTTTCCGATCTCATGGTGTTCCACCTGCCGAAGTCGATCCGTTCCTGTTCCGTCGCCGCGCGGTACGGCTTCGCATACACCGGTGTCTCCCAGTCCGATTCCTGCGTGACGAGCCCCGACGTATCGATTCCCTTCTGCCGGAGAAGAGTCTCAAGCTCCCTCCCGAACATGTCGTGCCCGATCACGCCGAATGCGCGGACCGTCCCCGTTGCAAGCGCCGCGAGATTGCACGCGACGTTTCCCGCTCCCCCGGGAGCGTATCGCTGCGACCTGACGCCGTGCGTCGGCTTCCCCGTTTCGAGCGAAATCTCGGGTTCGCCCGTGTCGATCTCCCAGTAGGCGTCGAGACAAAAGTCGCCGACGATCCCGATCCTGGAGATCCGGATGCGGTCGAGGATCTCTTCCAGCCGTGCCAATGTCATTTGAAATATGGCTCCAGGAGTGCACGCTCGTTTGCCGTCCAGTCGTGCGCGCTGAAATAGCGCTTCATCGCCCGGGCCGGGATCTCCTGTTCCATGAAATACGATGCGACGGCCTCCGCGGGAGCACGGAGCCTTCCGTTCGGGTTCGCCATCGCGCTCAAGAGCGGGCTGAAGACCCGTTCGTCGCACACCCCGAGCCTCTTCAGCGCCTCGAGCGCGTTCACGCGCGTCATGAATTCGTACGAGACTCCCGCGTACCCGATCAGCCGGGAGACGGAGGCGGTGTCACCCCGCCGCGCGTTGATTGCGTTCCAGAGCACGCTCACGCGGTGTCCTGTCCCGTCCACCCCGGCCGTCAGCGCGAGGTAGCGGGGGGTCTCCGCCGGGAAACGCTCGGAGAGGAGCTGGAGCGCGCGCTCGACGTTGATGTAGGATGAATCCCGGAGGAGCCTCTCCGCGTCCTCCCTGAGTGCGGCGAGCTGTCCCGCCGAAGCCTGGAGCGCGGCGCGGCGGACCGTCGCCGAGGTGTCGCGCAGGCCGCGCCTGACGATGTCGATCGCCGCACGATCGGTGTCTCCCGCCGCCTGCGCGAGGATCTCCTCACGTATTGCGTGGAACCCCTCCCTGTCGTACATGCGCGGGAGGAATTCCCTCCTGTCGGCGATCGGCGCGGTCCGCATGGACCTTAGCGCGTCGTATCTGTCGATCATGAGGGGCGCGCCGAGCGCCTGCGCTTTCAGCATCTGCAGGGGCTTTTCGAATTCGACCGACTTGAGGATCCTCCCCCCGGGGTCGAAGAGCGCGTACGCGACGGGGCGCGAGCCGGGGTTGGGTATCGTGACCGTCGTCGACTGGTCCGCGATTACGCGCGTGACGCTCTCCACGGATCCGTCGGCATAGTGGACCTCAAAAACCACGGGCATCCGGAAAAGCCCGGAAATATCGTCCTGCACCTGCGTCTGCGTGACCGCGAATACCGATTGCCTCCCGTGAGTTCCCGCCGCCGCGGCGTCCTCGAACCGGACGCTGTATGCGGGCTCTCCCCCCCGGGAGATCCACTCGGTGAAGAACCACGCGGGGCTGAGCCCGAGCACGTCCTGGAACGCCTGGTACAGGTCGTTGGTCTCCACGTTTCCGTACGCGTGCTTCAGGAGGTACGAGCGGATCACCAGGCGGAATTCCTCCCTCCCGAACGTGTGCATCATCATGTCGAGGACCGCCGAGCCTTTCTGATAGACGCGCGCGCTTCCCGCCGCGCCGTGCGTGAGGGGGAGCCGGTTCAGCTTCGACGCCTCCAGTGCGGCCGTCTGTTCCTCCCGCCGCGCCCATTCGTCCCACTCCTCACCGTACACCGACTCCTGGAAGAGCTTCGCGTAGAACGTCGCAAAGCTCTCGTGGAGCCAGGCGCTCGTGCCGCTCCGCCCCGTGACGTAGTCGCCGAACCACTGGTGGGCGCACTCGTGCGCGTTGACGCCGACATAGTCCCTGTCGAAAAAGGACCGCCCGTTCACGAACAGGAAATCGCCGAACACCGTGGCGGTGGTGTTCTCCATCCCCCCGTACAGGAAGTCCTGGACGGGGACCTGCGAATACGATTCCCACGGGTAGGGGACACCCGTCTCTTCCGCGAGGAAATCGACGATCGCAGCCGAATACCGGTATGTGGGCTCGACCCGCTCCGGCTCGTCGGGATAGTACCAGAGATTGACCGGCACCCCCTGGCGCGTGTGGAGAGTCTTCACCCCGTATTTTCCGATGGCAAGCATCACGAGATACGACGAATGCGGGTGCGTCATCCGGTAATGCCACGTGCGCGTCCCGTCGCCGTTGTCATGAACGCCGGCTCTCGTACCGTTGGACAGCACGCTGTACGCGCTGTCGAACGTGACGATCGTTTCGGTCGTCATCTTGTCGTTCTCTTCGTCGTAACACGGGATCCAGTGCCGGTTGTCGATTCCCTGCCCCTGCGTCCAGATCTGTTTCCGGGAGAGGTTCCGCGGGTCATCCCAGCCGACGAAGTAGAGCCCCTTCTGCGGCGCCGCTTCGTACCTGAACGTAATGCTGTCGACGGTCCCCCGCGCGAGCGGGGGTTCCGGGTACACCGTCACCCCTTCCGGGGAAATCCTGAACGGGAGTCTCCTCCCGTTCAATGTGCACTCGAGTATCGAGATCCCCGGTCCGTTGAAGAATATCGAATCCACTTCCCTCCGGATCGGCGTGAATAGGTGCGTCACGACACCTTTCACGATCTTCCTCCCGGTGTCGAACCGTACATCGACCCGCATATTGGTCATATCCAGGGGGTGTTCCGCCGGCTCCGTCCCCGGCTGGACGTAGACCCGTGCCGTCGGGTACGCGGTCTCCTGGGCCCGTGTCTGTCCCGTCCAGACCGGGATCGATACCGCAATCAGTATGCGAACGGTCAGCGTCCTCACTCTTCCATCCTCCGTGCAATCCTGAAATGGTCCTCTCAGTACCTAAGCGTCGTCCCCTTTCTTCTTCTCGTCGCGCGCTTTCTTTATCGCCGAAAACTGTGGCCTGATCGTACACACCGCAAAATCGGAGGCTTCCGTGAATTTGCCCCCCGTCCCCCGTGCGATCGTGTCCGGGCGCCCCCCTGCGACGCCCGGGATGATGAGCCGCGCGTCCCCCTCCCCCGGCTCGAGCGTGTACATGACGTGTCTCCCGTCGCCGGCGATCGACTCCCCCGTGATCCGCATCCATCCGTCGTAGACATCATGCGAGAGGGGCTTCTTCGGCGTCTGGGCCGCGGCGAGACCTGCGGAGACGAGTATGAGCAGATACGCCTGCGTGCTGTGAAGAGTTCCCATGCGTCCTCCTGTGTGTACCCGGGCGTCACATCCGTGATGCCGCCGGTCACCACGCCTTCTGTATGGGGTGTCCTTCCGTATTGAATATGACCCTGTCGAACGGGAGAGTCTCGGAGGGGGCGAACAGGAGATACAGGTACTTCATCGTCTCGGCCATGAAATACGGCTCCATCCGGTCTCTCTTCGCTTTCGTCACGACGTCGTCGAGCTCCGTGAACCCCGCCTCCGTCCGGCAGTACGTCACCAGGCTGTCGAGGAACACCTTCCCCATGTCCTGATACGCCGGGTCGTGCGTTTTCTGGAACAGGTAATACGCCGACTCCATGATCTCCGGGTTCAGGTAGTATCGCGGTTTCTCGGCCTTCCCGGTCACATAGTTGTACTGCTCCGGCTCGATGCCGTACCTGCACCACATCGTGAAGCAGGACTTCATGAGCCGGTCCGCCCTCCCGAGGTCCCCGAACAGGGCCAGGCAGGCGGGAAAGTACGCGTCGAGCGCGCCGAACCACGTCTTCGTCCTATTCCCGGTGTTCATGTCCGCGTGCCCGTACCAGTACCCCGTGGCGCTCGAATCGAGGAGGTACCTGTTGATCGCCTCGTACGACGTCAGCCACATCTGCTTGCAGTCGGCGTCGTCGAAGAGGTATGCGCATTTCAGCAGGTATTCGTAATAGGAGTCGATGCACGCGCTCAGGTGGCTGTCGGTCTTCGTCCATTCCCCCGTCGTCACATTGATCCCTTCCCCCACAAGCCCGATCTCCGACCGTCCCCTGTACAGCGAAAGAAGCGCGATCTTGGCGCTGTTATAGTACGCCCCTTTCCCCGTCATCGCGGTGAGCGAGCCGAACTCGACAAGGAGCGTCCCCGCCTCCCCCGGATTGCTCAGCTCTCCCCGCACCGCGCCGGTTTTGAGATTGACTTCCCTGTACGGGAGCCCCGTCCCGGTGATGAACGCGGGGAGCAGCCGCTTCCCCAGGTCGTCGGCAAGATCGAGGAGCCGGTGGTCCCGGGAAAGCTGATAGTTCGCCAGGAGTCCCCCCATGATCCGTATCGTGAACTCGAACACGTCGACGTAGACGTCCCTGTCGAACGACAGGTGGGTGGCAATGAACTCCCGCGTGCTGTCCGCCTCCTCCTGCAATCCCATGAGCGTCATCGTGTCCATCGCTTCCAGCGCGGTCAGGTAGAAGGGGGTGCCGTACCAGTCGTATGACGTTTTGCTGACCGGCCTGAGGCCGTCGTGTCCCCAGGCGTACGTCTTGTACCCCTCCCACGCGTGCATGAATTCCATCCTGACGCGTGCAGCCATGTCTTCGGCCGTGACCTTCTGTGCCGTAGCACTTGACAGCGGGATGCATACGAGGAGGGAACAGAGTACGGTGATGCGCATTGCAATTCCTTTCAAGTTGGTTGCGTCCCTTTCGCTGGGGACGCATGTTCGGGATGAGGCGGGTACTCCAGGATAAGAAAACTCTATCCCTTCTTCACGCGAATTTCGACCCCCCTCTGCCTGTCGTAGCGCCTGAGAAGGGGAGGGGGGAGCAGGCCTGGGGCCGCCCCGCTGGCGTTCAGGAGCGTCTCCGGTGATACTGAAACGATGGGCGAGTCCGTCCCTCCGGCCGCCGGTCCCGCGATGGAAACCCGGATCGATACGCCTTCCAATGA
>Ga0209698_10000394_pt1 | contig 49620 bp, 42 predicted proteins | sample LitLauG_LLR_2012_FD_187203 | JGI IMG/M metagenome (GOLD analysis project Ga0209698, IMG submission 187203) | Freshwater sediment microbial communities from Pennsylvania, USA - Little Laurel Run_MetaG_LLR_2012 (SPAdes) (version 2) | ecosystem: Environmental > Aquatic > Freshwater > Creek >...
GAACTGCTGCAGCAGCCGCAGCGCTGGCGGCCGCAGGAACTGGGCCGCTTCATGCTGGTCTTCGGGCCGGTGAGCTCGGTATTCGACGTCTGCACCTTCGCGCTGATGTGGTGGGTGTTCGGCGCTAACAGCGATGCGCAGGCTCCGCTCTTCCAGGCCGGCTGGTTCGTCGAGGGCCTGGTGACCCAGACCCTCATCGTCCACATGATCCGCACGGCCCGCATTCCCTTCCTGCAGAGCCGGGCGGCGGCACCGCTGCTGGTTATGACGGTGCTCGTCATCCTCACGGGCCTGTTCCTTGTCATGGGGCCGCCGGCGGAACTGTTCAAGTTCGCCGTGCTGCCGGCGGCCTACTTTCCCTGGTGCGGCGTCATCATCCTGGGCTACGTGGCGCTCACCCAGGTGGTGAAGCACTTCTACATCAAGCGCTACGGCTGGCAGTAGGCGACGGACCGGCCCGGTACGGCGAACGGGCCGTGCCGGCGCACGCCTTCTGCAGCCCGCGATACCGAGGGCAGCCGGCAATCCCGCATTCCCGCGGCGAAGTGCAATTGCAAGTGATGCCTTTTCGGCGGTTCGGATTGCCGCCGGGTCTGGCATCTTTGCCGGGGTTTCCTACAATAGGTCGGGTAGGCATTTCCCATCCGGCAAGCGCCAACCTGGAATGATTCGGACCCCATGACGCAGACACCCGCGAAGCTTTTGCCCACCAGCCATACGCCGTTGACGGGTGCAAAGTCGGTACGTCGTATCGTTGCAGGAGCTGGGGTCGCCTTGCTGGCCGCCTGCGGCGGAGGGGGCGGAGGCGGCGGGGGAACTACCACACCCCCACCAGGGCCGCCGCCCGGCCCGGGCGCAGCAAGCAGCTATTACCTGAGCGGCGCGTCCGGGGTCGACAGGGGTCAGGGCTACTCGCTCACGGGTATCGACCCGGCATCGGGGGGCACCGTGACCATACCCAGCAGCAATCTGTATTCCGCCAACCTGGCGACGATTGCCGAGTGGATCGTCACCAACGGGACTGCAAGCGGCGCCGGCACGCGGTATCGCGTCTGGACCGGGTCGGACGGCAACATCTACAGCAGCGATCTGGGTGTAGTGAGCGGATCCACCGCGCCGACCACCGCCCAACTGTCCACTTATGCCGCAGGCAGCATCTGCCTGGGCACCTCGCCGACTGCGCTCAACGACCTTGCGAACCCCTCGAACTCGGCCATCGTATTCCGCGATGCATCGGCAGGTTGCGGCACCCCCGCTGACCGCTTCGTCACCGTTTCACTTTCGGCCGGCAGCACGACTGCGCCGCCCGCGCCAAGCATCAACGAGCCGGTGGCGGTTGTACGGGATGCAACAGGCGCAATCACGAAGGTGCTGTTCCTGATCCACACCAGCCCCGCGGCCGTCGGCTACGCCAGCAGCTTCACTGCGACGCCAACGGTGCTGGGGCCCATCACTGGCAACGGACTGAATTTCGCCAACGGCGATTTCACGTCGCTTGCCGTGGTGCCAGAAGCCGACGGTTCCCAAGTCTGGCTTTATCGTGACTTCACGCAGATTTTCGCGGTGAACCTCACGACGCTCGGCGCACCGGTAGCCGTCTTCACCGCCAAGGACAGCGACGTCATCCAGCTGCCGGTTCTGGTGGAAGGCACCACGGTGTACGTGGCCATGACGGATTCGACCAATATCGTGGGCACAACGCCGGGCGGTGCGCCCTTGTATACCTGTCAAATTGTTCGCATTGCCACGGCGGCGCCGCTGACGACCGCTTCGGGCACCATCGCCCTGCAGGAAAATATTGCCTCGGGCCTGACGCTGGTGGGCATAGTTGGCAGCAACATCGTCTATTTCGACAACAATGTGGTCACAACGGTGACCAACTCGGTTGCAACCTATTCGGGCACCGTTACGTTGGAGGCCATACCTAAGACGAGTACGGGCCTGACAGGTCCTGCCACGACTATTGCCACCGCAACCCAGCCCAACTCTTACTTCGACACGACGTCCGCGCCGGTTGCGCTCGGCAGCGGTCTCTATTATCAGATCGACACCGTCGGTGCCGGCCCGGGCTCCGGCATTGGTTATCAGGCCTGGTACTACGGCGGTGGCCAGCCAGTTTCCATCGGCAGCAACGGGAGCATCCTCCTGGGGGGCGTTTCCGCGTCTTCCGTGTCGACTGCGAATCCGGCAGCGCCGCCCTACGCGACAGCCATACTGGCGCTTTTGCCGCTGGGCGGCGGCCTCCCCAGTTCCAGCATCGCCGAATACGATGGCAGCGGCAACGCTGGCGCTGTTTTCGGCGCCATCGGCAGCAGCAACAACAACAGCACCTATTCAGGTCTCGCCCTCTCGGAAGCTCCCTTGCAGGCGGGCATGCCGGCGCTGGTGATCGTGAGCGGCCAGCAGCAAAACGGCAACTCCGCCAAGGATCTCGTCCAGTTCACCCCCGGCAAGGCCGGCAGCCTGATCCAGGTCACAAAGAACCTATAATTGCGGCCGCGATGTCGGCCAACGAATACCTGCGCCGCATTCTCAATGCGCGCGTCTACGACGTAGCCTCCGAGAGTGCCCTGGAACCCGCTCCGCGCCTTTCGGCGCGGCTGGGCAACCGGATTCTGCTCAAGCGCGAGGACCAGCAGCCCATCTTCAGTTTCAAGCTGCGCGGCGCCTACAACAAGATGGTGGGCATGGACAAGGCGGTGCGGGCGCGCGGGGTTATCGCGGCCTCGGCCGGCAATCACGCCCAGGGCGTGGCGCTGGCCGCGCAGCGCCTGGGCGGGCTGGCGGTGATCGTCATGCCGGTGACCACGCCGGCGGTCAAGGTCGACGCGGTGCGCGCCCGTGGCGCCGAGGTGGTGCTGTTCGGCGATTCCTTCACCGACGCCTATGGCCACGCCGTTGAACTGCAGGCCGCGCGCGGCCTCACCTTCGTGCATCCCTTTGACGATCCGGATGTCATCGCCGGCCAGGGTACGGTCGGCATGGAGATCCTGCGCCAGCATCACTGCCCGGAACACGGGCCCATCCACGCCATCTTCGTGCCCATCGGCGGCGGCGGGCTGATCGCCGGCGTTGCCGCCTACGTCAAGGCGGTGCAGCCGGATGTGAAAGTGATCGGCGTGCAGACTGCGGAGTCAAATGCCATGGCGCGCTCGCTCGCCGCCGGCAGCCGCATCACCCTGGACGACGTCGGGCTGTTCTCCGACGGCACGGCGGTGCGCATCGTGGGCGAACACACATTCGCGCTGTGCCGCCAGTTCGTCGACGAAGTGATCTGCGTCGATACGGATGCGCTGTGCGCCGCAATCAAGGACGGGTACCAGGACACCCGCACCCTGCTCGAGCCCGCCGGCGCCCTGGCCATCGCCGGCTGCAAGCGCTACGTGGAGCGCGAGGGCGTGCGTGGCCTGAATCTCGTGGCCATCGCCAGCGGCGCCAACATGAACTTCGACCGGCTGCGCTTCGTGGCGGAACGCTCCGAGGTGGGCGAGCAGCGCGAGGCCCTGTATGCCGTCACGCTGCCCGAGGAGCGTGGATCGTTCCGCCGCTTCTGCAGCCTGCTGGGCACGCGCAACGTCACCGAATTCAACTACCGCATCTGCGACAGCCGCACCGCCCACATCTTCGTGGGCATGCAGGTCGACGGCCGGCAGGACGCGCACGCGCTGGCACAGACTTTCTCGGCGGCAGGATTTGCCACGCTCGACCTCACCGACGACGAATTGGCCAAGCTCCACCTGCGCCACCTTGTGGGAGGGCGATCGGCGCTGGCGGTGGACGAGCGCGTATTCCGCTTCGAATTCCCCGAGCGGCCCGGCGCGCTGATGCGTTTTCTCACCTCGATGTCGCCCAACTGGAACATCTCGCTGTTCCACTACCGCAACCAGGGGTCGGACTACGGCCGCATCCTGGTGGGCCTGCAGGTGCCCGCGCAGGACGCCGACGCGCTGAGGCAGTTCGTCGAAGAACTGGGATTTGCCTACCGGGACGAAACGCAGAGCAGCGCCTACCACCTGTTCCTGGGCTGAGGCGACCGGCCCCTCCCCGGGGAAATTCTCAGCTGATGGCGCGGGCCAGCGCAAACGCCGCCGCCGCCGCGGCACCACCGATGGCCATGGTCTGCAGCGCCGAAACGATGGGTCTGGCGCCCGTGAAACGCGCCTTCACGTAGCCGAAAATGCCGAGGGCGGCCAGGGTGACGCCGGCCGACCAGGGCAGGGCGAGGTTGACGGAATGGAGAAAAATGTAGGGCGCCATCGGAATGGTCCCGCCAACGACATAACTTGCGCCGATGGTGATGGCCGAGCGTTGCGCGCGGCGCGGGTCCGGGCGCTCCAGACCGAGTTCGAAACGCATCATGAAGTCGCGCCACGCGGCGGGCCGCTGGCGCAGCCCGGCGATCACGCCCGCGTAATGCTCCTGCTTGAGGCCGTAGGCCTCGAAGACCTCGGCCACTTCGGCGGCCTCGGCATCGGGCTTTTCGAGGATTTCCGATTCCTCGCGCTGCAGTTCGGCCGCATAGTGATCCGATTCGCTGCGCGCGGCCAGGTAGCCGCCCAGTCCCATGGCGATGGCACCGGCCGCGATTTCGGCAAACCCGGCCGTGATGATGGTGCTGACCGGCACGGCGGCGCCGCTGATGCCCGCGGCCAGCGCGAAGGGCACGGTAAGGCCATCGGCCATGCCGATGACGACGTCGCGCACGAGGTCGCTGGCCTGGAAGTGTTTTTCGTGATGCAGGTGGGTATCCACGGCGGTATTTTCGTCGGAATGTGCTGCGCACCGGAACTGCGCCTAGGGTAGCAGCCCGCTGCGCTCGCTGCCCGTCGGCACGCGCCGATAACGGCGGCATGCCTCCGGTCGCACGCCCCAATGCAAATGAAAATCAGTGGCAACCGCATCGGCCGCCGATGCGCAGCAACCCCTTCACGGCGGTAGGCCGGCAACGCACCCTGCGCCCGTGCGAACAAATTATTTGGGCGCTGGCCGCCGCGGCGGCGCGGCGGCAAATACGATCCGGTGTTCTGCGGCATCGCGCCGCGCTCCCTCTGCCCAGCCCTCTCCCGGCGGAACCGGGAAGTGCGCACCTGTCGAGACTTGTGCGTTGCTTTCCCCGCGGTTGGACCGATGGACGGGGGGTGGCGCGGCCGCGGATGCCGGCCCATCCACGTCCCGGCGCTCATACGCGGTTTGCTCCGGACGATGCGCTTCGATGGGGATGTCGTCGAAGGCGGTGTCACCCTCGGGATCCGCAATGCCGTTGGGCCGCAGCCCCGCAAAATCGAAAAGGCTCCGGTCCATCAGGTGCGAGGGCGTCACCTTCGCGAGCGCATGGAAGCTGTTTTCCGTGCGGCCGGGAAACCGGCGCTCCCACTCGGCGATCATCTGCCGGATCTCCTTGCGCTTGAGGTTCTCCTGCGATCCGCACAGGTTGCAGGGAATGATGGGGAAGCGCTGCTCGCGCGCATAGCGCGCGATATCGTCCTCCGGGATGTACGCCAGCGGGCGGATCACCACGTGCCGGCCGTCGTCGGAGACGAGCTTGGGCGGCATCGCCTTGATGCGGCCGCCGTAGAAGAGGTTCAGGAAGAAAGTGCCCAGGATGTCGTCGCGGTGGTGGCCCAGCGCGATCTTGGTGGCGTCCAGTTCGCCGGCCACGCGGTAGAGCACGCCGCGGCGCAGGCGCGAGCACAGCGAACACGTGGTCTTGCCCTCGGGAATCAGCCGCTTGACGATCGAATAGGTGTCCTGCGTCTCGATGTGGAAAGGCACCGCCTGCGCGCGCAGGTAATCGGGCAGGACATTTTCCGGGAAGCCGGGCTGCTTCTGGTCGAGATTGACGGCAACGAGTTCGAAGGACAGCGGGGCGCGCGCCTGCAGCGTGCGCAGCATCTGCAGCATGGTGTAGCTGTCCTTGCCGCCGGAAAGGCAGACCATGACGCGATCGCCGTTTTCGATCATGCCGTAATCGGTGACCGCCTGGCCGGTGAGGCGGACCAGGCGCTTTTCCAGCTTGCGGCCCTCGAAGGCCGAACGGCGCTCGCGGCGCAGGACCTCCTGGGAACGCAACGGGGAATCGCCGTCGGCCGGCCGCGGGGCAGCTTGTGCCGGCGGGCCGCCAGGCAAATTCCCCGAGGAGCGCGCCCCGCCCGGCAGCTCGACTGGGGGAAGCGCGCCACCCGGCAGTGCGGCAGGAATCGGTGCGCTGCTCACGGCTGGCCGCGAAACCGCAGCACCTCGACCCCTATGCCGGCGACGCTGTCGTAGATTTCGGTCTTCTCGCTCGACACGCGTACCGCGAGCACGCCGGGGCGGCGCAGCAGCTCCGAGGCGATGTCATCGACCAGGGTTTCCTGCAGATTGACATGGCCGCGGGCAATGCGCTCCTGAACGATGCCGCGCACGGTGTCGTAGTCGAAGACCTCGCCCAGCTCGTCGCGCATGGGCGTGGTCGACGAGAGATCGACGTAAACATCCAGGTTGAGGACGAGCTGCTGGGTGCCCTGGCGCTCGGCCGTATAGACGCCGATGTTGGCGTCGACGGCCCAATCGCGCAGGAACAGCCGGCGGCATCGCGCAAGGCGCGGGTCGATCAGAAGCGTAGACATGGCAGGTTACGGCGTTCCGTTCAGGAGGTCAGAAACATGATGTCGCGCGCAATGGGCACGAGATGCTGCCCGCCGTCGACCAGCAGCGTGGTTCCGGTGACGGCCGGTGCGTTGGCCAGATAGACGACGGCGGCCGCGATATCGGCGGGCGTGCTGCCGCGGCCCAGCGGATTGGCCTGGTGGGCGGCGGCGAAACCCGCGTCCGTCTGGCCCTTGGCCGGCAGCGTGATCCCCGGGGCGACACCCACCACGCGCAACTGCGGCGCCAGCGCCCGTGCCAGCAGGCCGGTTGCCGCCTCCAGCGCCGCCTTGGAAAGGGTGTAGGAGAGAAAATCCGGATTGGGGTTCCACAATTTCTGGTCCAGCAGGTTCACCACCACGCCGCGGCTGCCGGCCGGCAGGCGATCGCGCAGCGCCAGGGCGAGGCGTACCGGGGCCGCGACATTGGTACGCATATGCGCCTCGAAGCGCTCCAGCGTGAAACTGGCAGCGGTATCGTGCTCGAACAGCGATGCATTGTTGACCAGGCAGTGCACGGGTCCCAGCGCGGCCTCGCAGTCCTCGAACAGCGGGCTTAGCTCGGCGGCGCTGTCGAGGTCGTGCTGCAGGGCATGCGCGCGCCGGCCCAGTGCGCGGATCTCGGCAATGGTTGCCTGCGCCGCGTCCCGCGATGCCTGGTAGTGAACCGCGATGTCCCAGCCGTCGGCTGCCAGGCCCAGGGCAATGGCGCGGCCCAGGCGCAGGGCGCCGCCGGTGACGAGTGCCGTTTTGCGTGGCGGGAGGTCTGGGTTCATCGTGATGCGGTCGGCGCAGGTTGCTGGCTACGGGTCGCGCAAATTCGCGACGAGGCACAGTGTATCGGGTCGGGCTCGCGGCGCTTGCCGCCGGCCAGGGGTCAGGGCCGCGGTTAACATCTGCCGCACGATGATCGAAGATCGCAATCCAGGGCCTGCACCCGCTGCCCGTTCGGCTGCGGCTGCAGCTGCGGCGGCTCCGGGCGCCGCACTGCCGCCGCCCGATGCCGCAGGACAGGCGCGCAGTGATGCCCTGCTGGCACGAGTGGCTGCCCGCATCGCCGCAGCCGGTGGCTGGCTGTCGTTTGCCGACTACATGCACATGGCGCTGTACGAGCCCGGACTGGGCTACTACGACGCGCGCGGCAGCAAGTTCGGCACGCAAGGCGACTTCGTCACCGCGCCGGAAATTTCCCCCCTGTTCGCCCAGGCGCTGGCGGCGCCCGTCGCCCGCGCCTTCGGCCGCCTGCCCGCACACGTACTCGAATTCGGCGCCGGAACGGGCGCGCTGGCGTACGACCTGCTGCAGGATCTGGAGCGGCGCGGCTGCCCGGCCGAGCAATACTGGATCGTCGAAGTCTCCGCGGACCTGCGCGCGCGGCAGCAGGAACGCCTGGACGGCTACCCGGTGCGCTGGCTGGATCGCCTGCCCGATGCATTCGAGGGTGTGGTGATCGCCAATGAAGTGCTCGACGTGCTGCCGGTGCAGCTCTTCGTCCGGGACGCCGGTGGGGTGCAGGAGCGCGGGGTGACGGTCGACGGCGGCGCGCTGCGCTTTGCCGGGCGGGCGGCAGCGGCGGGCCTGCTCGATGCGGTGGCCACCATCGAATCGATTGCCGGGACGCTGCCGGCCGGTTATGGGTCGGAGGTATGCCCGCTGGCCGGCGCCTGGATCGCTGCGGTGGCCGCGTGCCTGCGCCGAGGGCTGGTGCTGCTGTTCGACTACGGCTTTCCGCGACATGAGTATTACCACCCGCAGCGGGCGATGGGAACGCTCATGTGCCATTACCGCCAGCGGGCGCACGCCGAGCCCTTGTGGCTACCGGGCCTCAACGACATCACCGCCCACGTCGATTTCACCGCCTGCGCGCAGGCCGCCCGGGGTGCGGGGCTCGACCTGCTGGGGTACACCTCGCAGGCGCACTTCCTGATGAACTGCGGCATCCTCGAGGGCCTCGTCACCCGTCGGGGTGCGTTGCCGGACCCCGCCGCCACCAGCGCCGTCCAGCGGCTGCTATCGGAAGCCGAGATGGGAGAACTCGTCAAGGTGCTGGCGCTGGGGCGCGGCGTGGAGGCTGGCGGCTGGGGTTTCGAGCGCGGCGACCGGCGGCACCGCCTCTAGCAAGTGCGCCGGGCGGGAGACCGGCAGCACCGTATTTATCAAGCGCGCCGGGCGGGCGACAGGAAGGCAGCGCGCCCGCTAGGCGGGTTGGTGCGTCCCGCCCGGCACCGCGGGATAATCCGCCCCTGGCGCCTCGTACACCCCCTGACGGCCGCCACGGAGGAATGCCCATGCCCACGACCTTGCGCCTGGAAGACTACCCGCTGCGCAGCCACGACAAGCTGCGCTATGGCGACACCGATCGCCAGGGCCATGTCAACAACGCCGTGTTCTCCACCTTCCTTGAGACCGGCCGGGTCGAGATGATCTACGACGGCGGGATCTCGCTGGCCGACCCCGGTTGCTCCTTTGTCATCGCGCGACTGGAGCTGGACTTCATAAACGAACTGCTCTGGCCGGGCCGCATCGACATCGGCTCGGGCGTTATCGGCATCGGGCGCAGTTCGCTGCGCCTGGAGCAGGCGCTGTTCCAGGGCGAGCGCCTGGTGGCCGTGGGCGAGACCGTCATGGTGCAGGTGAGCGACGCAACGCGCCGCAGCCAGGCGTTTTCCGAACCGCTGGTGGCGCGCGTGACGCCGTTTCGCAAGGATCCGCGCAAGAGCGCCGGGCCCGGATAGGAAGCCGGCCCGCCACGCTTGCGGCGCAACCGGTGCTAGCCCTCCGCGGGCGCCTGCAGCCGGTGCTCGGGGGCCCGCTCGGGATCGATCAGCTGGATCTTGACGGGAGCGACATGCCAGATGCGCTCGCAATACTCCCGCACGCTGCGGTCTGAGGAGAACTTGCCCATGCGCGCGACATTGAGTATGGCCATCCGCGTCCAGTTCTCCTTGTCGGCATAGGCGGCACTCACCTGCTCCTGGCAGTCGATATACGGCTGGAAGTCGGCCATCAGGCGGTACGCATCGCCCTTGAGCAGGGAATCGACCAGCGGCGCGAACAGGCTGCGGTCGCCCCGCGAAAAATGGCCGTCGCGGATCAGGTCGATTACGGCGCGCAGCTCCGCGTTGGCAAGGTAGTAGGCCATGGGGTCATAGCCGTTGGTCCAGCTCGCCTGCACTTCCTCGGCGGTCAGGCCGAACAGGAAGAAGTTCTCGGCGCCCACTTCCTCGCGGATCTCGACGTTGGCGCCGTCGAGCGTGCCGATGGTGAGGGCGCCGTTGAGCGAGAACTTCATGTTGCCGGTTCCGGAAGCCTCCTTGCCCGCGGTCGATATCTGTTCGGACAGATCGGCGGCCGGATAGACGCGCTGGCCATTGGTCACGTTGTAGTTGGGGAGGAACACGACCTTGAGGCGATCGCGCACCGCGGGGTCGCGGTTGACAACCTCGCCGACCGCCGTGATCAGCTTGATCATGAGCTTGGCGAAGCGGTAGCCGGGCGCCGCCTTGCCGCCGAAGATGAACGTGCGCGGCTGCAGGTTGATGTCGGGGTCGGACTTGATCCGGATGTAGAGCGCGACGATGTGCAGCACGTTGAGGTGCTGGCGCTTGTACTCGTGGATGCGCTTGACCTGGACATCAAAGAGCGACTGCGGATCCACCGACACGCCGGTGGCGCGCCGCGCATGGCGCGCGAAGTCCTCCTTGACCGAGCGCTTGATGAAGCGCCACTCGCGCCGGAACGCCGCGTCCTCGCTGTACGGCTCGACGAGCCGCAGCTGCTCGAGGTTGCGGATCCAGTCTTCGCCGATGGTGCTCGTGAGGAGCTGGGTGAGTCGCGGATTGGCCAGGGCCATCCAGCGCCGCGGCGTCACGCCGTTGGTGACGTTGTCGAACTTCTCGGGCCAAAGCGCGTAAAAATCGGCCAGCACGTCCTTCTTGAGCAGCTCCGTGTGCAGTTCGGCCACGCCATTGATGGTGTGGCTTCCCACGGAGGCGAGGTTGGCCATTCGCACGTAGCGCTCTCCGGACTCGTCGATCAGCGACAGGCGGGCCAGGCGCTCGCCGTCGCCCGGAAACTGCATGCGCACCTCGTCGAGGAAGCGGGCGTTGATCTCGAAGATGATCTCGATGTGCCGCGGGAGGATGCGCGTGAACAACGCCAGGGGCCAGCGCTCCAGGGCTTCGGGCAGCAGCGTGTGGTTGGTGTAGCCAAAGCACGCGCGGGTCACCATCCAGGCGCGTTCCCAGTCCACGTCGTATTCGTCGACCAGCAGGCGCATCAGCTCGGCGATGGCCACGGCCGGGTGGGTGTCGTTGAGCTGGATGGCGAACTTCTCATGGAACCGCTCCAGCGGGATGTTCTGCACGCGCATGATGCGCATCATGTCCTGCAGCGAACACGAGACGAAGAAGTACTGCTGCTCGAGGCGCAATTCCTTGCCCTGCACCTGCTCGTCGTTCGGATAGAGGATCTTGCTGATGTTCTCCGAGACGATCTTCTGCTGCACGGCGCCGTAATAGTCGCCGCGGTTGAAGACGCCCAGGTCGAAGGATTCGGGCGCTTCGGCGCGCCACAGGCGCAGGGTGTTGGCGGTGCTGTTGCGGTAGCCCAGGATGGGGGTGTCGTACGGCGTTCCCAGCACCTTGCGCGCCGCCACCCAGCGGACGTGGCGGCGGCCGTCGCGTCCCGTGTAGTGCTCGCTCCTGCCACCCAGCTTCACCTCGACGGCCCACTCCGGCCGCGCGATTTCCCACGGGTTGCCGCTGCGCAGCCATTTGTCGGTCTGTTCCATCTGCCAGCCGTCGACGATGTGCTGGGAGAAGATGCCGAATTCATAGCGGATGCCGTAACCGATGGATGGGATTTCCATGCGGGCCATGGAATCGAGGTAGCACGCCGCAAGGCGGCCCAGCCCGCCATTGCCCAGTCCGGGCTCCTCCTCCTCGGCCAGCAGTTCCTCGTAGCTCAGGCCCAGTTCGCGCACCGCGTTGCGCACGTCCTTCTCGATGCCCAGGTTGAGGATGTTGTTGCCCAGGTGCGGCCCGAGCAGGAATTCCGCCGAAAGGTAGGCGACGGTTCGCGAGCCTTGCTGGGTATAGGCATTGGCGGTGCTGATCCAGCGCTGCAGCAGCCGGTCGCGCACGGTGTAGGCCAGCGACATGTAATAGTCATGCTTGGTCGCCAGCGCCGCGAACTTGCCCTGCACGTAGTACAGGTTGTCCAGGAACGCGCGCTTGAGAGCGTCCTTGCCCAGTCCGGTGCGGTGCTCCGCGTCGAGGGGGGTCGTGACTTTTGGCATGGCATTTGCCGGTTGACTCATGACTGCTGGTTCCTTCGGATGCGGGGCGGCAATCGTTGAATGCCCCGTCTTGGATTATTGCCGCCTCGCCCTTGCCTCTTTGCAAGAATTGCGCCAGCCGGACGCAGGCCCAAACGCACCAATAAGGGGCGCCCGCCGCCAGTATGGCCCCCGGCCCGCAGTATGAGGGATCGACATGCACTGCTTTTGATCCCGTCCAAATGCCCCTGTATTCCGGCCAATTGCCGCCGGAGCGTAAAGGCCATACTAACAACGACGATACCCAGTATGGGCCTGCGGCACGCCCGGGGGCCCGGCTCAACCACGGTCATGGCGCAGCGCAGCGCGACGGCCACCCGTTCCAGGAAAGCCGATTTCCATCGAGTGCCATGGAAGCCTCACGCCCTCACTGGCGAGCAGCAGCGCTGGCAGCGCTGCTGCTGACCGCGGCATGGTGCGCCGGCGCGTGGTGGCTGGTCGAGCGCAACTACCAGGCGCGGTCCGACGCGCTGATCGCCAGCGAGCGGCTGCAGGCCCAGACCCGCGCCCGCGACCTGGCGGGCAGCATTCGGCGAAACCTGCATGTCATTTCCGGCGTACCGGAGGTCATGGCGCATACGGCCGAGGTTCGAAACGCCCTGGCGCGCCTGGCGCGTGAGCCGGGCCTTGCGGCCGGAACGCCCGAGGACCGCATCCGGCGCTGGTCGGCAGACCCGCGCCTGCGCGACCTCAGCGGGCAGCTGGCGATAACCCGCAACCACCTCGACGTCGACATTCTCTACGTGGCAAGCGCCTCGGGCGATGTGATTGCCGCGAGCGATGCCGACCGCGCCGGCCTGAGCATCGGCGCGCAGGTGGCAGACCGGGAATATTTCCGCGCGGCACGGGAGGGGCGCCGCAGCCTGCAATACGCGATCGGCAAAGCCACCGGAATCGCCGGGCTGTTTTTCGCCAGTCCCGTGGTGCTGGACGGACGTTTTGCCGGTGCAGTAATCGTCAAGGTCCACATGCCCAACCTGTCCTTTCTCCTGGACCAGTCCGACGCCTTCCTGAGCGACGCCAATGGCGTCATCATCATGGCGCACGACAAGCGGATCGAGATGATGGCATTGCCGGGGGCAGCGCTAGCGGCATTGAACGCAGCGGAAAAGGATCTACGCTACCGTCGTCAGACCTTTGCAACCGTGCCGATCGAAACCTGGCCCTACGACAGCGGAACAGCGGGCACGCAGCGCCTCGTCGCCGTGGCCGGCAGCACCACCCCCAGCGTGATCGCCACGGAGCAGCTCGCCGAGTACGGCTTGCAGGTGCATCTTAACGACGCGATTCCCGCAATCGCCGCCATGCGCTCGCAGCAGATCTGGTTTTACCTGCTCCTGGCCACCCTGGGCGGCCTGGTCATCTGCGCCGGCTGCGCACTGGCGGCCTATGTCCTGTCCCTGGGAAAATCGCGCGAGCGACTCTGGCGCAAGGCGCACTTCGATGCCCTAACAGGACTGGCCAACCGGGAACTGTTCCGGCGGCGCCTGGCCGAGGCGCTGGGCCAGGCAAGGCGCAGCGGCAACCCGCTGGCGGTGATGATCGGCGACATCGACCGGTTCAAGGCGGTCAACGATACGCACGGGCACAGGACCGGCGACGAACTGCTGCGCCACGCGGGACAACAGCTTGCCAGCTGCGTGGGCGCGGCCGATACCGTCGCGCGCCTGGGCGGCGACGAATTCGCTGTCGTTCTGTCGCGCATCGGCGATGCCCGGGACGCACTGGAAATCGCACGGCAGATCGTGGCGCGCGTCAGTGTGCCGGTAACGCTCGACAACATCACCCTGCGGCCAAGCCTGAGCCTGGGAGTCGCGATCTTTCCCGAGGATGCAGAAGATGCCGAGGGACTGCTGCGGCAAGCCGACCAGGCCATGTACGCCGCCAAGCGGCAGGGCGGCGACCGCCCGGCGCGCGCAACGGAGCCGGCGGAGCCCGCGACGCGACGCCTGCGGCGGGAAGACCGCCCGGCTGCAGCGCCCGCGCCGGCTTCGTGCGCCCCGCAGGGATAAGGCCCACAAGTGGCCGGGGGGATCACGTCCGCTTGATCGCCATGCCGCCGAAGGATTGGCAGTTGGGCATCAGCTGCAGCACGTTGACCGTGACATGGGCGGGCCGCAGGGCGATCCAGTGAACGGCTTCGGCGATGTCCTCGGACGAGAGCGGCTGGGCGCCGGCGTAAACCCGCGCAGCGCGTTCGTCATCACCGCCGAAGCGGACTTTGGAAAATTCGGTGCCGCCGACCAGCCCGGGCTCGAGGCAGGTGGCGCGCACACCGGTTCCGATGAGGTCGGCATTGAGGTTCTGGGTGAACTGGTGGACGAAGGCCTTGGTGGCTCCGTAGACATTGCCGCCCGGATAGGGGAACTCGCCGGCGACGGAACCTACGTTGATGACGGTTCCGCTGCCCCGAGCCACCATCCCGGGCAGAACGGCACGCGTGACATGGACCAGCCCCGTGCAGTTGGTGGAAATCATCCGGTCCCATTCGTCGAGGCTGGTCTCATGCGCCGGGGCCATGCCCAGCGCCAGTCCGGCATTGTTGACCAGGACGTCGATCGACGCATACTCGGGCGGCAGGTCCGCCAGGAGGCGGGCGACAGCGGCGCTGTCGGTGACGTCGAGCGCGATGGGCAGCACGCGGCCGGGGCAGCGCTGCGCCAGGTCCTGCAGCGGCTCGGGGCGCCGCGCGCAGGCGATGACGCGAGCGCCGTCAGCAAGGAACCGCCCGGCGATGGCGCGGCCGAAACCGGCGCTGGCGCCGGTGACGAGGATGGTCTTCACTGCGGATTCTCCCGGGAAGAGCGGTGACGTGCGGCGCATGCGCTGCGGGGCCGGCAGGATACCGGATCAGCGCATGACCGCCTTGGAAAAGACATTGAGGACGATAACGCCCGCCGTGATGAGCGCGATGCCGCAGAACGCACCCAGATCGAGCTGCTGGCCATACATGAACCAGCCCGCGATTGCGATCAGCACGACGCCAACGCCGGACCACACGGCGTAGGCCACCCCCATGGGAATGGTGCTGAAGGTCAGGGACAGGAAATAGAGCGCCCCGCCATAACCCACGAGCACGATGATCGATGGCGTGAGACGGGTGAAACCCATGCATGCGCGCAGCGCGGCGGTGGCGCAGACTTCGCAGACGATGGCGATACCAAGGAAGAGCCAGTTCATGGGGATCCGGTGGGCGACGGCGCGGGCCGCCCCTGCTGCGGCGCAGCGCGCAAGGCGCTATCCTACCCCCCATGAGCCTCGAATCCATTGAACTGCAGACGGGCGACAAGCCCGTCGCCTGCATCGTCGTCCTCCATGGACTGGGCGCCGACGGCAACGACTTCGTGCCCATCGCGCAGGAACTCGACCTGGCCCCGGCAGGACCGGTGCGCTTTGTTTTTCCGCATGCGCCGGTGCGCCCGGTAACGATCAACGGCGGCCATCGGATGCGCGCCTGGTACGACGTCCTCGTCCCGGACCTGGTGCGCCGCGAGGACGAAGCCGGCCTGCGCGCCTCGCTGCTCGATGTACAGGCGCTGCTCGATCGCGAGGCGGCCCGGGGGATTGCGCCCGAACGCACCGTGCTCATGGGGTTTTCCCAGGGTTGCGCCATGACCCTGCTGGCGGGCGTGCGCGCGCCGCGGCGGCTGGCCGGCCTTGCCGGCCTCTCGGGCTACCTGCCGCTGGCGGCAAGCACTGCGGCAGAACGCAGCGCGGCCAACCGCGATGTGCCGATCTTTCTCGCGCACGGCCGGCTCGATCCGGTGGTGACCCTGGATCGGGGCAACGCCGGGCGCGATGCGTTGCTGGCCCTGGGCTATGCCGTGGAGTGGCACGAATACGCCATGCAACATTCGGTATGCGCGCAGGAAATCGCCGACCTGAACCGGTGGCTGGTCAGGGTGCTGGCGCCTACCTGAACCGTGCGACCCGGCAGGCCCCTACATCTCCTCGTCGGGAATCCGCTCCAGCGGGCCTATGCAGGCGTCGAGCGACTCCGATTCGCAAAAGACCAGCATTGCGCCCAAGGGATGGAAGCGGATGTAGGTAGTGGCCTCGCGCCCGGCTTTGGTCAGGGCGCCCGTGCAGTCCTGCTTGCCGTTGTCGCGGACGATGCGGTCCACCAGCCGGTAGAAGCCGCGTGCACTGGGGCCGGGGGAAACCTCGTACACGCTTTCCGTGACCTGCGCGCCGCTGGTCACCACGGTCGTGCCGTCCTTGCGAAAATGGTAGGTCTCGGCGCAGATGCCATCGGCCAGGGTGAGCTTCCATGTGCCCCAGATGGGATGGGGTGCCGGTGGTGCAGGCGGGGACGACGCCCAAGCCGAGACCGGCACGGCCATTACCAGAACCAGCGCCACCGGCAGCAGGGCCCGGGTGCATCGGAGGCCGGCGCGGGCGGCAATAGGGGCGGCCACGTCAGGCCATCGGGCTGACGCCGATCAGCCACAGGTGCAGGTAGCGGGCAAAGATCCCCCAGGCCAGGACACCGGCGACCACGGCAACCGCATCGCGGCCGAACCCCGTGGCGGGATAGGTCGTTCCGGCGGCCCGGTCGCGGCGCCGCGCACTCGCGAACGCGGCGATCGACCACGCCAGGAAGCTGCCGAACAGGACGATGTCGGCAAGCGTGCCATTGGCGAGCAGGTGGGCCAGAGCCCAGATCTTCACGGCTGCCGTCATGGGGTGCCCGACGGCGGCCTTGATGTGCGTTCCCGGCAAGTGCGTGGCGGCCAGCAGGATGAAGGCAAACAGCACCAGCAGGGCCGCGAGGTGGTGCGTCCAGGCCGGCGGCGCCCAGATGGCGATGCTTTGGCTACGCGCGATTCCGAATCCCCAGCAGACCAGGACGAAGCCGGCGAGCGAAACCAGGGACAGCAGGCCCTTCCAGCGCATCGCCCCGATCCGCTCGACCTGCCGCGTGCGCCAGGCGTCGGCAAAGATGCGCACGGAATGGGTGCCGAGGAAAATCACGAGTCCGACAATCAGTAGCAGCATGCGCGGGTTCCTTGTTCGGGTGGTAATTGGCGGGTAAGCGATTCAGGCCAGCGTTGCGGCAAGCGCAGCACGGCGCGCCTGGGCGACGGCCCGTGAAATGGCGCCAGCGTCGGGGCCGGCATTGCGGGCGACCGCACCCGCGTCGACGTCCGCGAACGCAGCCGCCGCGTGCCGCCAGCGCTGAACGTCGCAACGGTCCAGCGCCTGCGATGCGAGCAGGAGCATCTCGAAGCGCGCCGGCCGGCGCAGCGCGTCGACGCACTCCAGGACGCCGGCCATGGCCGCGGCGCCGGCCGCATCCCGCAGGCTGGCACGGTTCTCGTACAACAGCCGCGACAGTTGCACCGATTCGGTGTCGGCTCTGAGGCGCTCGAGGAGGCTGCGCTGGCCCTCCAGCGAAAGGGCGCCGGCGCACAGCACGGCCACGCGGGTGGGCAGCGGCGCGGCGGCGCGCACGGTGCGGTCCAGGGCGTCGAGCAGTTCGCCGTCAACCCGCAGTTCGGGGGCGAGCCGGGACAGCAGGCCGGTGGCGTCGAGCACTTCGATCAGCCGCGACGGCCGGTCCTCCATGAGTCCCCGGGACAGTTCCTGCCATACCCGCTCGGGCACCAGTGCGTCGGCCTCGCCGTTGGCCACCATCTGGCGGGCCTGTGCCAGGGTCTCGGCCGCAATGCTGAACTCGTGAAATCGCGCGGCAAAACGCGCCAGCCGCAGGATGCGCACCGGGTCCTCGGCAAATGCCGGGCCGATATGGCGCAGGATGCGCGCCTCCAGATCCGCACGGCCGTTGAGCGGGTCGACCAGCTCATTGCGCTCGTCCAGCGCCATGGCGTTGATGGTGAGGTCCCGCCGCTGCAGGTCCTGTTCCAGTGTCACGTCGGGTGCCGCATGGACCACGAAGCCCCGGTAACCCGGCGCGGTCTTGCGCTCGGTGCGCGCGAGCGCATATTCCTCGCCGGTCTGCGGATGGAGAAACACGGGAAAATCGCGGCCGACCGGCTTGTACCCCAAAGCCAGCATCCGTTCGGGCGTAGCACCCACCACTACCCAGTCGCGATCGCCACCGCGTGTGCGGCGGCCCTGCTCCGTGAGCAGCCGGTCGCGGACCCAGCCGCCGACGATGTAGGTCTTCATGGCATATCGCCCGAACGCCGCGCCGCCCGCGACCGAGCGATCGCGCGGCATGCGCAGCTGCGGGCGGCTCCCGTCATGGCGCGGCTCAGCGGCCGGCGCGGGCCCGGAAGCCGCCAAACCGGGTGCGCGGATGCAGGCCCGAGAGGTACAGGGTCGCCTCGGGCTCCAGGGGGGCGGGCCGCATGTCCAGTTCGGGAGCCGGCCGGTAGGGCTGGACGCTGGCAATGCTGTCCACCCGCAGTGAACGCAGGTTGTCCCGCGACAGCAGCGTGGGTCCGGGCAGCAGTTCGAAGCCGGCGGCCATCAGGGTAGCCACGGGAGCGGGGAGGCCGATCACCGGGCGGGCGCGACCGGCGGCACGCGCCGCGAATGCGACGAGTTCGCGCAGCGTGTAGATGGCGGGGCCGCAGATCTCGTAGGACCCGCCGAAAGTGGCACGCTTGTCCAGGGCGACGGCAATCGCGCCGGTAAGGTCCTCGACCCAGACCGGCTGCATGCGCGAGCCGGCGCCGCCGATGAACAGCACCGGCAGCCAGGCCGCGAGGCCTGCGAACAGGTTGAGGAAGTGATCGCCGCTGCCGAACACCACCGAGGGCTGGAAGATCGTCGTGGCCAGCCCGGCTGCTTCGCGAACGGCACGCTCGCCGTCGCCCTTGCTGCGCAGGTAGGCCGACGGTCCGGCCGGGTCGGCGCCCAGCGCGCTCACGTGCACGAGGCGCCGCACGCCCAGGTCACGACACGCCTGTGCGAGCGCCCGCGGAAGCTCGACATGCGCGGCGGCGAACGCCGCGCCATAGCGCCCGCCGCTTGCCGCGGTGGCGCCACCCGTGTCGTGCAAGATGCCCACCAGGTTGACGACGGCGTCGCGCCCGGCAACCAGGCTGCGCAGCACGGCGTGATCATGGATATCGGCCTCGACCACGTCCACGGTGGGCAGCACGAGCAGTTCGCGGCCATTGGAACGGCGGCGCGTAGGCACGCAGACCCTGCGGCCGTCGGCGGCAAGTCGATCGACCAGGCTCTGGCCGATGAAGCCGGTGCCTCCAAGCACCAGGATGTTTTGGTACGTCATGACGGTCGCTGCTGGAAGTGTCCGGTGAGTGCTGCGCGCTGGATGCCCGTTCCGCTTGCTGGACGGGCGATCCGGTGGCGCAGGATACCGGCAGGGCTTGGAAGCGCGACCACCCCTGCGACCGGGCCCGCCGCCCACGCTTCGAAACGCATTCTAGCCGCCGCGTCCTTGTCCCGCGCAAGGCCGTGGCGCGCGGTCCGCGCCGGCGCGGCTATGCCGCCTGCGCCGGCGCCTTGAATGCGAAGGCGAAGAATGCTGCCGCGCCCAGGAAGACAAACGCGACAAGATAGTTCCATGCAAGGCGCTCGCGCAGGAAGAAGACCGCGAAGACGATGAAGACGCACAGCGTGACGACCTCCTGGATGATCTTGAGCTGGAAGCCCGTGAACTCGCCAAAACCCAGGCGATTGGCCGGCACCGCCAGACAGTATTCCAGCAGCGCGATCAGCCAGGAAACCAGGATGGCCTTCCAGAGCGGCCAGTCGTGGCCGTATTTGAGGTGCCCGTACCAGGCGAAAGTCATGAAGACATTGGAAAGAGCGAGCAGCAGTATGGTGCGCATCGGCGAAGCTCCGTGGCAGTGGTGGCAATCCCTGCGTCCGGGCATGCGGGCGCGGGACCTGGCCGTGCCGCGGCACGTCGGCCTCAGGGCAGTTCGGTGGCGGGAATGCCCTTGGGTGAAACCGCCGGCAGCAGCGCGTGCAGGGAAACGGCGGGACGGTCGAGCATGCTGGCGTACACCACCGTGTTGAACAGAACTTTCTTGACATAGTCACGCGTTTCGCCGATGGGGATGGTCTCGGCGAATATGGCGCCATCGAGCGGCCGCACCAGCGCGGCGCGCCACCGGCGCACGCGGCTGGGGCCGGCGTTGTACGCCGCCGAGGCCAGCATGGGCTGTCCGTCCTGGTCGTCGGATACCAGCTTGAGGTATTCCGTTCCCAGGCGCAGATTGACGTTCACTTCGCCGATGCGGTCGGCGCGGTAATGATCGAAACCGATGCGGTGGGCGACAAAACGCGCGGTGGCGGGCATGAGTTGCATCAGGCCCACCGCCCCCGCATTGGAGCGGATGTCCTCCATGAAGCGCGACTCCTGGCGGATGAGGCCGTAGATCCAGGCCGCATCAACGCCCAGCGGCGCGGCCGTGGCGGTCATGAAATCCCGGTACGGCATGGGATAGCGCTGGGCAATATCCACCATGGCGCGCGTGCGCTCCGATGAGGCGATCATGCGGTCGAGCACCCCGAGCCGCCGCGCCAGCTCGGCCGCGGCGTGCAGGTAGACGTCGTCCATGCCGCGCAGCTCCCAGTTCCACTCGCGATTGCCCTCGTCGCGCAGACCCAGCTCGAAAAGCTTTCGGGCGCGCTGCAGCCCCGGCCGCAGGGACAGTTGTTCGACCACGGCCTCGGGTGCGTCCTCGGAACGGGCCGGCAGGTGCATGGGCAGGCCGAGCTCCTCGGCAGCCAGCCGGCCGTAATAGCTGAACCGGTCGGCGATCGACTGCAATCCCGCGCGCCCCTCCTCCATCTGCCCCAAGGCAAGCGCGGCATGGGCGTTCCAGTAGACCCAGGTGCTGTCGGCCTGTTGTTCGGCCGGCATGTGCGCTATGCCGCGGCGCACGGCTGCCCAGTCGGGCCCGGCGGCGGCACCGGCAGCCCCCTGATCGGCCTCTATGGGCGCCGAAATGGCGGGTGCCGGCCTTGCGCCCGCGGCGGCGGCAATGGGCGCAGCCGCGACCCCGCTGGCGCCGCGCCGCAAGGCCGCGCGGACGCGCGCTTCCAGCACCTCATTGGCGCGAACGTAGTCCGGTCCGAGACCGACGAGTTCGCCGCCGCGCTCGAACCACGCGTGCGCATCGGGCGCGAGGTTCAGCTGGCCGGACCGGCCGATACGCCCCCAGACCATGGCCCGCTCTTCGGGCGAGAGGCTGGCGTCGAGATGATCCGCGTAATAGGCGGCGCGCTCCGGGGCATCGCGCGCGAGCGCAACGATGCCCAGCAGTGGCACGGGGTGCGCGGTCTGCGCAAGGTGCGCGTCGGCCGCCGCCAGCCAGTCGGCCGGATTCTGCAGTGCCGCCTTGAGTGCCGCCGCGTCGGCCGGCGGCAGCCGCTGGGACGTGGTGAGCGCCGCCGTCACCTGACCGCGTTCGATCAGGGCCTGCAGTCGGGGCCATATGGACAGCACGCCGTCGTCCATGAGGCGCTCGGCCAGGGCGGTGCAGCCTTCGCCGCCCGGATCGGAGGTGAGCGCAAGCGTGCGGCGCGCCTCACGGCCGATCTGTTCGCGGCGGTGGCCGTCGTCCAATGCGTAGCGTGCCAGCAGCGTGTAGCAGGACAGCTGCGCGTCGTCGCCCCCCAGCACGAGCCGCCGGCGCTCGGCGTCGAAGGTGGCCAAATCGCCCTTGGTGGCCAGCTCCATGAGCCATTCGGCGCGCAACCGGTCGGCCAGGAGCGTTCCCGGAAATCGCGCCAGGAAGGGCCGCACGCCGGTGTCGTCGGGGACGGGGCCGCGCAGCCGTGCCGAGACCTGCCAGTAACTGACATACGACTCCAGCAGGCTGCCGGCTACCTGGGGGGCATAGGCCGCCACCCGGTCGGCGTCACCATCGACGTAGGCAGCATGTGCGGCGAGCAGTCCGGTATCGGCCGGGCCGGCAACCCGAACTGCCGGCGCGTAATCCGCCGAGGGTGCTCGCGCATGGGCGGGTGGCGCCAGCGCGGCACGGCGCGGCAATGGCGCAGGCGCTGGCTTGGGTGCCGCGGCTGGCGCGCTCGGGGTACCCGCCGCGGGAGCGTCGGCTGCGGGCGCCGTTGTTGGGCCGGCCGCAGCGGAGGCACCCGGATCGGGCGCGGCAGCCGCCGGTTGGGCCGCGGGAGCGTTCGGTTGCGCCGGCGTGGACACTTGCGCGCCGGGTGCCGGCGGCACCGTTGCCGCCTCGGCCGGGTCGTGCCCCGTGCCGTCAACGCCCGCAGACGGGGTTGCAGGGCCGGGGCTGGCTGCAGACGCTGCGGGGGCGGCCGTCTCGAGCCCGGCCGCCGGGGCTGGCACGGCTACGGACGGAGCGGCGGCCTGGGGCACTGCGGCAGGCGGCACTTCACCCGCATCCTGCGGCGCGACGGTGCCGGGAACGGGCTGGGCGTGCGTCAGGCCAGCCGCCAGCGCCGCCGCCAGGATCGCGCCGGCGGCAAGGCCGGGCCGCAGCAGCGCACGCCGGAACTCGGTCATCCGATCGGCACCGGCAGGCCGGCCCGTTGCCAGATCTCGAGCGTGGCGGTAGATGCATTCATGGTGTAGAAGTGCAGGCCCGGTGCGCCGTGCTCGAGGAGCCGCACGCACAGGGCAGTGACCACGTCCGCGCCGAAGGCGCGTATGGCGGCCCGGTCGTCGCCAAAGCTCTCCAGGCGGCGGCGTATCCACCGCGGGATCTCGGCGCCGCAGGCGTCGGAAAACCGCGCGAGCTGGGTGTAGTTGGTGATGGGCATGATGCCGGGAACGATGGGAATGTCGCAGCCCAGCCGGCCGACCTCGTCGACGAATCGCAGGTAAGCCTCATCGTTGTAGAAATACTGGGTTATCGCCGAATCGGCGCCCGCGCGCACCTTGCGCACGAAGTTCTGCACGTCCTCGGCGGGCGAGCGCGCCTGGGGATGCGTTTCGGGATATGCCGCGACATCGATGTGGAACCAGTCGCCGTGTACGGCCCGTATAAGTTCGACGAGGTCGGCCGCGTAGCGGAAATCGCCGCCGCTGCCCGCCATGCCCGAAGGCGCGTCGCCGCGCAGCGCCACGAGGTGGCGTATGCCGGCGGCGCGGTAGGTCTGCAGGAGTTCGAGAACCGATGCGCGCGTGCTGGCAACGCAGGAGATGTGCGGAACGGCGTCGAGGCCCGCCTGGCGGATCTCCAGGGTGGTGCTGAGCGTTCCGTCGCGGGTGGAACCGCCGGCGCCGAACGTCACGGAATAGAAGGCCGGCGCAACCCTGGCAAGTTCGGCCCGGGTGGCGCGCAGTTTTTCCGCGCCTTCGGGATTGCGCGGCGGGGAGAATTCAACACTAAAAAGAGCGTCTGGCATACGGCGCCTGTCTGTTTTTGCATTGCGCGTTACGGCGCTCTGCGCCGCAACGGGCCGGCCGCCGCACGGCGGCCGGAGACCGGGCTCAGTAGCGGTAGGGCTCCGGCTTGTAGGGGCCGGATTTGTCGACGCCGATGTAGCGCGCCTGGGCATCAGTGAGCTCCGTGAGCGATGCCGCCAGCTTGCGCAGCTGCAGGCGCGCCACCTTTTCGTCCAGGTGCTTGGGCAGCACGTACACGCCGATCGGGTACTGCGCGGTGCGCGTGAAGAGCTCGATCTGCGCCAGCACCTGGTTGGCGAAGGAGGAACTCATGACGTAGCTGGGGTGACCCGTGCCGCAGCCCAGGTTCACCAGGCGGCCCTCGGCCAGCAGGATGATGCGCTTGCCGTCGGGGAAAATGACGTGATCGACCTGCGGCTTGATGTTCTCCCACCGGTACTGCTTCAGGCTGGCGATGTCGATCTCGTTGTCGAAGTGGCCGATATTGCACACGATCGCCTGGTGCTTCATGCGCTTCATGTGCTCGTGCGTGATGACGTGGTAGTTGCCCGTTGCGGTCACGAAGATGTCGGCCTTGTCGGCAGCCTCTTCCATGGTCACCACGCGGTAGCCCTCCATGGCGGCCTGCAGCGCGCAGATGGGGTCGATCTCGGTGACCCAGACCTGCGCCGACAGGGCGCGCAGCGCCTGCGCCGAACCTTTGCCGACGTCGCCGTAGCCGCAAACGACGGCGATCTTGCCGGCGATCATCACGTCGGTGGCGCGCTTGATGCCATCGACGAGCGACTCGCGGCAGCCGTAGAGATTGTCGAACTTGCTCTTGGTGACCGAATCGTTGACGTTGATCGCCGGAAACTTCAGCGCACCGTCCCTGGCCATCTGGTACAGGCGCTTGACACCGGTGGTGGTCTCCTCGGTCACGCCCTTGACCTGCGCGAGCCGCGTCGAGTACCACTTGGGGTGGCGCTTGAGCTGCGCCGCGATGGAGGCGAACAGCGCGGTCTCTTCCTCGCTGGTGGGATGGGCGATCAGGCTGGAGTCGGTCTCGGCCCGCGCGCCCAGGTGCAACAGCAGCGTGGCGTCGCCGCCGTCGTCCAGGATCATGTTGCTGTGGCCGCCATCGGCCCATTCGAAGATGCGGTGGGTGTAGTCCCAGTACTGTTCGAGCGTCTCGCCCTTGACGGCGAACACCGGCGTGCCCGCTGCGGCGATGGCCGCCGCGGCATGGTCCTGCGTGGAATAGATGTTGCACGAGGCCCAGCGCACCTGCGCGCCCAGCGCCTGCAGGGTCTCGATGAGCACCGCGGTCTGGATGGTCATGTGCAGCGAACCGGTGATGCGCGCGCCGCGCAGCGGCTGGCCGGCGGCGTACTCGTCGCGGATGGCGATGAGGCCGGGCATTTCGGTTTCGGCAATGGAGATTTCCTTGCGGCCCCAATCGGCAAGTGCAAGGTCGGCTACGACGTAATCGGTGAGGTTCTGGTTGTTTGGCACGGCGCTCATCTCGCGCCTCCTTTCACGTAAAGGCAGGTTCGCGAGCGCCGTTGCCGCCGCAGCGCCCGGGAGGCGCCACGTGCCCCGAGCCTGGCTCGCCGTCCGTGTCGGGCGGCGGTCGCAACGCTCCTCGAAGCAGCGCCCATTATACGACGGCCCGCGCCGCAGGCGCGGCGCGGCCAGCCGGACGGGTGACGAGGGAAAGCGGGGTTATCCGCCCGCAATTGCGGGGATCGGCGGCCCTCTCAGCCCCTTAACCCTGCTGCATCGCGCAGCGCCGGCGCCTTGTCGAGCCGCTCCCAGGAGAATTCGGGCTCGTCGCGGCCGAAGTGGCCGTAGGCGGCGGTCTTGCCGTAGATGGGCCGCAGCAGGTCGAGCATCTGCACGATGCCCTTGGGACGCAGGTCGAAATGCTCGGCGACCAGGCGGGCCAGCACGTCGTCGCCGACCTTGCCGGTGCCATCGGTATTGACGGTGATATTGATCGGCTTGGAATAACCGATGGCGTAGCTCACCTGCACCTGGCAGCGCTGCGCCAGCCCCGCGGCCACGATGTTCTTGGCGACATAGCGCGCGGCGTAGGCCGCCGAGCGGTCCACCTTGGTGGGATCCTTGCCGGAGAAGGCGCCGCCGCCGTGCGGGCACGCGCCGCCGTAGGTGTCGACGATGATCTTGCGCCCGGTGAGGCCACAGTCGCCGTGCGGGCCGCCGATGACGAACCGGCCGGTGGGATTGATGAGGTACTTGGTGTCCTTGAGCCACTGCGTGGGGAGCACCGGCTTGACGATCTCCTCGATGACCGCCTCCACGAGCTTTTCGTGGGCGATGTCCGGATCGTGCTGGGTGGACAGGACCACGGTATCGATCGATTGCGGCTTGCCGTCGACGTAGCGCAGCGTCACCTGCGACTTGGCATCGGGCCGCAGCCACGAGAGGCGGCCATCGCGGCGCAGGTCGGCCTGGCGTTCCACGAGCCGGTGCGCGTAATAGATGGCCGCCGGCATCAGTTCCGGGGTTTCGTCGCAGGCAAAGCCGAACATGAGGCCCTGATCGCCGGCACCCTGGTCCAGGTCCAGGCCCTTGCCTTCGTCCACGCCCTGCGCGATGTCGGGGCTCTGGCGGTCATAGCAGACCATGACGGCGCAGCCCTTGTAGTCGATGCCGAAATCGCTGTTGTCGTAGCCGATGCGCTTGATCACCTCGCGCGCCACGGCGGGGTAATCGATGATGGCCCGGGTGGTGATCTCGCCGGCAAGCACCACGAGACCCGTCGTGACGAGGGTTTCGGCCGCTACGCGCGCGCGCGGATCGTGTTCGAGGATTGCGTCGAGTATGCCGTCCGAGATCTGGTCGGCCACCTTGTCGGGGTGGCCTTCCGAAACCGATTCGGAGGTGAAAAGATAGTCGCCTGCCATGTACGCTCCCGGGTCAAACTGCGCCCCGTGGCCGCTATGGCGGGTGACGCTTTAGCAGATGTTTCCGCCGGCAGCTCATGCTGCCCGCCCGAACAGCCCTGCAAGTTGACCATTAAACCGGCTGTTCGTGGGCGAAGTATATGCGATCGGTCGGCGACGGGCCGCACGCCCGGCCCGGCAGTTATTCGGTAGTTGATATTCGTCAGTACTATCCCGGCTTGCCATGCAGCCACCGCACCCGACCCCGCCGGCCCCTGCCCGGGGCGCCTCCCGCCCGGCGCCCCTGCCGTGTTGATTGCCGCTTTCGGCCTGCTGGGGCTGCTGCCGCTGCGGGTCCTGCACCTGCTCGGCAGCGCGCTGGGCTGGATGGTCTACTGGGCGTCGCCGTCCTACCGCAGGCGAATCCACGAGAACCTGCCGGCGGGCGTGGCCGCGCGGGCCGCGGGCCGCGGCAGCGTGCTGCGCCGCGCCGTAGCCGAAGGCGGCAAGCAGGCCCTCGAGCTGGCCTGGGTCTGGACCGCGTCTGCGGCGCAGATCCAGGCGCGCGTGCAGACCGCCAACCCCGAACTCATTGAGGGCCTGCTGGGCCAGGATCGCCCCATCCTGATGCTCACACCGCACCTGGGCTGCTTCGAAGTGATTGCCCAGCACTACATGACGAGCGCCGCGGGCCGGGCGCGGCCCATGCTGGCGCTGTACCGCGTGCCGCGCAAGAGCAGCCTGCGGCCACTGTTCGAGCAGGCGCGCGTCCGCCATGGCTTGCTGCTGGCGCCCGCCGACCTGCACGGCGTGCGTCTGATGCTGCGGGCGCTGCGCAACCGCCAGATCGTGGGCCTGCTCCCCGACCAGGTGCCCACGCGCGGCGAGGGCGTCTGGGCGCCATTTTTTGGCCGCCCGGCGTTCACGATGACCCTGCCCGCGCGGCTGGCCTGCGCCCACGACGCACTGGTCGTGCTGGTCTATGCGCAGCGGCTGGCGCGGGGCGCGGGCTACCGCATCCACTGGCAACCGCTGGGGGCGGGCCTGTGCGGCGAGCCCCGGGCCGACGCCGCGTTCCTCAATGCCGCGATGGAACAGCTCATCCTGCACTGCCCGGAGCAATACCTGTGGAGCTACAACCGCTACAAGCGCCCGCCAGGCGTGGAGGCCCCGCCGGGGGCCGCAGATCCGCCAGTTGCATCGCAGGATGCGCGTCCGGCGCCGCCTCAGGAAGAGCAATGAGGCGGGCATGATCTATCGGGCCATCGCCCGCCTCTGGGTGGCCATCATCCGCGCCAGCGCCGGCTGGCCGGCGGGGCTGCGCGCGGCCATGGCAGCGATCATCGGCGACCTGGGCTGGCTGGCCGTGGCGCGGCGGCGGCGCATCGCCGATGCCAACCTGCGCGCGTGCTTTCCGCAGATGCCCGGCAGCGAGCGCCGGCGCATCGCGCGGCGCTTGTTCCGCCATGTCGCGCGCGGGCTGCTCGACTACGGCGTGCTATGGCAATGCAGTGCCGAGCGCTTGCGGCAGTTCGTCCGCGTCGAAGGGGCCGAGCACCTCGCCGCCGCGGCCGGTGCGCCGCTCATACTGCTTTCGCCGCACTTCGTGGGACTGGACGCGGGCGGGCTTCGGCTCACTACGGAGCGGCGGATGGCGACCCTTTACGCGCCGCAGTCCAATCCGGTGTGGGACGAGCAGCTGCGTACCGGGCGGGCGCGTTTCAACGATCCCGTGCTGATCGCCAAGCATGGATTCGACCTGCGCACCGCGCTGCGGGCGCTGCGCGACGGCCTGCCGTTCTATTACCTGCCCGACATGGACATCGGCGGTGTCAACTCCATCTTCGTGCCGTTCTTCGGCGTGCCCGCGGCCACCCTGCCCATGGTCTCGCGGCTGGCGCGCAGCACGGGTGCACGGGTGATGATGGCCGTGACCGAGCAGACCGCGGAGGGATACGTAGTGCACCTGGAGGCGCCGTGGGCCGGTTTCCCGGGCGCATCGGTGGAAGAAGACACGGCGCGGATGAATCGCGAGATCGAGCGCTGGGTGCTGCGCATGCCCGAGCAGTATCTGTGGACCCACCGCCGCTTCAAGACACGCCCCCCCGGAGCGGCGCGCATCTACCGCTGAGCGCGCCGCGCCGTACCGCGGGACCGCATGAGCGATAATGCCGCCATGAAAATTCGCTTCACCAAGATGCAGGGGGCGGGCAACGATTTCATCATGCTCGACGGGGTACGCCAGCGACTGGACCTGTCACCGGCAACGCTGCAGCGCATGGCCGACCGGCGCTACGGCATCGGCGCAGACCAGATACTCGTGGTCGAGGCCGCTGCGGACCCCAGCGCGGATTTCCGCTACCGCATCTTCAATGCCGACGGCGGCGAGGTGGAACAGTGCGGCAACGGTGCGCGCTGCTTCGTGAAGTTCGTTCATCAGCTGGGCCTCACGCGGCGCAATGTGCTGCGCGTGGTCACCGCGGGCGGCATCATCGAGCCGCGGCTGGAGGAAGACGGTACGGTCAGCGTCGACATGGGTCCACCGGATTTCGCGCCGCAGGCCGTGGGCTTCGACAGACAGGGGCTGGCTGCGCGGCCCGGCGGCGCCGCACAATTGTGGCCGCTGGCGGTCGGCGGGCAGGAGGTCCTGGTGGCGCTCGTTTCGATGGGCAATCCCCACGCGGTGCAGCTCGTCATCGACACGGCAACCGCCCCGGTAAGCACCTTGGGTCCGCTGATCGAGAAGCATGCGCGCTTTGCCAAGGGCGTCAACGCCGGGTTCCTGCAGATCGTCGACCGCAACACCGTGCGCCTGCGGGTTTGGGAGCGCGGAGCGGGCGAGACACTCGCATGCGGAACCGGTGCCTGTGCCGCCGCCGTCGCCGGTATCCGCATGGGCCTTCTCGATTCGCCGGTGCTGGTCCGCACCCGCGGGGGCGAGCTGCGCATCGAATGGGAAGACCGCGATGGCCACGCAAACCGGACGGGCGTTGGCGACCTGACGCAGGAGCGGCATTGGGGCCGGCGGGCGGGTGACACTGCCGCCGTTGCGCCGGTCCGCATGACCGGTCCCGCAGTAAAGGTATTCGATGGGGAGATCGAGCTGCCATGATCTGCGCCGCCGCGCAGCCCGGGCAACGCGCAGCGACGCAACTGCGCGGAGCGCACCATGGGCGATGACGACGTCGTGCACCACCTGCGCGAGCATCCGGACTTCTTCGTCCGGCACCCGGAACTTTTTACCGAGTTGCGGCTGCCCGATCCCCACCAGGGCCACGCGGTGTCGCTGGTGGAGCGCCAGGCCGCACTGCTGCGCGAGCGCGTCAGGACACTGGAATCGCGCCTTGCGGAACTGCTGCACATAGGCCGCGACAACGACGCACTCGCCCGCCAACTGGTCGAATGGACCAAGGCGCTGCTCGCCGAATCGGCCCGGGGCCGCATGGCCGGCGCAGCGGCTGATGCCCTCCGGCAGGTCTTCGGCGTTCCCCTGGCCGAAGTGCGCATCTGGGGAACGGCACCATCTACGGCCGACGCGGCCCTGGCGAGCTGGGCCGCCGGCCTGCCTGCGCCGCTCTGCGGCACGGGGCTCGACCCGGGCATCCTGCCTGGCCTGGCAGAAAGTTGGTCCAGCGCGCGCAGCGTTGCTCTGATCCCGCTGCGCAATGGCGACGCGCGGCCCTTCGGCCTGATCGCCATGGGTTCCTCGGATCCGGCCCGCTTCGACGCGAACCTCGGGACCGCGGTCCTGGGCCGGATTGGCGAACTGGCCAGTGCAGCACTGGCTCCCGCAGAGCCGGTTGCGGCCCCGTAGCAATGGTGGCAAGCGGCAGCGTGCTGCTGAAGGCCGGCAAGGAGAAGTCGCTGCAGCGGCGCCACCCCTGGGTTTACGCCACCGCCGTAGCCCAGGTGATCGGCGAGCCGGCCAATGGCGCGCTGGTGGACGTGCGCGGCAGCGACCGGCGCTTCCTGGCCTGGGCGGCCTATTCACCCGGGTCGGCGATACGCGCGCGCTGCTGGAGCTACCGCGAAGCCGATGTGATCGGGCCCGAGTGGCTGCGAGGCCGCGTGGCCGCTGCGGTGGAGCGGCGCAACGATCTCTGGGCTTGCACCAATGCGGCTCGGTTGGTGTTTGGCGAGGCCGATGGGCTGCCTGGCCTGGTGGTCGACCGCTATGACGACACCTTGGTTGCGCAGATCCAGGCGGCCGGCGTAGATAGGCACCGCGAGACGCTGCTCGACGCGCTTTGCGCGACTTCGGGCTGCACCAGCGTCCTCGACCGCTCCGACGCGGCGCTGCGCACCCGCGAGGGACTGGCGGCCCCGGGCGCCGTGCTGCGCGGCCCCGCCCCGCCCGAGACGATCCGGATCCATGAACACGGCGTGCACTACGCCGTGGATATCCGCCGCGGCCACAAGACGGGGTTCTACCTGGACCAGCGCGACAGCCGGCACGCGCTGGCCGTGCAGGTGCGCGCCTTCGTGCAGCGCCACGGCCGCGGCCCCCGCGTGCTCAACTGCTTTTGCTATACCGGAGGCTTCAGCCTCGCCGCCGCGCTGGCAGGCGCGGCCGAAGTGGTTTCGGTGGACGCTTCGGCCGACGCCCTGGCGCTGGCGCGGCGCAATGCGGAACTCAACGGCATCGGCGGAGCGGCGGCACGGTCGCTGCAGTGGGTTTGCGGCGACGTGTTCGAGCACCTGCGCCAGTTGCGCGACCAGGCGGAACGTTTCGATTTCGTGGTCCTCGATCCACCAAAATTTGCCACCAACCAGCACCAGGTGGACCGTGCGGCCCGCGCCTACAAGGACATCAACCTGAGTGCGCTGCGGCTGCTGCAGCCTGGTGGCTGCCTGCTCAGTTTCTCGTGCTCGGGCGCAATCCCTGTCGATCTCTTCCAGAAGATCGTGGCCGGCGCCGTCATCGACTCGGGCATCGACTGCTACCTGCGCGGGCGCCTGGGCGCCGGCTCCGACCACCCGACGCTGCTTACCCACCCCGAGGGCGAGTACCTCAAGGGTCTGCTGCTCGAGCGAACCCTGGCGGGCGCCTGATTTGCAAGGATTTTTCCCCGCCTGCGGCAGCCCGCCCCACGGCAGGAATTTGATCTACACTTCGCGCCCCGCAATTTTTTCCCCGCCGCGGCGCTGCCGCGGTAAGCCGGGCGCCGTGGCCTGCATGCGCAGCGCAACCCTTCCCGGCACAGAATTTGTCGCAAGCAGGCATGCCGGGGCAGAAACGGGGCGCGTGCCGGCCGGCGGGTAATGCGGCCGGAGATTCAGTTAACTATCGGCAGGCGGAGCGGATCGTGGCGGACAGGCGCACCAACGCGGGATCGGAATCGACGGCGGACAAGGCCGCGGCGCGTGCCTTGATCCCCGTGACCATCCTCACCGGCTTTCTCGGCGCCGGCAAGACCACCTTGCTCAACCGCATCCTGGCCGAAGCACACGGCCACCGCGTCGCGGTAATCGAGAACGAATTCGGCCCCGAGAGCGTGGACAACGAGCTGCTGGTGCGCGATGCCGGCGAGCAGATCGTCGAGATGAACAATGGTTGCGTCTGCTGCACCGTGCGGGGCGACCTGGCCCGCATCCTGGGCGAGCTCTGGGACAAGCGGGCCGCCGCCGCGATTTCCTTTGATCGCGTGGTCATCGAGACCACCGGCATGGCCAATCCGGGTCCGGTGACGCAGACCTTCTTCGTCGACGAGGAGGTGGCTGCGCGCTATCGGATAGACGGCGTGATCACCGTGGTCGATGCCAAGCACGGACACCAAACGCTGGACGCGCAGGCCGAGGCGCAGAACCAGGTCGGATTTGCCGACCGAATACTGATCTCCAAGACGGATCTCGTCGATCCGGCGGAGGCTAAATCGCTGCATGACCGCCTGGTCCGCATGAACCCGCGCGCGCCCATTCGCAATGTGCACATGGGTCAGGTGCCGGTGGACGAAATATTCGACATCGGCGGCTTTGACCTGAGCTCGGTACTGGAGCTGGACCCGGATTTCCTGGCCGCGGAACACCCGGATGCCCGACGCGAACACGCCGCGCATAACGGCCATTCGCACGCCCACGGCGACGACCATGACGAGGACGAAGGCCATGTGCATGGCCCGGGGTGCGGACATGAGCACGAGGACGGCCATGCGCACCGTCGTCATGACGACGCCATCGGGGCCTTTGTATTCACCTCGGAGCGGCCCTTCGATGCCCGGCGTCTGGAAGAGACGATGAGTGCCTTCATCCAGGTTTACGGACCGGACCTGCTTCGGTATAAAGGCGTGCTTTTCGTTCGCGGGTCGGGCCGGCGCATGATCCTGCAGGGCGTGCACATGCTGATGGGGGTTGAGCCGGGGCGCAGCTGGGAGCGCCGCGACACGCCTTCGAGCAGGATGGTTTTCATCGGGCGCAATCTGCCCAAGGAAGTATTTGTCCAGGGTCTCGAATCATGCCTGATTCGCTGAGGCTGGCGTGAGCAGCACCCCGCAACATCGCGCCCCTGCGCGGTAGGAAAGGTTGATAGATGGCTACGAAATCCAAGGCGCCCGCGAAGTCCGCGGGAGCGGCAAAACCGGCCAAGGCGCCGGCCAAGCGCCCGGCCAAGCTTGCGCCCAAGGCGGCGGGCAAATCGACCACGGCGTCCGCGCGCAAGCCTGCGGCCAAACCCGCCGCCCGGCCGGCGGCAAAGAAGGCGGCCCCGGCGGCGCCTGCCAAGGGCGGCAAGGACGTGAAGGCAGCGCCGGTCAAGGCCGGCAAGGCTGCCCCGCTGGCACCGGTCAAGGCTGCGGCAAAGCCGGCGCCCACGAAGTCAACCGGGCGGGGCAGCCCGCGCCTCGGTGCCGTGCCCTCATCGCCGCCGAACGCCGTCGGTTCGGCAGCCTCCATCGGCCTGCCGCCACCCAAGCCGCCGGCGCGGCTGGCCCAGGCGGTCAGCCAGAAGGACATCGCAACCGCCACCGAATACCTGCTCAGCCGCTCGGCAGGTCGCAGCGAGGCGCCGGTGATCGTCAACGGCAAGCCGCTGCCCACCGAGGAGCAGATGCTGGCGATGCCCGATTCGGACTACATGAATGCGGAGCAGCTGGCTTTCTTCCGCCATCAGCTCCAGGAGATCGAGCGGCAAATCCTGAGCAATGCCGACGAAACCACCGAGCACCTGCGCGAAACCGTCATCGTCCCCGACCCGGCGGACCGCGCCACCATCGAAGAAGAGCACGCGCTGGAATTGCGTACGCGCGACCGCGAACGCAAACTGCTCAAGAAAGTGCAGGCCTCGCTGGCGCAGATCGAGGCCGGCGAATACGGCTTCTGCGAGGAAACCGGCGACCCCATTGGCGTGCCGCGCCTCCTCGCGCGACCCACCGCAACGCTCAGCCTGGAAGCGCAGCAGCGCCGCGAGATCAAGCAGAAGCTATTCGGCGACTGAGTCGCGTTGACGAGCCGCCAATATCGGCGTCCGGCACGTCAAGGGCTAGTGCGCGTCGGCTTGCGCCTGCGCAGCAACGCGGCGGCGGCCGGCAAGCTGCGCCGTCGTCTGGCCGCTGGCCGCAAGGGCGCGGCGTGCCGCGCCCGTCTCGCCGTAGTCCAGCGTCTCGGCTATCCACGCGCGCTGGCGCTCGAGCGAGGCGCAGCTGTCCGGATCCGATCCGATCCGGTCGAAGGCAAGCTGGTAGTAGGCATCGCGGCGCGCCCGCAGTTCATCCAGGCGGGGTGCGGGCCATCCGAGGCGCTCTCCCAGGCGCGTGCCAACCTGCAGGGCGGTGCTGGTGTCGGATCGCTCGGTCAGCACGTTCGCGAGGTCGTCGCAGACCTGCCGCCGGTTTGGATCGGCCAGCGCGTCGCCCGCGCAATAGGAAAAGACCGGCTGGTAGGGCGCAAACCGCGTCGCGGCAGCCATGCCCATCGCAGCGAGTGCAACGTCGTTGCGGACATCGGCGCCCTGGCCTTGCAGGGCGCCGGCACTGAGCAGCTTCGCATAGAGGTGCCAGTGCGAATCGATGCCTTGCGCGCGCGACGCACGAAATACGGCGTCGGCAACGAGCGGAGCCTGCAACTGGCGGCCCGCCTCGCCCGCCACGAACAGCCACGGCAAGGCATTTTGCGGCTCGATCTGCGCCCACTGGCGCGCCGAGATCTGCGCGCACGCACCGGCGGCCGCGGCATCCGTGCCGGTACAGGAGAGGTAGGCCAGGCCATAGGCAGCGGGATCGTTGTTTGCCGCCGCGGCAGCGGCAAGACCGTCGAGGTAGGGACGGGCGCCCTGCAACAGGGCCGCATCCTCCCGCGTCCCGCAGGAGGGATCCTGCGCGCATTGCGGATTCTGGCGCGCGAATTGGGCGTGGATGTCCACGGCAGCCGCAGCCATCTGCACGTATAGACCCAGGGCGTGGTCGGCCGGCAGCGCGCTTGCGGCAAGTTCCGCGGCAATCGCATCGAGCGCCTTCGTGGTGGCCCGGTCCCGCCGCGCAACGGACTGCGGATCGGCGTCGCGCCGGGAAGCGCCGCTGTCGCAGTCGCCGGCATTGCGCGCTCCCGGCCAACGCAGCGCCGAGACCAGCAAGCCGGCGTCTCCCGGATCGGCGCCAAGCATCGGTGCGTCAGCACGCAGGGCGCCGGCGGGCGCCGACCGCACGAAATACCAGTAGCCGGCTGCGCCTGCCGTGGCAACGGCCACCACCAGTGCGGCGCTCATTACGCGGTGGCGCATGGGGTCTGTCTCCCGCTGGTTGGCAGGGCCATGAGTATATTTGCATGCCCCGGGTCGAGCGCGATGAGGGCCCTGCGCCCGCGAGCGCCACGCGGCGGCCACCCGGTTCGCGGCGCCGCCAAAAGCAACGGGCCGCTTGCGCGGCCCGTGCCCGGTCGGCTGCGCGCCGCGCCCGTCAGTTGTGGGTTTCTGTCGTGGCGACCTTGTCGTGGGCCTTGGCAAGCTCCACCGGCACGCCCTTGAAGAAGTTCATCGCCTGGCGCAGCTGGTAGTCGTCTGCGCTGCCGAATTCATAGCGGCGGGCGGTGAGCGGAGCATGCGGCGTTTCCCCGGATTTATCGGCGCCGGGCTTTGCGCCCGACTTGTCTCCTGCCTTGTCGGCGGCCTTGCCAGCCGGCTTGCCCGCCGGCTCGGAATCGACGGCAGCCGGATGGGTGGTGTTGACAAGGTGGTTGGCGAGGTCGGCTTCACGCACGCTGATGCCGGCGAAATTGCCCTCGGCGGTATCTTCCACGGCCAGATCGGGCGCGATTCCCTGTGCCTGGATGGACCGGCCGCTGGGGGTGAAATAACGCGCAGTCGTGAGCTTGATGGCCGCAGGGCTCTCGCGATCGTTGCGGATCTGGATGACGCTCTGGACCGAACCCTTGCCAAAGGTCTGCGTGCCGATGAGCTTGGCGCGCTTGTGGTCCTGCAGCGCGCCGGCAACGATTTCCGAAGCCGAGGCGCTGGCGCCATTGACCAGCACGACCATGGGGACGGTCTTTACGCCTTCGGGCAGCCGCGCGAGGGGGTCATCGTTGCTGCCGCGCAGGTAGTCGGCCGGCGCCGCAACGTACTTGCGATGCGCGTCTTCCGTGCGGCCCTCGGTGGTGACGACCGTGGTGTCGGACGGCAGGAACACGGCGGCCACGCCGACGGCGCCATTGAGCACGCCGCCCGGATCGTTGCGCAGGTCGAGCACGAGGCCCTTGAGCGGTCCGGATTTGTACAGTTCGTTCATCTGCTTGACCAGGTCTTCCGTAGTGCGGTCCTGGAACTGGGAGATGCGTACGAATCCGTAGCCGGGCTCGATGATGTGCGCCTTGACCGACTGCACGCGGATGATGTCGCGGATGATGCGGATCTCCAGAGGCAGCGCCTCGCCCTTGCGCGCCAGCGTAAGCACGATGGGCGTCTGCGGCTTGCCGCGCATGAGCTTGATGGCGTCGCTCAGGTTCATGCCGCGCGTGAACTTGTCGTCGATCTTGATGATGAGGTCGCCGGCATGAATGCCGGCGCGCGCCGCGGGCGTGTCGTCGATGGGGGCAATGACCTTGATGGCGCCGTCCTCCGAGCCGACTTCGATGCCAAGTCCGCCGAATTCGCCCTGGGTGCCGATCTGCAGGTCGCGGTAGGCCTCGCCGTCGAGGAAGGCCGAATGCGGATCGAGCCCGGCCAGCATGCCGGTGATGGCTTCCTGCAGCAGCTTCTTGTCTTCGACGGGCTCGACGTAGTTGGCCTTGATGGCGCCGAACACGTCGGTGAACTCGCGCAGCTCTTCGATGGGCAGCACGGAGCGGGCGTCGCGGAACGCGTAGGCCGTGACGCCATAGCTGATGGAAACGCCGGCGATGAGGCCGACCCCAACCAATCCCCAACTGCGCATGCGACCGCTCATCGAACCTCCAGATGTGCCGGAAAGACGCCGGCGTATCGCCGCAACCCGGCCCCCGGCAGCACGCAGCTTAACGTGCAACGGCCCAGCCCAGCGGATCGAAAGGACGACCCTGGAACCGCATTTCGAAGTATAGGCCGGATTGGGCGTTGCCCCCGGTGCTGCCGACCGCGGCTACCACGTCGTCGGCAGCCACTTCCTCACCCACGTTGTGCAGCAGCGTTTCGTTGTTGGCGTACACCGAGAGGAAACCCTCGCCATGGTCCAGGATGAGCAGGTTGCCGAAGCCGCGCAGCCAGTCCGCAAACACCACGCGCCCGGCAGCCACGGCATGCACCGGACTGCCCGCGTCGGCGCGGATGAACAGACCCTTCCAGGCCGGTGCGCCGTCCTGCGGCTTGCCGTCCTCGCCCAGGCGCGCCGCCCCATAGCGCGAGCCGATAGTGCCCTGTACCGGCAGCACGAGCTTGCCGCGGAACCGCGCAAAGCGCGTCGACGACGGCGGCTCGAAGTGCTCGTCGGCGCGGGAGCTGGCGCCGGCCCTGTCGTCGGTCCCGCCCTGCCGCGCGTCCGCCGGGGGACGGGGGCGCGCGGCGGCCCGGCGCCGCGCCTGCTCGGCGAGCACCTTGCCGATCTGCTCGATGACATTGCCCAGCCGTGCGTCGTCGCGCTCCAGGCCGGCCACCGATTGCCGCTGGCTCGCGATCTCGCGCGCCAGGCGCGTGAGCGTGGCCTTGCGCGCCGCCTCCTGCTGGAGCAGCTGCGCGCGGCTGGTGCGCTCGTCGGCATCGATCCGCTCGAGCTCCGCACGGCGCTGCAGCGACTCCGATTCCAGGGCGGCCAGTTCGGCACGGCGGTCGTGCAGTTCGCCGATACGCCGCAGGCGTTCGCGCACCACGGCGTCGAGATAGGCCGCGTCGAAGATCTCGCGCGTGGCCCCCGCCGGATCGGCGATTGCATCCAGGTCCGGTCGCTGGCCCAGCACATATTCGTCGCGCAAAGCCAGGCCCAATCGCGAGGCATGCGCATTCTGGGCCGCAGCGGCCTCGCGCCCGGAGGCTTGCAGCTCGGCAATGCGCTTTTCCACCACGCGGCGCGCGGCGGCCAGCTGCTGCAGGTGCCGGTTGGCGGTGGAAATCGCGGTTTCGGAGGCTGCCAGCGCGTCGGCCGCCTCGGAGTGGGCCGATTCCTTGGACGCCAGCGATTTCTTCAACTGTGCGAGCCGGGCCTTGAGCTCGCGCTGCTCCGTCTGCAGCTCCTGCTGGCGCCGGGGCGTGGCGGCCGCCGGGGCCGCCGGCCGGCGGGAATCGTCGGCGGGTTTGGCCGGGGATCTGCCCTTGTGCCTGGGCGCGGCACTGCCGCCGGTGGCGGCATCGCCGGCGGCCGGGTCGGCACCAGCCCGATCGCACGGCGCCAACAGCAGCACAACCAGGATGGCGCAAAGCGGGCGGGCACATGCGGCGCCGAAAAGCAGCCGCCGCAGACCGGGCTTCAACGCGGCGCGGCCTTCCCCTGCGCGGCCACCGCGGCGGCGGCGCGGGCGACTTCTTCGGCGTCGCCCAGGTAGTAGCGGCGCAGCGGCCGCATCGCGGAATCGAACTCGTACACCATCGGGCGCCCGGTGGGAATGTTCAGCCCGACGATCTCGTCTTCGGATATGCCTTCGAGATGCTTGATCAGGGCGCGCAGCGTATTGCCGTGGGCGACCACGAGGGCGCGCCGCCCGCGGGAGACCGCCGGCGCTATCGAGTCGTTCCAGAAGGGTATTACCCGCGCCACCGTGTCCTTGAGGGACTCGGTGCAGGGGATCTGCTCGGGCGTGAGGTTGCGGTAGCGCGGATCGCGCCCTGGCCAGCGCGGATCCTCCTCGGCGAGCGGCTCCGGGGCCACCGCGTAGGCGCGCCGCCACAGCATGACCTGGGCCTCGCCGTAGCGCTGCGCCGTTTCGGCCTTGTTGAGGCCCTGCAGTGCGCCGTAGTGGCGCTCGTTGAGCCGCCAGCTATGCACAGTCGGCAGCCACATGGAATCGAGCACGTCCAGCGTGATCCACAGGGTGCGAACTGCGCGACGCAGCACCGAGGTATAGGCCAGGTCGAAGGCAAAGCCCTCGCCGCGGATCAGCTCGCCGGCGGTCCGCGCTTCAGTGCGCCCCGTCTCGGTGAGGTCGACGTCGGACCAGCCGGTGAAGCGGTTTTCCCGGTTCCACTGGCTTTCACCATGGCGCAACAGGACCAGCTTATGGACGCTCATCGCCTACTGCCCGCCTTTCTTGCCGCCGTTCGAAGGCCATCCGGCCGCCAATGGACCCTGCCTGGGCGCTCCTGCAGCCGGGGCGCCCGGTTTCCCCGGGGCCGGCGCGGCAGCGCACCCTTACATTCTATAATCCCGCACTGCACATGCCGATGTCGGCATGTTTTGCCCGGGCTGCGGCTTGCGCCAGCGCGGGATTTGCGCGGCCGGGAGCGCCCCTGCGTCCGCCGCGCCACTGCTCAAGGCCATGACCGTCAAGTTCCTGCTCGACAATTATCTGCTGGTGCTGGCCCTGCTGGTCAGCGGCGGAATGCTGGCCTGGCCCATCTTCCGCAACCGCGCGGGCGGGCCCAAGCTCGGTACCCTGGCGGCAACGCAGATGATGAACCAGCGCGATGTGCAGATAGTCGACGTGCGCTCGGCGGCCGAATTCGGCGGCGGATCGCTGCGCAACGCGCGCAACGTGCCGCTGGACGAAGTAGCGGCGCGCGCGGCCGAACTGAACAAGGAGAAACCGGTGCTCGTGGTCTGCGAGGCCGGGCGCCGGGCATCCCTGGCCGCCGTCAAGTTGCGATCCGCAGGCCTTGGCGAGGTCTACATTCTCGAGGGCGGGCTCAGCGCATGGCGCGCGGCCGGCCTGCCGGTGGCCAAGGCCGCATAAATCAAACGGACAGAAACCGGAGTCACGATGGCGGCACGCGTACGGATGTACAGCACGGGGGTGTGCGGATATTGCCGGCGCGCCGAGGCCTTGCTCGCGGCCCGCGGCGTCACCGATGTCGAGAAGCTGCGGGTCGACCTCGATCCGCAGCTTCTCGACGAGATGGTCCGGGTCACGGGCCGGCGCACCGTGCCGCAGATATTCATCGGCGACCGTCATGTCGGTGGCTACGATGAATTGGCCGCTGCCGACCGCGCGGGTGAACTGGCGGCCCTGCTGGCGGGCTAGCGGCAAAGGGCCGCGGGCGCGCGGCCCGGTGCTGGCGCCTGCCGGATTCACCTTCCTCCTTTTCACATGCGCCGGCCGTGGCCGGCATCGCTCACCGTAACGAGGCTCGCCATGACTACCGATTTCCCAGCATCCGGCATCAACTCCACGGGCGCCGCCCCGCAAGGAACCGTCTTCCAGCTGCAGCGGGTCTACCTGAAGGATGCGTCCCTCGAACTGCCAAACGCGCCGCAGATCTTCCTGGAGCAGGGCACGCCGCAGTTCGAAGTGCAACTCGATGTCGACCACGAGGTCATCGCCGAAGGGATACGCGAGGTCGTCGTGCGCGTGACGGCCACGGCGCGGGTCAACGACAAGGTGCTGTTCCTGGTCGAGGCCAAGCAGGCCGGCATTTTCGAGCTGCGCGGGATCCCCGAGGACCAGATGCCGGCCGTGCTGGGCATCGTATGCCCCGGCATCATCTATCCCTACCTGCGCGCCAACGTCGCAGACCTGCTCACCCGCACCGGGCTGCCACCGATCCATCTCGCGGAAATCAACTTCGAGGCGCTGTACCTGCAAAAGACCGGGAAGGATTCCGGGGGCCTGGTGGTACCGGCCACTTCCCAGACGCGCCAGTAGCCCGGCACGCCGCGGCCCGGACCCGGTCGCCCGTCTGCGATGCGCATCGCCATACTCGGCGCCGGAGCCTGGGGTACGGCGTTGGCCGGCACGCTGGCGGTCCGCCACGAAACGGTGCTGTGGGCGCGCGATGCCGCCCAGGCCGGGCAGATCGCCGCTGCCGGCTGCAACCAGCGCTACCTGCCAGGCCACACGCTGCCCGCAGGATTGCGCGTCACGCCAGACCTGCTCGAGGCGTTGCGCCATGCCCACGACAGCCTGCTGCTGGTGGCGGTGCCCATCGCCTCCCTGCGCCCGCTGCTGGGCGAAATCGCCCGCTTGTGCTACGACGGCACACTGGCCTGGCTGTGCAAGGGCCTCGAACGCGAGTCGGGCCTGCTCGCGCATCAGATCGTTGCCCAGATGCTGCCCGGCATTGCGTCCGGGCCGCTCTCGGGGCCCAGCTTTGCCGAGGAAGTTGCGCGCGGGCTGCCCACGGCGCTGGTGGCGGCCGGCAGTGCGGAATTCTGCGCCATGGTCACATCTGGCGTGCATGGTGCGAACCTGCGCGTGTACACCAGCGACGATGTCGTCGGGGTGGAGGTCGGCGGAGCCGTCAAGAACGTGCTGGCCATCGCCACCGGCATCGCCGACGCACTGCAGCTCGGGCTGAACGCGCGCGCCGCCCTCATCACCCGGGGTCTCAACGAATCGCGTCGTTTCGGCGTGGCGCTGGGCGCCAACAGCGAAACGTTCACCGGCCTCACCGGCATGGGCGACCTGATCCTCACCTGCACCGGCGACCTGTCGCGCAACCGGCGCATCGGCCTCGCCCTGGGCCGTGGCGTGCCCCTGGCGCAGGCACTGGCCGAGCTCGGACATGTCGCCGAGGGGGTATGGTGCGCGCCCGCCATAGTGGCGCGGGCGCGGGCGCTGCAGGTAGAAATGCCCATCAGCACCACCGTCTGCGACGTGCTCGAAGACCGCGCCGGCGTGCGCGATGCGGTCGATCGGCTGCTGGCGCGCGATCCGCGCGCCGAGCGCAATTGAGGCCCGCGGATAGCCTGACTCGCGCAATGGACGCCCGGCGCCCCCTTCACCCGCGGACGGGCCCGTCGCCGATGGCGGGCTCGTCATGAGCGGCTTGCCGCGCCGACGGCTGCTGGGCACCGTACTGGCCGCGACGGCCGCCGCCGCCGGCGGCATTTACGGCGGGTACCAAGGCTGGTTCGGGTCCCGCGAGCACCGGCCGGAACTGCCGGCCGGCAAGTCCCTGGAAGTGGCGCAACTCGAGGCGCTGATGGTGGTTCCGGACTTTGCACTGGCTGGCGCCGGCGGGCCATTTACCCGGCGCGACGTGCTGGGACGCTGGGCTTACGTGTTCTTCGGCTATACGAACTGCCCCAACGCCTGTCCGGCCACGCTGGGGATGCTCAATCACGCGCAGGAAGGTCTGCATGCGCAGGGGCTTGAGGCGCCGCGCATCGTATTCGTGTCGCTCGACCCCGAACGCGACTCCCCGGGCGTGCTGCAGCGCTACGCTGCCGCTTTCGGCCCGGACGCGGTGGGCATCACGGGGAGCGCAGCCGCGCTGCAGGGCCTGCTCACCTTCTTCGGTGTCACCTACGAGCGCAGGCCCGGCGCCGATGCGGCAGGCTACACGCTGGACCACACAAGCAATTTCTTCTTGCTGCGCCCGGACGGACGCTGGCTGGCGACATTTGCACCGACCGACGACGGCGACGCAGTACTTCGGGACACGGCCGTGCTGGTGGGCCTGGAGCGGTGAGGCCCGCAACAACCAGCGAAAGGCAAATCCCGCCTGGCACCGGATGAGTACTTTCAGGGTGATGGGGCCGCAAGCAAGAACTTGAATGCGTGGCTTTCGGGAAGCCCCGCATGAAGTCGGATCGAATCGCCGCCCGCACACCACCACAGGGATAGGTCCGCAGTACGTTGCCACAGGCAATCGAGAGCCGCCGCGGACACCGCTTCGGTGAAATCGTCGCCGACCAATGGCCAGGGGCCGTCGCTGGGAACCGTAGCGGGCGACACCAGTTCGGGTACCGGCAAGGCTGCCAGTGCAGCTTCCAGGCCATCGACGGTGTGGCCCTCGGCCAGGCTGGCGAGTGCTGCCGAAGCCAGGCCGCCCAGCCATGCCTGTACGAGCCGGGCCTGATTGGCGGAGGCGGGAAGTCGGACCGGCGCGGCGATGGTAAGTGGAAAATAACGGCCCACGCGGTCCACGCTGGGCATCATGACGCCGAACCAGGCCCGCGCATCGATGTGGCCCGGCTTGAGGCCGAAGTTCCAAATGGGCGCGTGCAGGAATGCATCCAGCCACTGGTCCCCCAGCGTCGCCTTGCTTTCGGCGATGCCCTCGGCCAGCCATCGGTCCCACCGGGTCACGAACGCTTCGGGCAGCCGGCGCGAGACAAAGTCGCCCATTGCCGGAATCTTGCCGTACCAGCCCGGCACAATGGGCACCGGCGAAAAAAATTCCGCCAAAGGGTCCGAGCTCATGCTCACCCTGCAGATTTGCGCATCAGAGCTTGTCCGGGCAGCGAAAATCCCGCAACTCGGGGAGCGTGAACGGATTGTTCACCGAGCCTGACACCACATTGAAAATCGCCTCGGGGCCGTCGGCGGAACCATCACGGATGCGGAAGGTGACGCGGAAACTCTCGGGGGTCCGCGCATTTCGCTCCACGTTCATGGTGGCGAAGAGATGGAACAGGGCCCATGAGCCCACCGGGTCGACAGCATAGGTGAGCTGGCGCTTGTCCAGCAGGGACATGCTCAGGCGAACCTGGCCGCTATGCGCGGGGCCGGGCCACTCCACCGTGGTCGAGCTTATCGGTCCGTGCTGCCAGACGACCTTCTGTCCGTCCACGTCCAGCGTGAATTGGGAAATCGACGAATCCATGTCGACGGGGCTGAAACTCAGCTGCAAGGACGGCTCCTTTGCGCCATTGCGGAAAAAGGCATCGCGAATCGCCGCCGCGCGCTCGAACTGCTTGAGAGTGGCCTCATCGGTTCCAAGACTGGAGCCGTAGATCTTGCGGTAGCTCCACGGATGGGTGGAAGTATCGACAAACTGGGCGAGGTTTTTCTTTACGAAGAAATCGTCGAAGAGGCCGCCGGGCTTGAAAAGGGTGGCGAAGTCCTCTTTAGGTACGTCGCGTTCGGCGGTGCGCACAAATGGGAACCGGTTGTCGATAGCCCGGTGACAGAACTGGCCGATCTCCTCCTTGAGATCGCTGGAAATGATTTCGCCGCCACCCGCCATCGTGATACTGACGCTGTTCTTCGAGAGCGAGGTAAGCAGGGTCTTCATCATCGGGTCGGGAATCAACACGGCCTGTGAACCGATATTCTTCACGGCCTCGGTCGACGGCATGGCGTCCCGCGAACCGGCCGCGTCCACGGCCTTGCTCAGGAACTGCTGCGCGGCCTGCAGCGCCTGCGTGATCTCCGGCGCCAGTTGCGGGGGCGCGTCCCCGCCGGGGTTCTTGAGCATGTCGTGCAAGGACGCGAAGTGATCGTCGACCTTTTTTTCCGGCGGGCCGACGGCGTTGGCCGCGGCCTTGGGAGCACCGCCACCCAGCAGCACGTCGAGCTGGTTCTGGCCGCTCTGGACAAGCCCCGCGACCTTGGACCTGGCCTTGTCGACCAGGTCCTGCTGATCGGGCGGGATGACCAGCGTCGTTTCATGCACCATGGCCTTGGTCAGCAGCACGAGCGGGCTCTTCTGCTGCACCAGGAGCTCGGCCTGATCGCGCGCCTGCTGCAGACCCGCCGGCTTGACCAGGCGGACGTTGCGCAGGAATTCGTCCCACCGCTGGATGTATTCGTTGAGGTAAAGATCGCGCACCGCATCGGCGACCTTGGGCGCCTTCAATGCGTCGGCGGCCTGCGCCTCGCGCGTACCCGGACCCAGTACCCAGCTCTCCTCGCTGGCAAGCTGCGCAGACACCTCGAGCAGATTCCTGTCGAAGTCGCGGTGGTAGCCGTCGAAACTGTAAAAACCTTCCACGCCATCGCATACGCTTTCGTGCTGGGCGGGAAGAACGAACACGGCGTCGGCATTGGGCCCGGCAACCCGGGAAATCGTGAAGCAGGGCAATCCGCTCTTGCTGGAAAGCAGCTTGAGGCGGCCGTAAATCCGGCCCGCAAGATCGGTCCGCGCTAGGTTGTCGCGCACGCGGCCCAGCAGCTGATCGTCCTGGGCTCCGCGCGATGCGATATCGGCAAGCGCGAAGAGCGCATCCAGGTGCGCAGTGGCCGCCTCACGCTGATCGGGGCTCAGGGTGTCAGCCAGGTTGTAGTTGATATCCCAGTTGACGAATTTCTGCAGGGCCGCCCTATCGAAGTGGTCCTGGCTATGCAGCATGACGTATGCCTTGAGCGACTCATACTGACGGACCGGATTGTCGGCCGATTCGCGCATCAGCTGCTCGATCCGCAGGGTGATCCGCGGCAGCAGCCCGTCGCGCAGCATCCCCTGGTAGGTGTACGCGGCCACATCGCGCAGCTTGCCGCCCTGGTAAAGACCCAGCCTGCGCAACCAGCCGACGCTGCTTTCCGGGCGGGCGAGGTCGACGGCATAGTCCAGGACCGGTAGTACGGCCGGCAGGTCTGCGCCGCGTGCCTCGAGATTGACCGCCGGCGTCTGATCTGCCTTTTTGCGCAGCTCCGCAACACGGGCGCCAAATGCGTCGACATCCGCTGAATTCTTGAAGAAACTCACCGTCCAGCCAAAGAGCAACGCGCCGGACACCAGTGCCGTGAGCGCGTAGGTGGACCAGATGAGCCGCACGCGCCGGCGCTCCCACGCCAGATTGGTGCCGACCAGATCGGCCTCCGCAAATACGATATCGGAGAGCACCTGGGAAAGAAAGAAGCTGCGGCCGGTGGACTGGTTGGGCGGCAGCAGGCCGCGGTCGATGCGCAGATCGCGGGCGAGCGCACCCATCATGCGGTCAAGCGGCGTGCCCTCCTGGGTACCGCTGACGAAATAAACGCCGCGCACCAGCGGAGCCACGGCAAAGGACGAGGTTCCTGAGAGGACGGCAACCAGCTCGCCCAGGACGGTGCGCAGGCCGCCGAACTGCTGCGGAAAGCCGTAGATGCGGGCACGGCGGTCGCGATTGCGCTCGGCCTGCACACGCTCGATGACCCCATTGAGCAGGCGGCGGGTCAGGAGGTCGAATTCCGCGCCGTAGCGTGCCGCGATGCCATCGGCCTGCACGGCGGAATTGTCGAACGTGAATCCCCAGGGCTGGCCGCGCTCGAGCTTGTCGCCGTCGGCGAAGTAATCCATGAATCCGGCTAGCAGGTCGCACTTGGTGACAAGCAGGTACACGGGAAGGCGCAAGCCCAGTTTCTGCTGCAATTCGTCGACACGCCGGCGCAGCGTGGCGGCGTGCTCCGCCCGCTGGGCGGCGGTGAAAAGCAGCAGGTCGGCAACCGATATGGTGACCAGCAGTCCATTTAAGGGACGGCGCGGGCGCGAACCCTTGAGCAGTTCGAGAAAGCCTTCCCACGCCTTGCGGTCGCCGTCGGGATCGCTGTCCTGCGTGGTGTAGCGCCCGGCCGTATCGATCAGGACGGCCTGGTCGGCAAACCACCAGTCGCAGTTGCGCGTGCCGCCCACGCCCTTGATGGAACCAGCCCCGAAACGTTCGGCCAGGGGGAATCGCAGTCCCGAATTGAGCAGCGCCGTGGTCTTTCCCGATCCCGGGGCGCCGACGATCACGTACCAGGGCAATTCGTACAGGTAGCGCCGTCCGTAACGAAACGAGAACGACGACCAGAAGCCCTGCTGCTTCTGCAGGCGCATGTCGCGCAGGGCTGCCAGCGCCTGCTCGAACCGCGTGCGCAACTGCTTGACCTCGGCGCCTTCGGCCGCCGCCCCGCCCTGCTCGGCGGCCAGCGCCGCGACGACCGCGCGGTTCTGCCGGCGCGCGCGCAACCAGCCCACGAGCTTGATCAGCAAATAGGTGCCGGCAATGAGGCCGATAAGGACGAGCTGACTGGGGAGTGTTTCCAGGGGCCGCCACGCGCCGATGGCAAGGAGCGGGCCGATGATGAAGATGACAAGGGCGATTGCGATGAGACCCAGGATGGCCAGGGTCCACGGGTGTACCAGGAATGCGAACAGCTTCTTCATTGGCGCGGTCCTACTCGCGATCGGCACGCAGGGTGATTTCGACCCGTCGGTTGCGCGCCCGGTCTTCCGCGCTGTCGTTGGGGGCCACGGGATCCGCTTCGCCCCGCCCCTGGACGCTCAATCGCGTTTCGGCGAGGCCACGGTCCTGCAGAAGCGCCGCCACCGCCTGGGCGCGCGCGCGCGACAATTCGTAGTTGGACGGGTATCGGACGGAGCGGATGCGCTGGTTGTCGGTATAGCCCGCAACGACCACCGAACCCGGAACCTTACGCAGGGCATCGGCGATGCGCGCCAGCAGGTCGCGACTGGACGCCTCGGGCACGGCGGATCCCGATTCGAAGAGACCGTCTCCCTGGATGGTGACCACGCTGCTGTCGATCTGATCGAGCACCTGCACGCGGCCAGCGCTGATGTCGTCGGCGAGGAATTGGCGCAGGCGCGGTCGCGCCGGTGCGGCGGGCCGTGGTGCCACATGCGGCAGCTGCAGGGCCTGGAGCGGAACGATGGCCGCGTCCGAGCGGGCCGCCAGTGAGAAGGTGAAGCCCAGGTACGCCAGCGTGAGCACCGCCGCGGCGACCGCCACGGTTACCCAAAGCGGCAGCCACGAGGCCAGTGGGCTGGAGCGCCGCGCGGCCGTGGCCCAGTTTTGTGCGAGCGCCCGCGGGTAGTCAGCAGAAGCACTGCGCAGCAGTTGCGCCAGCCGCTCGCGAATTGCCTCCAGTTGCGCCGCCCCCCCTTCAATGGCGCGGTAGCGGCCCTCAAAACCGACGGCCAGCGTGGCGTAGATGAGTTCGAGCAGATCGCGATTGGCCGGCACGTCCTCGGCAAGGCGTGCCATCAACTGGAACACCTTCTCGCCACCCGTGGCTTCGTTGTGGAATGCAACCAACAGGCTCTGGCGTGCCCACGCGCCGGAGCCCCCCCACGGTGTGGCCGAGGCAGCTTCATCGAGCGCCGTGCACAGGATGTAGCGCGCCGCGTTCAGCCGTTCTGCCGCAATTCCCTGGGCACGGCCCCGCCGTTCGAATTCGCGGATGGCATAGGAGAGCTGCTCCTTGAGGCCTGCCGGATCGGGATGCTGCGCCGTATTGCGCAGCGGCGGCACCAGCGCGAGAACCTCGTTGGCAAGGGCAACCAGCGGATTGAGGCCAACCGGCACCTGCGGGAAATCCCGTGCCACGTCGGCGCCCGGCCGCTGTTGCGGCGGAACATCGGCCGCCGGCGGGGCGCTGCGCGCGCCCGGGTTGGGAACGATGATCGTTCGCCCTGACCCGAATGGATCATTGAGCGGACCGGCCGGCGGTGGGTTTGATGACATGCGGTTCGTAGATATCCGGAAAAATTACCCCCGGCCGCGCCGGCCTATTGGCGGATCGCCCAGAGTTCCATCTGCAGACCCGGGAACTCGTCCGGAACGTGGATGGCGAGGTTGCCATTGCGCTCGAATTGTTTCCAGAGGTCAGAGCCACGCTCAAGCTCGAAATAATGAAACCCGCCGTGAAACGGCAATTGCCGGGGCGCCACGGGAAGCTGGCGTGCCACGATGCCCGGCAGTTGCAACTTGACGAGTTCAACCAGCCTTTCCTGCGGCGCGATCTTGGACACTGCCAGGAACCGTGTGCGCACCTGCTCCCCGGGAAGATCGGCATTGACCGCCAGCACGAAGGTTGCGCCACGCAGCAGGTCCGTATCGGCGACGCTCGCGGTGGAAACCCCCTGGCGCCGCTTCACGAGCTCGATGGGGACAACCTTTCCCTCGATGATCATTGACAACATGAGGCGCAGCTCCGCCATTACCGGCGTGAAAGTGGCCGTGAGGTTGTCGTGCCGGTAGGGGGGAAACTGCGGTGGGCGGCGCTTGGGACTGAGCAGCGTAGCCAGATCGCCGGCGAGCTGCAGGCAGGCTTCATAGAACGGCTGGGGATGATGATTGGCGAGCTGCGCAAACTGCGAAAACAGCGGCTCATGGCGATTGACGGTTTGCAGCATGAGAAAATCGGCCACTTCCGAAATGCCATGACCCAGCTGGCCCATGCGGCCCACCAGGGCCTCGGCGCGCTGGGCGAGCATTCCCCGCAGAAAATTTGCCTCGGCCGTCAGGTGACGGGTTGCGCCGATGCTGACCTGCGGCGCAATGAAATCGCGGTCCAGCACCACCTGCAGATCCGGTCGCCGCTCCTGGATACGTGCAACGGCAACGGCGGCATAGGCGTCGGTCGCCTCCTTGCCGCGGATCAGGCGCAGGTTCAGCCGCGCGACCTGGATGGCAACGACTTCCGACGAAACACTGGACTGATCGCGCACGTCAAGGGTGTCGACGCGGAAACGCGCCAGCGCCGGGTCGGCCGCATCGCCGTAATCGTATTCGGTGCCCGCTTGCCGCGCGATCGGCGCGCCAAGATAGACCAACTCGTTGCCCATGTCGGGAGGAATCTCGAGCGCCGGCGGGGCCTGCTCGTGCATGGGTATGGAGAACGGTGTGCCGTCGGGCAATATGCCGCTTGCCGATGATAGGGCGACGCGGCCTATGGCCAAGGCGGATTCATCGATCTCCAGCCGGGTGAAGCCCCAGGCGTTGGGCGAAATGGCCAGCCGCGTCGCGTCTATCGCGCGCTCAAAAGAACGGCCCTCCTGCTGGAAGTGCTGCGGCTGGAGGAACATCCCCTGCGACCAGGCGATGCGGCTCTTCCAGCTCATGCCCCGCGCCCACCCGACATGGCGCCACACTCCGGGCCCGCGAGATGCGACCCCGCGCCACCTACCGCGGCGCGCCTCACGGCTGTCCCACTACGCTCACCGTAGTGCCATCGATATGTACGGTATACCGGTTGTCGACGTTGGGCTTGATGGGAATGGTCGCTCGCCAGGTTGCGGTCTCCAGGGACTGGAACGCAGCGACCACGCCCAGCGCCGTCGCCGTAGGGTCGGGTACACGCTTGGGCACGTAGATGATGGCGCCGGGCTGGACGACGAACTCTGCGCGGTTGATGAGATCGTCGCCCAGGGTTTCCTTCTCGGAGTCGAAGAGCGCGAAATAGGCGGCCTTCTCGAAAATGGCCGGACTTTTCAGCTCATAGACCCGTACCACCACCGGCGAAGATTTCTTGAGCGCTCCCTTGTTGATTTCAGCCGATGCCACGATGCGCGGTTCG